>JACCED010966794.1_pt1 | contig 11809 bp, 12 predicted proteins | sample 7455021 | NCBI WGS metagenome assembly JACCED01 (sample SAMN15323456, study PRJNA562643) | freshwater metagenome | isolation source: river surface water | place: USA:Blue River Watershed | collected 2017-08-19
GCAGGTGATGTTTGTGGATGCGACAACTTCCATGCCACAGGCACGCGAAGGCCGGGTGCGCGCGATTGGTGTCACCAGCCGTCAGCGCGTTGCCATGATGCCGGATGTGGCAACCGTGGAAGAACAGGGTTTCCCCGGTTATGAAATGCTGTCCTGGAATGCGATGTATGCACCAGCCGGCACGCCGCCCGAAATCGTCACGCGCGTGAATGGGCTGGTGAATGAGATCATGGCCCGCCCCGCCGTGCGTGAACGCCTGACCGCCAGCGGCATGGTGCTGCGCCCCGGTACGCCCGATGATCTGGCGCGTTTCCAGGCTGCTGAGATCGAGAAATGGAAGCGCCTGGTGCGCGAAGCGGGGATTGAATTGCAATGAATGGTGTCCTTGCTGGCGTGCGCGTGGTGGAGCTTGGTCAGGTGCTGGCCGGGCCCTTCGCGGGCGCCATTTTCGCTGACCTCGGCGCTGATGTGATCAAGGTGGAAAAACCCGATGGCGGCGATGATGCGCGCCGCATGGGCCCCGATTTTCGCCATGGTGATGCGCTGAATTTCCACGAATTCAATCGCGGCAAGAAATCCGTCACGCTTGATCTGAAATCGCCGGAAGGGGTGGCGGCGCTACACGGTTTGCTCGCCCATGCCGATATCATGCTGCATAATCTCCGCCCCGGCGCGGCGGAGGCGCTGGGGATTGGTGCGCAAGCGGTGACCGCGCGCCATCCGCATTTGATCTATTGTGAGATGTCGGCCTTTGGCCATGTCGGGCCGGAAAAGCTGCGCCCTGGCTATGAACCGCTATTGCAAGCTTTTGGCGGGCTTTCTTCCATCACCGGGGAGCCGGATGGGCCGCCGGTGCGCATGGGCGCCTCGGTGGTGGATCAGGGGACGGGGCTTTGGACCGTACTCGGCGCGCTTGCCATGCTGGAACGGCGCCATCGCACCGGGCAGGGCGGTGTGGTGAATACCTCGCTATTCGAAACGGCGCTGCTATGGGCGGGGCAGAAGATCAGCGCCTATGTGAATATGGGCAAGCTGCCGGAACGCCATGCCTCGGGCCATCCCAATCTGACACCTTATGAGGCGTTTGATGCGGCAGATGGGCCGGTGCTGGTTTGCTGCGGCAATGACCGGCTGTTTGCGAAATTCGCCGCTGAATTGGGCCATGCGGAATGGGCAAGCGATGAGCGGTTTTCCACCAATCGTGCGCGCTTGAAGCATAAGGCTTTGCTGCTGCCGATGATCGCGGCGCTGATGCGCATCACGCCGCGCGCCGAATGGCTGGAACGGTTGGCGCGCATCGGTGTGCCTTGCGCGCCGGTGAACAGCATTCCCGAAGTGTTGGCCGAACCGCAAACCCAGGCGCTTGGCATGGTGCAACCCGTGCCAGGCGAGGATTTTTCCCTGGTTGCCATGCCGCTTTCCTTCAATGGCGCAAGGCCGCGCATGGCCGGGCCAGCGCCACGGCTCGGCGCGCATAACAAGGAAGTCTTCGGCTGATTCTAAGCGTGAAGCCGCGCGTGCCCTTTGGCGGTGACGCGCACTTGCATGTCAGCGGCACCATCGCGCGCCGGTTCCAGCCGGATCAGGCCTTCTTCCAAAGCGTCTTCCCAGGCGGAAAGCCGCGGGCAATTGCTGCGCCAGGCATCCATGGTGTCCGCATAGCTGCGCGGGCGTTCTTCCAGCCAGCGCAGGAATTGCACCATGAGCGTGGTCGGGATGGCGGGGGCGTCGGTCAGCATGGGGCAAGCCTAGATCCGCCAATCGCCCTGCTCAAGCGGCAAGGATCGCCTCGACAATCTCCTGCACTTCCAAAGCCTCACGCAAAGTCGCCAGCCGATGCGCCTCGCCACGCGTCATGGCGGCCACCTGCGCCAATTGCCCCTTCAGCACCATGGGGCGCATTTTCTCATTGGGTAGCGCATCCGGCGCCTGCGCCCAATTGCCATCCGCGCCGAACCTTTCCGCAAAGGACCAATCCCGCAGCCGGATCGCGCCATTCAGTGTCCAGGTATTGTGATCATCCTTGGTGGTGGTGCCGACCGAACCCTGCAAAGTGACCGGCACGCCACCCGCTGTCAGTCGCGCCGCAATGGCAGTTTCCGCGCCATCGCCCGGCGGATAAGTCACCTGCGCTTCCAATAGCTTGAGCGGTCCCAATTGCCGGCGTGTGAGGAACAGGAAGTGGGAGACCACTTCGCGCGTGAAGCCGCCCTCGGCGCGCTTCGCCAGCCAGCTTGCCGCTGCCTGCTGCCAGCCGCGCGGCCAGCTTGGGAAGGCGACTTCGATGGCAAGGCTTTCGGGCGTGAGTGGTGCGCGCCAGGTGGAAAGCTGCGCCACGGCGGGCGATGACGCCATGGGGAAATTCACCGCCGCCCGCGCGCCCGCCGCTTCCGCCCGCGCCACAAAGGCGCGCGCTTCAGCAGGTGATGTCGCCAGGGGCTTTTCGATGAAAACGCTGCGGCCCGCCGCAATGGCCGCCTCGGCCAGCGGAATATGGGCGGCCGGCGGTGCGGCGATATACAGGCATTCGCAGGCCTGGATGACCGCTTCGGCGGAGGCCAGCATGGCCGGGGCGCCAGGAATGGCGGCGAGGCGCTGCTTGGCGCCTTCTGATGGGTCCCAAACGGCGGCGGGTGTGACGCTTTCGGCGGCGTGCTCCAGCGCCGCGCGCAGGAGCCTTTCGCCCATGATACCAAAGCCGATAATGCCAAGCGCGGTGGGGGTGGGCATGGGTGAGGTGTCTCCGGAGCGATTCGCCAGCGAAATTGATCTGGCCCAGGGTGCCTAATGCGTCGAAATGTGACAAATGAGGCTTCAGTCAAGCCACGGCCCGCTGGGCCCACGAGTCGCTTGCGGAAGGTGAAGTGATGTTTTCCTGGTTTCGTCGCCTCTTGCCCGTTGAGGAACGCTTCTTTGAGATGTTCGCCCGCCATGCCGTGGCGGTGCAGCGCGGGGCGGAGGAATTGCAAGCCATGCTGGCCGGAGGGGAGGCGGTGGCCCGCCATTACCCCAAGGTTCTGGCAGCGGAAGACGCGGCTGATGCCATCACCCGCGAAGTGACCATGGCGGTGCGGCGCAGCTTCGTGACGCCCTTTGATCGCGGCGATATCCAATCCCTGATCGGCACGATGGATGACACGGTCGATCAAATGAAAAAAGCCGCCAAGACCATCATGCTGTTTGAAGTGCGCGAATTTGATCCGGAATTGCGCCAAATGGCTGAGGCGATCTTGCGCTGTGCCACCTTGCAGCGCGATGTGGTGCCGCTGCTGGAACGCATTACCCCCAATGCCAACCGCATTACGGAATTATGCGAACAGATCCGCCATGTGGAAGAAGAAGCGGATGACATCCACGACCTTGGCGTGACCGAACTCTACCGCCGCTGCACCCAGGATCAGGCGCTACGATTCATCGTGGCGCGAGAGGTGTTCGACCAGTTGGAAAAGGTGGTGGATCGCTTCGATGATGTGGCCGATGTGATCGAGAATATCGTCGTGGAACACGTCTGAAGCCCGGATCATGGAAACCACCCTTGCCCTGCCGTTATTGATCGGCCTGGTGCTGATCGCGCTGCTGTTTGATTTTCTGAATGGGCTGCATGACGCGGCGAATTCCATTGCCACCATCGTCTCCACCCGCGTGCTGCGGCCGCATTACGCGGTGTTTTGGGCGGCTTTCTTCAATTTCATCGCCTTCCTGTTTTTCAGCCTTCATGTTGCGGATACGATTGGGCGCGGCATTGTTGATGCCCGCATTATTGATCCGGCGGTAATTTTTGGTGCCTTGATCGGCGCCATCAGCTGGAATGTGATTACCTGGAAGCTTGGCATTCCTTCCTCATCCTCCCACGCGCTGGTGGGGGGTATTCTGGGGGCGGGCTGTGCCAAGGCAGGTTTCAGTGCCGTGGTCTGGTCTGGGCTCGGCAAGACCTTGCTCGCGATTGTGCTTTCGCCGCTGGTTGGCATGGTGCTGGCGCTTGTCCTGGTGCTGGTGGTTTCCTGGATTTTCGCGCGGCAGACCCCCTTCATGGTGGATAACACCTTTCGCATCCTGCAATTCGCCTCAGCGTCGCTTTATTCACTCGGCCATGGCGGCAATGATGCGCAAAAGACCATGGGGATCATCGCCGTATTGCTCTATTCCCAGGGCCTGCTGGAAGGCGGGTTTCATGTGCCGTTCTGGGTGGTGATCACTTGCCAGGCGGCGATGGGCTTTGGCACCCTATTCGGGGGCTGGCAGATTGTGAAAACCATGGGGTCCAAGATTACGCGTCTGACGCCCATGCAGGGTTTCTGCGCCGAAACTGGTGGCGCCATTACGCTGTTTTTGGCGACAGGCCTTGGGGTGCCGGTCTCCACCACCCATACCATCACGGGTGCCATCATCGGGGTTGGCGCCGCGAAGCGCGCATCGGCGGTACGCTGGGGGATTGCGGGTAATATCGTCATTGCCTGGGTCATCACCATTCCGGCATCCGCAACGATTGCCGCCATCACTTACGGCTTGGTGCGTGGCCTAGGGTGAGTGCTTTTCAAGAAGAGGGAGTCCCGTATGGCTGAAACCATCACTGTTCCCAATGCAGGGTTCCGTTTCATCCCCGGTGTTTATCAATATAGCGCGGGTGTCGCGGCTGAGCCGGGGTTTCGGCTGGAACGCGTGCGCTTTGCCGAACCCGTGCCGCTGATGGCGGGTTTTGCGCGTATCGCGGCGTATCTGGAGGGCTTGGGCCGGCCCAAAGCCGCTTTCGCAGCGTGTGAATTACGCTCCCCCGCGCCGTTTACCGAAGCAGGCTTCGCGGCCTTCAACCGCATCTATGGTGGTGTGCTGCAGGAATGGGGGCTGTTTCGCGATGGGCTGAACCCGATTGCGCGCAGCAATGTCTGCCCGGAAATCGCACCGCCCGCCGAACCCTGCTTTCACGCTTTTGTCTATACCGTGCCGGATGCCGCGGCAGCGCCTTCCTTTGCCGTTGCCGGCAGTGGCGAAGCGGCGGAAGGCAAGGGTGATTACCGCAGCAATACGGTGGCCCTTGGCGATACGTCGCCCGCCGGCATGCTGGCCAAGGCACGTTGGGTGCTGGGCGAAATGGAACGCCGCATGGGGTTGCTGGGCGCTGATTGGCGCGCAACCACCGGTGTGCAGGCCTATACCGTGCATGACATGGCGCCGTTTTTCGCCACTGAAATCGTTCAGCGCGGCGCCGCGCGCCACGGCCTCACATGGCAATATTGCCGCCCGCCGGTTAAAGATTTAGAATTCGAAATGGATTGTCGGGGTATCGGGCGGGAGCATGTGCTGGGCTGATCCCCCAGGACCCACCGCCCAGCGGTGAGGGTCAGATATCATGTCGGAAATGCGCGCGGCTTCCTCGGCGGCCTCTTACGCTTTTACGCGCGATTGGTTTTCCGGATATATCCCCGTCTGGAAGCGCCTGATCGCGCAGGAAAAGCCCAGGAAGATCCTGGAAATTGGCGCTTTTGAGGGGCGCTCCGCCTGTTTCATGCTGGAAGAATGCCCCTTGGTCGCTGATGGCGAAGTTTCGCTGACCTGTGTTGATACCTGGGAAGGCAGTATCGAACATCGCCAAGGAGGGGCCGTAGAAGCCACGATGAGTGATGTGGAAAGCCGCTTTGATCACAATATCCGCCTGGCGCTGGGCAAGGCGGCCGGACCGGTTGCCTTTCGCAAACTGAAACAGCCATCCCAACGCGCGCTGGCGGGCATGATTGCCGATGGCGCGCAGGAAAATTTTGACCTGATCTACATCGATGGCTCGCATGAGGCGCCGGATGTGCTGGCCGATGCCGCAATGGCATTTCCTTTGCTGCGCGTCGGCGGCACCTTGATTTTTGACGATTATCTTTGGTCCATGGACCGACCGGGTCATCAGGATGTCTTGCGGATGCCCAAGCCGGCCATTGATGCCTTTCTGAATATTTATCAACGCAAGCTGGTGGTTTATCCTGGTTTTCCCTTGCGCCAGATCTACGCGCGCAAAATTGCTGCGTGACGCGCCGGGGCGTTGCGGAACCCGGCCAAGAAAGGCGCATCATGTCCACCTCCCTGATCCAAGACGCTGGCCGTATTCGTGATCTTTCGGCTGCCATGGCCTCGGGCAGCCTCAACGCGGAAGCTTTGGTGCAGCGCTATCTTGCGCGCATTGCGGCGGTGGATGGGCAGGTAAAGGCCTGGATCCATGTGTTGGCGGATGCCGCACGCGCTGAAGCGCGCGCATTGGATGCGGAACGCAAGGCCGGCCATATCCGCGGCCCGCTGCATGGCATTCCTGTCGGCATCAAGGATGTGATTGATGTGCGCGGCCTGCCGACGCGCGCCAATAGCCCATCGCGCGCCGATATCGCCCCTGCCAGCGCGGATGCCACGGTGGTGGCGCATCTCAGGGCGGCGGGCGCCATCATTCTGGGTAAGCTGCACACCACGGAATATGCCTTTTTCCAAAGCCTGCCGCCCACGCGCAACCCATGGGATTTGGCGCGCACGCCGGGTGGTTCTTCCGCCGGTTCTGGCGCCGCGATTGCCGCTGGCATGGTGCCCTTGGCGCTTGGCACGCAAACCGCGGGCAGCGTCAATCGCCCGGCGGCCTATACCGGGGTCGGGGCCTTCAAGCCTTCGACGCTCGCGATTGGTGGGGTTGGCGTCGTGCCGCTCGCGCCTTCTTTCGATACGGTCGGCGCCTTCGGGGCCACGGCGCAGGATGCGGCCTTTCTGGCGGCGGGCTATGCGGCGGATCATTTGCGCCTTTTGGGCCGCCCCGCCACCACGCCGCGCATCGTGCTGTTGCAGGATCCCTTGATCGACAAGCTGCAACACCCTGCAACAGCGGCCCGTATCGCGGCATTGGCAGATCAGCTTGGTGACGCCGGCCTTAGTGTTCAGCGCGCCAGTGCCGAGGCAGGCTTTGCGGAGATGATTGCGCGCCATCGCCGCGTCATGATCGCGGAACTGGGCCGCACCCATGCGGGGCTGCCGCGCGATCGCATTTCCCCCCATATCGCCGAGGGCATTGCCGAAGGCCTGGCGATACCGGATCAGGAATATCACGCGGCACTCCGGGATCTTGCCGGTTTCCGCGCGCGCTTCTGGGCCGGCTTTGCGCCGGATGATTTCATCCTGATCCCGGCCGCGCCGGATGTGGCGCCAGATGCGGCGACCACGGGCGATCCTTCCTTTGTTATTCCCACCACCGTGCTGGGTGGGCCGGTGGCTACGCTACGGGCGGGTCTGGCCGCCGATACCGGCATGCCGGTGGGTGCCTTGCTGTTTGCGCGCCCCGGGGCGGATGCGGCGCTGGCGGGCTTTCTGCTTTCGGGCATGGCAAACCGGCTTGATCTTTGAAGGGTGCTAAGCTTGCCCCGCTCCGCCAGCCGGCACATCTACAGGCTGGCAAGGCTTTCGTGATAGGCAACAGCGCGTCTCGGACGGGCAGGAGGCTTCTTGGGGTTCTGGGGTAAAATGATCGGCAGCATGGCGGGCTTCGCCATGGGGGGGCCTTTGGGCGCCATGGTGGGGGCGGCGCTGGGTCATGCCGCCGATGCCGGGGCGCTGGGCGGTAAAGCCAGCGCCTTGCCTCCTGGCGCGCCTGACCTCATGGCGTTTTTCGGCACCAAGGAAAACCTGTTTTCCTTCGCCGTCGTGGTGCTTTCGGCCAAGCTCGCCAAGGTGGATGGCCCGATCAAGCGTGAGGAAATTGCCGCCTTTCGCAGCCTGTTTCGGGTACCGGAAGAAGCGGTGGGCGAAGTCGGCCGGCTGTTCGACCAAGCGCGTGAAACCGCCGAGGGCTGGGAAGCTTTCGCGGAAAAACTGGGCGAAGCCTTCGCCGATAATAAGGCCCTTCTCGAAGATGTCTTGGTGGCGCTGGTGCAGATTGCGCGCGCCGATGGTGCGGTGACACGTTCGGAAGGGGATATGCTGCGCGGCATTCATGCGCGCTTTCGCCTTGATGCCGCGGCCTGGGAAAGGGCCAAGGGCGGCGTCCGCCGCAGCGCCCCCGAAGCGCAGGGCGAAGATCCCTATCAGATGCTGGGGCTGACGCGGCAGGCGAGTGATGAGGAAGTGCGCCTGGCGTGGCGCAAGCTGATGCGCGAAAACCATCCCGATAGTTTGGCATCGCGCGGCGTGCCGGAAGAATTCGCCAAACGGGCAACAGAAAAAGTGGCGCAGATCAACGCCGCCTGGGATCGGATCAAGCGCGAAAGAGGGCTTTGAGGTGCTGATGATCAGCGACAGGCCAAGCCCCAATCATGATCCGCGCCCTGATGGCACGGTGATTGATACGCTGGTCCTGCATTACACCGGCATGCGGAGCGGTGCTGAAGCGATAGCGCGGCTTTGTGATCCTGCTGCCAAGGTTTCCGCGCATTATGTGGTGGAAGAAGATGGCGCGGTGTTTCGCCTGGTGCCAGAGGAACGGCGCGCCGCGCATGCCGGTATTTCGCATTGGCGCGGGCGCAGCGCGCTGAACGCCAATAGCATCGGGATTGAAATCGTGAATCCCGGCCATGAATGGGGCTATCGCCCCTTTCCCGCACTGCAAATGGCGGCCGTGTGTGATTTGTGCCTGGACATCATGGCGCGCCACCCGATTGAGCAACGCAATGTGGTGGCGCATTCGGATATTGCGCCGGATCGCAAGCAGGATCCGGGGGAATTGTTTGATTGGCAGGGTCTGGCCGCGAATGGTGTTGGGCTTTGGCCGGTTGTTGATGCGGCACCGGTGGATGAAGCCGCGCTGCTGCCCTGGCTTGGCGCCATTGGCTATCGCACCGATTTGCCGCTTTCCGTTTTGCTGACAGCATTTCAGCGCCATTGGCTGCCCGGCCGCGCCGATGGGATTGCGGATGCGGCGACGCGCGCGCGCATCGCAGCCGTCGCCGCCATGATGGATTGTGCTTGACCGCCCCACCCGCATAGCCCCAGATGGCCGGAGCGTCAGACGGCTGGGCGGCCGCTGGTTCGTGAGTGATCACGGGCTGGAGGAAAGTCCGGGCTCCACGGGAATAGGGTGCCGGTCAATGGCCGGCGGGGGCGACCTCAGGGAAAGTGCCACAGAAAACAAACCGCCGCGGCGTGGCGACACTTCGCGGTAAGGGTGAAACGGGGCGGTAAGAGCGCACCGCGCCCCCAGCAATGGGGGCGGCAGGGTAAACCCCACCCGGAGCAAGGCCGAATAGGGGCGGACGGCGCGGCGCCGCAAGGCGCTGGCGCAGGGGCATTCCCGCCCTTCCGCCCGGGTTGGCCGCGCGAAGCCCGCAGCAATGCGGGCTCCAGAGGAATGGCCGTCCATGCCCCGCAAGGGGCAAGACAGAACCCGGCTTACAGGCCGTCTGACGCTGCTTTCCACCGCCGCGCAGCGCGCATCTGGCCGCGCCCAGGGCTGCGCGCGGCTGTCCCATTCTTGGCCCGCCAATAACACCCCATCGCACCTTCGCCGTGCCGCCGCGCCAGGAAGGCGTCCGGGCGGAAAGACCCGCGCCCGACTCGCGGGCGATCTGGCGAATTTATGCGCCAAATGCCTTCACAAAAGCGTTTTTTGGCTTGTAAGCCCAAATAATCCCATGTTATCCCATCGCATCCCATGAAGGTCCCAGAGCGCTCGGGGGGGCGAGCGGGGTCAGCGCGGGATGGTCGGGCGAGCCGGCGGGGTCGGGGGGCCCCGTCGGCCGCTGAAACCGCTCGATGGTCAATTTTGGCGCAAGGCAGCGCGGCGGGGGGCGATGACCCAGTTCCTGGGCACCCATATCGGCAAATTGGATCGCAAGGGCAGGATTTCCGTGCCCGCATCCTTCCGTGCCGTGCTGGAGCGTGTTGGGACCGAAGATCTGGTCCTGCGCCCATCCCATCGCGCGCCCTGTATTGAAGCCTGGCCGGTCGCCGCTTTCGAAGCTCTGGCGGCGGGGCTTGATCGGCTGGATGCGTTTTCCGATCAGGCGGATGATTTGGCCGCCGCGTTATTCGCAGATGCCCATGCCGCGCGTGCCGATGCGGAAGGCCGCTTGGTTCTGCCGGAAAGCATGATTGCCCATGCCGCGCTGACCGATGCCATTGCCTGTGTCGGGGTGGGGCGGATTTTCCAGATTTGGGAGCCTGAGGCGGCGCGCCGCCGGACCGAAGAAGCGCGGCTGCGCGCCCGTGAACGCGGCCTGACCTTGCCGGCCGCGACCGGGGGTGCCCGATGACCGATCAGGGCCATGTGCCGGTATTGCTGGCGGAGGTATTGGAAACTCTCCAGCCGCGTGATGGGGCCACCTATCTGGATGCCACTTTCGGCGGCGGTGGCTATGCGCGCGCCATTCTGGAAGCGGCGCCGGGCTGCACGCTTTTCGCCATTGACCGTGACCCGGATGCGATCACGCGTGGCGCCGCTTTGGCGCGCTTGTTTGCGGGGCGCTTACATCTGATGCAGGGCCGTTTTGGCGATATGCTGTCGCTGTTGCGGGATCGTGGCATTGCCAGCCTGGATGGCGTGGTGATGGATTTGGGGGTTTCGTCCTTCCAATTGGATCAGGCGGAACGCGGCTTTTCCTTCCGCGCTGATGGTCCGCTTGACATGCGCATGGAAAAATCCGGCCCCAGCGCGGCGGATTTGGTCAATAACCTACCCGAGCGCGATCTGGCCGATATCATTTATCGTTTTGGTGAGGAGCGTTTTTCGCGCCGCATCGCGCGCGCCATCGTTGCGCGGCGGGTTGAAGCGCCGTTCACCACCACGGCTGATCTGGCGGCGCTGGTGCGCGCTTCCGTGCCGCGTGATCCTTCCGGCATTGATGGCGCGACGCGCAGCTTCCAGGCGCTGCGGATTGCGGTGAATGATGAATTGGGTGAGGTGGAACGCGGTATCGCGGCCGCCATGGAATTGCTTGCCCCCGGTGGGCGGCTTGTTGTTGTCGCCTTCCATTCCCTGGAAGACCGCATCGCCAAACAGACCATGGCTGCGGCAGCAGGGCGTGGTGGCGCTTCGCGCCATGATCCCGCCGCTTTGCTGGGGCGCGCCCGCCCGGCCTTTCGCTTACTGACCCCGCGCGCTTTGCGTCCGGGTGATGCTGAAGCATCTGCCAATCCGCGCGCCCGTTCCGCGCGGTTGCGTGGGCTGGAACGCCTTGATCTGGAGAGGGCCGCATGATCCGCCCCCTGACGCTGGTTTCCCTGGTCATTGCCGCGGGTGCTGGGCTTTACCTGTATCAGGTGAAGCATTCTGTCTCGATGCTTGATCGGGAATTGCGCGATATCCATCGGCAGACGGAAGTCGCGCGTGAACGCAGCCAGGTATTGCGCGCCGAATGGGCCCTGCTGAATGAGCCTGATCGGCTGCGTCAGGTGGCGCAACGCCATTTGCCGCTGGAACCCATGGCGCCGACACAATTCATCCGGGCCGGTGAAATGGAACGTCGTTTACCGGCAGTGCGCCCCTTTGCCGGACCGCCATCCCTGTTCGGGCCGCCTGAGGCATCGATTGGTGCACCGGAAGCCTTGCTGGTGCCGCCGCCGACTGCGGCGGTGCCCGCTGCCGCCAATACGCCCGCAGCACCGCCTGCGGCGACGACACCGGCTGTGGTGGCAAGCCCCGCGCCGCAGCCCGCGCCACAGCCCGCCCCGCAACCAGCGCCAAGACCCGCAGCGCCTGAAGCCGCCCCGCGTCTTGCGGCGGTGACGGCGCCGCCGCCACCACCCGCGCCACGTCCCGCGCCATCGCCGCCATCGCCCGCCTTGGCCAAACCCGCATTGCATGTGGCGCCGCCGCAACCGCCGCCACCAGCCGTGGTGACATCTTCGCTTGGTGGTGTTGGCA
>JACCED010823399.1_pt1 | contig 11808 bp, 5 predicted proteins | sample 7455021 | NCBI WGS metagenome assembly JACCED01 (sample SAMN15323456, study PRJNA562643) | freshwater metagenome | isolation source: river surface water | place: USA:Blue River Watershed | collected 2017-08-19
CCGTGGACCGCATTGCCTCGCACGTTTCGCACGTCGGCGTGCACGACCACGGCTTCAACAATGTTTCGACCTACGGCAATCTCCGCCGTCTCCAGCGCGAGGGCCGGATTCCCGCGAATGTCGATGAGATGAACTTCTGCGAGCTCGCGTTGAAGGTCTCCGGCGCCGTGCAGGCGGCCCGCTACGCTCCGACCTCGGTGAAGGCGCCGTGGTCTCCAGTCGCCGGCGCCCCGGGCGTGGTCCCGGGCGGCTACGTCTACTCTTTCAATGGGCCGCAGTCGCTGTTCGCGGACACGATCCGGTCGATGCGCTCCCTCGTCGTGGCGCATCAGCTTGGCCACGCGCTGATGGGCGAGGGCGACAAGCCGATCAACCTGCTCCATCGGGCGATTGAGCACGCGGCGACGACCGCTCGGTTCAACGTCTTCTTCGGCCAGGGCCGCGACAGCTACGACGTCCGCGGGCGCGTGGCGCACGAGTCCGTCTTCAACCGCAACGACGGCCAGTTCCGCTGTCCGTCCTCGCAGCAGGGCTACTCGCCGTTCACGACCTGGACCCGCGGCGCCGCCTGGATCATCTGCGGCTACGCGGAGCAGCTCGAGTTTCTCGAGACCGTCAAGGGCTCCGACCTCGATGCCGTCGGCGGCCGCCGGGCCGTGACCGACCTCTTCCTCGAGACGGCCCGCGCGACCTGCGACTACTACATCGACGGCTACTCGGCCAAGGACGGCGTTCCCTACTGGGATTCCATGGCGCTCAACAGCCACAAGCTCGGCGACTACACCAAAAAGAACGCCGACCCGTTCAACGCCCACGAACCGGTCGACAGCTCCGCCGCCGCCATCGCCGCGCAGGGTTTTCTCCGCCTCGGCACCTACCTCGCGGCCAAGGGCGAAGCCGCCGCCGGCAAGCGCTACTTCCAGGCCGGCCTCACGATCGCCGACACGCTCTTCGGCGATACCTACCTCGCCACCGCGCCGAAGCACCAGGGCCTGCTCCTGCACAGCGTCTACCACCGCCCCAACGGCTGGGACTACGTGCCGAAGGGCAAGAAAGTCCCCTGTGGCGAAGCCTGCATGTGGGGCGACTACCACGCCATGGAGCTCGCGCTGCTCATCCAGCGCCTCGCCGCCGGCAAATACTACACGTTCTTCTGAGCGCACCCGGCCGGGCTGCGCTCGCCCCGCCTGCGTCATTTTCAAGCCGCGGCCCGCACCGGTCGCGGCTTTTTCCTGCCCGCCCGCGGCGGCGTCCTCCGCCCGCGCCCCGCCGCACGCGTCGCTCACTCTTCGACTTTCACCTTTCCACCGCGCGACGCCTACGCCCCACGCCGCGCTTCCGCCTTCGCCATTGTGGAACGCCGCCCGCTGTGCAACGTGCGCACCGTCCATGTCCGCGCCGCTCCCGCTCCTTTACGAGTCCCACTGCCACACGCCGCTCTGCAAGCACGCCGTCGGCTTCCCCGCCGACTACGCCGCCGTGGCCGAGCAGCGCGGCCTGAAGGGCATCATCTTCACCTGCCACGGCCCGCTGCCCGACGGCATGGGCATCGAGCACCGCATGGCTCCGGAAGAGTGGGAAACCTACGCCGCCCTCGTCGCCGGCGCGCGCGCCGAGTTCGCCGGCCGCGTCGACGTCCGCCTCGGCGTCGAGAGCGACTTTCTCCCCGGCTTCGAGAAATGGGCCGAGCAACTCCACGCCCGCTCGCCGCTCCACCACGTGCTCGGCTCGGTGCACACGCAGACGACGTTCTACCGCGCGCGCTATTTCCACGGCGACTGGTTCGCCTACCAGCAGGGTTATTTCGAGCACCTCGCGCAGTCCGCGGAGACCGGGCTCTTCGACACCCTCGCCCACCCCGACCTCGTGAAAAACGAGTCGCCGCGCGACTGGCTCTACGGGCGCATCGAGCCGCACATCCTGCGCGCACTCGACCGCATCGCCGCCACCGGCGTCGCGATGGAGCTCAACACCTCCGGCCTCAACAAGGCCCTCCCCGAGTGGAATCCCGGCCCGCGCATCCTTGCCGAGATCCGCGCCCGCGGGATTCCGGTCGTGCTCGGCGCCGACGCCCACCGCCCCGGCCGCGTGGCCGACCGCTACGAGGAAGCGCTGCGCCTGCTTGCCGGGATCGGCTTCACCCACGTGAGCCTGTTTCTCGACCGCGTGCGCCAGGAGATTCCCATTCCCGCGGCCCTCGCCTCGCTGCGCCCGCTCGCGCCCGCCGCCCCGGCGGCCGAACCGCCCTCGGCCGGCGGCGTCACGCACACGCACGCCCCGTTCCGTTGACCGCCGCGCCCGTCAACCTCTACGACCTCACCCGCGAGCAGCTCCGCGCGCTGCTCGTGCGCTGGGGTTTCGCGTCCGTCCACACCGGGCTGCTCTGGAATTACCTGTATCTCGGTCTCGCCGAATCGTTCGACGCCGACGCGATGCCCGATCTTCCGCCGAAGCTCCGTGCCCGCCTTCAGGCCGAGGCCCGCCTCGGCGCGCTGCCCGTCGCGCTCGCCACCGATTCCTCCGACGGCTTCACCCGCAAATACCTGCTGCGGCTCGACGACGCCGAGCGCATCGAAACCGTGCTCATGCGGTTCACCGGCCGCGTCACCGCCTGCATCAGCTCGCAGGTCGGGTGCGCCATGGGCTGCGTTTTCTGCGCCACCGGCCAGATGGGCTACACCCGCCACCTCACGCCCGGCGAAATCGTCGCCCAGGCCGTGCACGTCGCCCGCCAACTCCGGCTCCCAACTCTCAGCTCTCAACTCCCGACTGCGCCCGCCGCGGGCGCTTCGGGCGCCGCCCCCGAGCGCCTGCGCAATATCGTGCTCATGGGCATGGGCGAGCCGCTGCACAACTACGACGCCGTCATGCACGCGATCGACATCATGCGCGACGAGGCCGGCCTCGCCCTCGGCGGCGAGCGCATCACGCTCAGCACGGTCGGCGTCGTGCCCGGGATCCTGCGCCTCGCGCAGGAGCGCCGCCCGCTCCACCTCGCCGTCTCGCTCCACGCCGCCACGCAAGCGGAACGCGCCGCGCTCGTCCCGGCCGCCCGCAAATGGCCGCTCGACGAGCTCATGGCCGCCTGCCGCACCTACAGCACGACGACCGGTCGCCGCATCTTCTACGAGTGGACGCTGATCGACGGCCAAAACGACACGCCCGACCACGCCCGGGCCGTCGGCGCGCTGCTCCGCGACCTGCCCGCGCAGGTGAACCTGATCCCGCTGAATCCGACTTCCGGTTACGCCGGGACGCCGACGCCGTCGGCCGCCGCCCGGGCCTTCCAGAAAATCCTCGCCGACGAGTTCAAGCTCCCGAGCACCGTGCGCCAGCGCCGCGGCATCGACATCGCCGCCGGCTGCGGCCAGCTCGCGGTCACCGCCTCCGCCTGATCGGAACGCGCGCAGCGTAGTTTCCGCAGCCGGATCCGGCCCGTTCGCACTTGGCGACGAACGGCCGCCCTCCACCGTGGATACACCCATGAGGCTCCGCCCGCACCCCGCGCTGCTCGTCGCGCCGCTCGCCGCCGTGGTGCTCGCTCTCGGGGTTTCCGACCTGCTCCGCGCCGCCGAGCCCCCCGCGGTCGCGCCGGCTCCGCGCCTCACGACCGAGCTGGGCCGGCCGAATCTCCGCGCCTTCGAACCCGCCCCCGCCACCGCGACCTCGCAGAACTGGGCCGCCGTCGAGGACCCCGCCGGCCGCGTCCACTTCGCCAACACCTCCGGCATCGTCACCCACGACGGCGCCGACTGGCGTCTGACCAAGAGCGAGCGCTTCGCCAACGTCACCCGCGCCGTCGCCCTTGGCGGCGACGGCCGGATCTACGTCGGCTCCGCCGGCAACCTCGGCTGGCTCCGCGCCCTGCCCGACGGCCGCCACGAACACGTCTCGCTCCTCGCCGATTTGCCCGAGGCCGCCCGCGATTTCCAGGAGGTCTTCCAAATCGTCGCGCACGGCGACGCCGTCTACTTCACCACCGGCAAACACCTGCTCATCCGGCGCGGCGGACGGTTCACGCACCTCCCGCACGCCGTCGGCCGTCTCGATGTCGTCGCCGGCCAGGTCTACCTGCAGTCGCACAGCGCGCCGCTGGAGCGCATCGAGGGCGACCGCCTCGTCACCGTTTCCAACGCGCCGCTTTTCCTCGGCGATATCGCCCGCTACCTCGGTCCCGGCCCGACGCCGGGCACGATGCTGGTCGTCACCGGCAAGAGCGGGCTGCACCACCTCGACCTCGCGACCGGCCGCACCGCGCGCTGGCCCACCGCGATCGACGAGCAGCTGAAGACAAAAGCCGTCTACCGCGCCCTCCGCCTCGCCGACGGCTCCGTCGCGGTCGCCTACGCCGCGACCTCGGGCGGCGGACTCGTGTTGCTCGGGCCCGACGGCAGTTTCCTCAACTACCTCGACGCCCAGCACGGCCTGCCCAACGGCATCGTCTACGGCCTCGCACCCAGCCGCCACGGCGGTCTCTGGCTCTGCCTCGACCACGGCACCGCCTACGTCGACTGGCCCGGCGCCGGCACGCTCTTCCACGCCGGCAACGGCCTCGACCCCTCGCTCGTGACGTCCGTGCTCCGCCACGACGGCACGCTCTACCTCGGCAACACCGGCGGCCTGCACCGGCTCGTGCCCGGCCGCGCCCCCGCGACGCCCGCGCGCTTCGAGCGGATCGCGACCGGCGGCACCTATGCGCTGGTATCGGACGGCCCCGACCTGATCGCCGTCGCCGACCACAAGGTCCTGCGCGTGACCCCCGCCGGCACGGCGCCGCTCATCACTTTGCCGACGCTCGCCTACACGATGGTGGTGTCGCGGCGCGACCCGACGCTGCGCTGGCTCGGCCACGCCGACGGCCTGCGCGCCTACCGCGTCACGCCGGCGGGTTGGCGGGCCGAAGGCCTCGTGCCCGGCCTCCAGGGCACCGTCCGCGCGCTCGTCGAGCGGCCCGACGGCGCGCTCTGGGCCGGCCTCGACGGCCAGGGATTTTTCCTCGTCGTGCCGGGCTCCGCGCAGCCCGCGACCGGCGCCACCGCGGAGCATTTCATGGCCGCCGATCCCGCGGAAACCAAGCGCCGCCGCGCGCGCCTCGGAATGTGGCGCGACGAGATCTATTTTCTCACGGGCAACGACCATCGCATCCACCGCTTCGACGCCGCCGCCCGCGCCTTCGCGCCGTTTCCCGGCCTCGCGCCGCTCCCCGCCGGTTTCGAAATCAACGCCGTCACGCAGGCCGCCCAGGATCCCGCCCACCTCTGGATTCTCTCGCTCGATCAGGACCGCGAGACGCCGCCGCCGCCCGCACTGCACCGCCTCGGCCCGGACCGCCTCGACACGGTCCCCCATGCCGTCACCGCCGCCATGCCCGTCGGTTCCTGGCTCCATGCGGAGCCCGCCGCCGGCGTCGTCTGGCTGGGCGGCGCCGCCGGCTTGCTGCGCCTCGATTCCGCCCGCGCGTTCACCGCGGCGGCGCCGGCTCCGGTGCTGCTTCACGCCCGCGATCTCGCCGTCGGCGACATCCGGCCGTATGCGCGCAACGCCGCGCGGTTCGACTTTGTCGCCCCCGCCTCGCCGGTGGGCGGCGCCCGCGCCTACCGCACCCGGCTGGCCGGTTTCGACGCCGACTGGAGCGCGTGGTCCGCCGAGCGCCAGCGCACCTACACCAATCTGCCCGAGGGCGCCTACACCTTCGAGGTCCAGGCCCGCGATCCCGACGGCCGCCCCGCGCCGCCCGCCACCCTCGCCTTCCGCATCTTGCCGCCGTGGTGGCGCACGTGGTGGGCCTACACCGGTTACGGCGCGCTCTTCGGCGGCTCGTTGCTCGGCTTCGCCCGGCTGCGCACCCGCACGCTCCGGCGCCGCAACGAACAACTCGAAAAAACCGTCGCGGCGCGCACGGACGACCTGCGGCGGCAGAACGGCGAGCTCGCGCGCCTCCACCAGCTCGAACTCGACGAGAAGATCACCGCGCGCCTCGCCGCCGAGAAGGCCCAGCTCGACGTCCTCCGCTACCAGCTCAACCCCCACTTCCTCTTCAACTCCCTCACGTCCATCCGCAGCCAGATCCCGCCGGCCCAGAGCTCCGCCCGCGCCACCCTCGACCGGCTCGCCGACTTCTGCCGCCTCACCCTCACCGGCCGGCAGCCCGACGAACGCACCACCGTCGGCGAAGAGATCGCCATGCTTCGCGCCTACCTCGACATCGAGCAGACCCGCATGGGCGAACTCCTCGGTGTCGCCTTCGCCGTCGATCCCGCCCTCGAGTCCGTGCCCCTCCCCCGCCTCCTCCTGCTTCCCCTGGTCGAAAACGCCCTCAAATACGGCCAGGCCACCAGCGTCGACACGCTCGGCCTCAGGATCTCCGCCCAGCGCGCCCCCGCCGCCGACGGCACCGAGACCCTCGTCTTCGTGATCGCCAACACCGGCTCCTGGGTCGAGCGCGGCTCCCGCCCCGGCATCCCCTCCACCGGCATCGGCCACGACAACCTCCGCGAGCGTCTCCGCCGCCACTACCCCGACGCCCACGACTTCTCCCACTCCGCCTCCGACGGCTGGGTCTCCGTCCGCCTCGAACTCACGCGACCGCTCCAGCCGCCCGACCCGTCGTGACGCGCGCTTTCAAACTCCCCCGCGCGACGTCCGCCCGCCCATCCCTTTTCCGGCCATGATCCGCACCGTGCTCATCGACGACGAACGCAACGCCCGCGACGACCTGCGGGCCATGCTCGGCGCGCACCCCGAAATCGAGATTGTCGGCGAAGCCGCCACGGTTCGCGCCGCCCGCGAACTGCTCGCCACCGCCGACTACAGTCTCGTCTTCCTGGACATCCAGCTGCTCGGCGGCAGCGGGTTCGACCTCGTGGCCGGCGTCCGGCCCGCCGCCCGCATCATCTTCGTCACCGCCCACAACCAGCACGCGGTCCGTGCCTTCGAGGTCAACACCCTCGACTACCTGCTCAAGCCCGTCCGCGCCGAACGCCTCGCCCAGGCGCTCGTCCGCATCGCGCCGCCCGCGCCCGTCGCCGCGGCCCCCGCCGAGACCGCGAGCGCGGCGGCGCCCGCCGGACTCGCGCTGCGGCCGGACGACATCATCCATCTCAGCTCCGGCACCACGGCGCGCTTCGCGCCGGTCACCGACCTCTGCGCCATCGAGGCGGAGGAGAACTACTCGCTCGTCCACCTGGCCGACCAGAGCAGCATCCTCGTGCGCCGCAGTCTCAAGGCCTGGGAGGAGATCCTGCCGCCGGCGGATTTCATGCGCGTGCACCGCACCGCGATCGTCAGCCTCGCGCGTCTCACCGGTTACCGGCGCGACGCCCAGAAATCCGTGCATCTCGCCGTCCAGGCGGTGACCCATCCCATTCCCGTCGGCCGCATGTTCTGGGCCGACCTGCGCGCCCGCCTGCCGGGCACGGTCATCGCCGCCGGCGAGTGACGGCGCGGTCCAAAAAAAAGGGCCCGCCGGTGAAGGCGGGCCCGGAAGGAAAGCCGGCGGACCGGCGGGATCAGCGGCCGCCCTGGCTCTTCGGCACGGAGACCGTGGTCGAGCGCCGCGTCACGTTGCCCGCCGCATCCTTGGCTTCGACCGTGATCGTGTAGGTGCGGCCGTTGCCGCCGCCGGAACGTTCGGCACGCAGGTTGAGCGTCATCGCGCCGGTGATCTCGATGTCGTTGGCGGTGTCGCCGTCGCCGAGGCCGTTGTCCGGCTCGCTGCTGGTGACCGAGACGATTTTGGTCGTGACGGCACCCGCGATATCCGAGGTCACCGCGGTGAGGGTCACCGCGACCAGCTTGTGGTTGGCCGGCCAGAGGCTGCCCGTCGACGGCGTGAGGCTGCTGAACACCGGTGCGGTCGTGTCGCGGACCGTGACCGTGAAGCTGACCGGCGTCGCGGCGTTGCCGGCCGCGTCCGTGGCGTTGACCGTCACGGTGGTGGTGCCGAGCGGGAACGTGGAGCCCGACGCGCGGCTGTAGGTGGCGGTCGCACCGACGGCATCCGTCACAGCGGCGGCGAACGTCGCGGTCGCCCCGGCGGCGCTCGTGGCCTCGAGGGTAAGGTTCGCGAGCGGCGCGATCACGGGCTTGGTCGTGTCGACCACGGTGACGGTGAACGACCGCGTGGCCGTGTTGCCGGCCGTATCCGTGGCGGTGATCGTGACGGGCGTCGTGCCGAGGGCGAACGTGCTGCCCGAGGCGACGCTGGTCGTAACGGTCACGGCGCTCACGGCATCGGTCGCGCTCGGGGCGAATGTGGCGACGGCACCCGCGGCGCTCGTGGCTTCGACCGTGAGGTTAGCCTGGGCGGCGATCACGGGCTTGGTCGTGTCGCGGACGATCACGTCGAAGGACGAGGTCGACGTGTTGCCGGCGGCATCCCGCGCGGTGACCGTGACCGTGGTGGTGCCGAGGGCGAAGGTGCCGCCCGACGCGACGCTGGTCGTGACGGTGACGGCCCCGGCGAGATCGGTGGCGGTCGGCGCGAACGTGACGACCGCACCGGCGGCGCCCGTCGCTTCCGCCGTGACGGCGGCCAGGGGCGCGATGACCGGCGCGGTGGTGTCCGTGACGGTGACGGTGAAGGTGCGCGTGGCGACGTTGCCGGCCGCGTCGCGGGCCGTTGCCGTGACGGTCGTGGTGCCGAGGGCGAAGACGGAGCCGGAAGCGGGCGTCGCGGTGACGGCGACGGTGCCGTCGGTTTCGTCGGTCGCGGTGAGCGCAAACGTGACTGCGGCCCCGCCCGGCCCGGTGGCCTCGGCGGTGAGGTTGCCGGAGAGCGTGATCACGGGCGCGGTGCTGTCGCTGCCGCCGACCGTGACGATGAAGGAGCGGGTCACGGTCGTGCCGGTGGCATCCGTCAGGGCGAGGGAACCGGTGTAGGTGCCGGCTTGGGCATACGTGTGCGTGCCGGCGACGGCGCGCGTGGCGGCGTTGACGGTGCCGGCGGAGGTCGTGCCGTCGCCCCAGGTCCAGACGGCGGTGTGGGTGTCGTTCGTGTCGGGATCGGTGAAGGTGGCGGAGAAGGCGAGCGGGGTGCCGCGCATCGCGTCGGTCGGCACGGTGACGGCGCCGAGCACGGGATCCTGCGCCACGCCGACGGCGAAGAGGGAAAGCGCATTGGTGGTGCCGGTGATGGTGTTGGCCGCCGGATCGACCGCGACCGTGATATCCTGCCAGGTCTGGCTGGCGCCGGAGTATTGGAAGAGCTTCAGGCGCGGTTCGAGCGCGGCGGCGACGGCATCGGCGGCGTAGGTGACGGTGACATCGATGTAGCCCGAGTAAGTGGCGGTCGTGCTGATGTTGTAGTAAACCTTCGAACCGCTGTTGGTGAGGATCGTGTAGCCGGCGGGGAGCGCGGGACCGACCGGCACCTGCGACGAGGTGCTCACCCCGGCGACGGTGACGTTGTCGAATTCCAGCGTGACGCCGGTGCCGGCGGGAACGGTGACATCGGTGCCGACGGGCGTGGGCAACGGGGCCTTCAGCTCGAGCGTGAAGTTGCCGAAGCTGACGTTGGAGCCGGAGACGGTGCCGTAAGTCTGGACGTTGTAGGTGCCGGGCACGCCGACGATGCGGACGCGCGGACGGGCCTGCGGCGTGCTCGTGTAGGTCGAGCTGTTGAAACTGAGCTGATACTGCGGTGTGCCGCCGTTGTAGGTGGTGACGTAGCCGCTGACGCGGGCGTCGGAGATGAGGGTCTCGCTCGTCGCGCCGGCAGGCTCGATCACGTCGAAGGTGAGCTCGGTCTGCGTGGTGTTCAGATCGAACGACGGGAGCGTCCTGGTTTCGCCGGCGGCGAAGGTGATGCCCTGGCTGGCGCGCTGGTAGTCGTAGAGGCCGAGCGAGAAGTAGTATTGGACGCCCGGCGTGGAGCCGTCGTAGCCGCTGACGCTGAGGTTGGGGAATTTCCACTCGCCGGGGACGAGGTAGTGGGTGAGGCCGCCGGCGGCGTTGAGGGAGGCGTTGGCGGAATTCGAGAAGCTGTTCGGGTTGGGGTTCGGCGGAGTCCAGTTGGCGGAGAGGTTGGCGCCGTTGACCTTCGACCGGGTGAGGAAGCCGGTGAGGTTGAGGGCGGTGTTCGCGACGGCGACGGTGCCGGCGAAATCGACCGTGGTCACCTGGCCGGCGGTGACGTCGGCCCGGCGGTAGAGGTAGAGCTGGGCGGAGTTGAAATAGGCGTAGGCCTGGAGGCCGTGGGTTCCCGCCATGAGGTTTTCAAACTGGAAGGTGCCGTTGCCGGGGAAGGACTTGTTGCCGAGGTAGGAACCGTTGGGCGCGTAGAGGTAGACGTAGCCGTTCGAGGGCGAAGCGACGCCGGTGAGATTGAGCGAGCCGGCGAGCGAGCCGGCGGCAAACGCGGCGTCGAGGCTCCAGGCGGCGGCGCCCCCGGCGGCCGAGACGTTGACGGTCCGGTTGGCGAGCGTCTGCGTGGACGTCTGGCCGGTGGTGCTCGTGACGTTGGCGGTGCCGTAGACGGTGACGCCGTTGAAGGGCAGCGCGACCACGTAGGAAAGGTTCTGCGCGTAGGCGTTGAACGACGTGGCGGGGTTGAGCCCGTTGTTGCCGTAGGCCTGGAGGGTCGGGATCGAGGTGAGCGTGCCGTTGGCCACCTCCACCGTCGCGGCGAGGCGGGCGGTGGTCATCGTCACGTTGTTCGTGACCGTCTGCTCGGCCGCGACAGGGATGCCCGCGCCGGCCTGGTTGAAGGAGATCGAGCTGTAGCTGCCGCCGGGCACCGCGGTCGTGAGGCTGAAATTCAGGCGCCACTGCTTGCCGGCCGGAACCACGAGCGAATAGGTGGAGCCGCTGAAGGAGGCGCTGGCGGAGCCGGAGCCGTCGGTGGCGCTGGCGGAGACGGAGCCGCTTTGGATGGTCTCGGACGAAAGCGAGAGGGTGCCGGTGATCTTTCCGGGCAGCAATTCGACCGTGTCGGCCGCGCGGACGGACGGGTGGCCGGCCACGGCGAGGACGAAGGCAAGGAACAGTTTTTTCATGGGACGGGAACGGACTGGGTTGGGAACGGACGGGGAACGCCTCCGGCGCCGGTAGGCAGGGCGCCGCAGGTGCCGTCGAAAGGTCCGGGCGTGTCGTGGGGCGACGACAAAGCAGACTCCTCCGGCGGCGCTCCGACCCTGCAGGCCGCCTCCGTGTAAACTGGAGCTGAATGTGACCAACAGCCCCGCAGGGGTGACCAACCGCCGCACGGCCAAGGGAAACGGCCGAGCTCACCTCTCCGGTGAGCAGGCCCGAATGGCCCTTCGCCGACCTGTGCCGCCTATCCGCCGCGCGTCAGGCGCTTCCGCCGACCACCGGGCGAGCCGGGCGCGGCGAGGCTACCGTGAAGGTTCGCCGACCCGCTCAATTCTCCGGCGCAAACGAGGTCTGCGGCCGGGGCAGGTCCATTTCCTTGATCCAGATGTTGCGGTAACGCACGTCGTGGCCTTCCGCCTGCAGCTTGAGGCCGCCCGGAGTGTCGGTGATGCCCTTGCCGCCGTCGTTGCCGCCGTCGATCCCGGAGTTGGCGCCGCCCCAGACCTGCTGGATCTCCTGGTTCGCGTGGATCTTCACGCCGTTGAAATACATCGTCACTCGCGCCTTCTCCACGAGCTTGCCGTCCTTGAACCGCGCCGCGCGGAAGACGAGGTCGTAGCTGTTCCACTGGCGCAGGACTTTGTAGAGGCAGTAGGGCGACTCCGTCTCGTTGATCACGGCGCCCATGCCGTGCTTGGTCGCGTCGCCGTCCTGGATCTGGATCTCGTAACGGTTCTGCAGATACACGCCGCTGTTGCCGCGCGGATTCATGACGAG
>JACCED010446084.1_pt1 | contig 11805 bp, 9 predicted proteins | sample 7455021 | NCBI WGS metagenome assembly JACCED01 (sample SAMN15323456, study PRJNA562643) | freshwater metagenome | isolation source: river surface water | place: USA:Blue River Watershed | collected 2017-08-19
CCTGCATCATCGACGTAGCCGCCGACCGTTTCTTGTCCGCGTGAGACTGCACATCCAGAGCTGACCGCCATAACAATACCGATAAGACTGGCAGAAATTAATGTACGAATGTTCATAGGTGACCTATCTAAGTAGATGTGTGAAGTGAGAATTTCAATAAGACGGCAAAATCGAGTTAATCCCGCTTAGAAGGTATCTTCCTCTTAAAAACTATAAGGAGTTTGACGAACTACAAAAAGTCACTAGAATGAAAAAGGGTATAGCCACAAAATTTCATTGTTACTGCACTATGTGAGTTAACCGCTACTGTCGTCTTTTTGTAAATGGCATGAAAGTTGGTGGCAACATACGCTGTTGTACGTTCTATAGCTGAATGCATGATCACAGTATTCATAGCCTTAGTATTTGATGGTTATCAAAATTTTCAGAGTGCTCGCATAGGATTAAATTTTTAATCGGAGTATGTGTCATGGAAATAGAGCTTAAATTTCAAATACCTACTGAATCAAAAGCGACACTAGAAAAATTTATCAAATCCAAAGGTGGTTCGTCAAAGCGTCTGCGAGCCAAGTACTTTGATACTGATGCACGATTGCTGGCGAGATCTAATATTGCGCTGCGTCTTCGCAAAGAAGGTAACGTTTGGTATCAGACCTTAAAGGTTGCATCGCAAGCGGCTGCAGTTGTACGCCATGAAGATACGGTAAGGTTAGTCACTCCTCCAGGCAGTGATCCAGTGCTAGATACTAGCCGTCATAGTTCGTCAAATCAGTGGGCAAAGTTCCATAAGGCTATGCGACATGTGGCTGCTAGCGAACTGAAACCTCTTTACGAAACCGACATCAAGCGCCTTTCAGTCGATCTGAGGACTCGTCGCGGCCTTGTCAACTATGCCATTGATACGGGATCTATTTCAAATACAGAAAAAGAAACGGATCAATTGCTTATGGTTCTCGGTCATACAGCCGAGTCACTCAAACTTACCGTGAATGAAATTGAGCTCGAATTAGTATCTGGTTCGAGCATGGCCTTGATCGAAGCCGGGACTCGACTCGTCCGTGATTATGGCGTTTGGCTTGATGTACGCACTAAGTCTATGCGAGGTAATGGCCTGGCCAAGACTAAGCTAATTATGGCGCCTGCTAAAGCGCAGAACGTGATAATTACTAACGATATGTCATTGGAAGAATTTTTCGATACTGTCAGAAAAGAATGTGTAAGACATGCGCTGGTGAATGCCTCACAACTCGCCTCAGAAGAAGGTTTCTTACCAGAGCATATCCATCAATTGCGTGTCGCTTTACGACGATTGCGAACGGCGCTCAAATTATTTTCCCGGGTCCAGAAATTTGAGGCTAAGTCCTGGTCTGATCAAGCTAAATTTCTTGCGGCTCAACTGGGTAAAAACCGCGATATCGATGTTATGTCAGAGAGTATCTGGCCAGAGCTGCGAAAAATTAATGCGCCTCTGATTGAATTTTCTGTGCATGAGGGAATGCAGTCACCTGCCGTTATTATTCGCGATAGAAAAATTCAATCATGGTTTTTGGAATTAATTGGCCGCGATTTGCAATCGGCAGAAAAACATACGCAGTCACATTGGTCTGAGATTTTACCTGTCATCAAAAAGTGGCAAAAAAAATGTACTAAAGGTGCAAAAAATTTCGCTTCACTGACGGTAGAGGAGCGGCACGCGCTTCGTAAAAAAATGAAACGATTACGCTACAGCTTAGAATTCATTGAGAGGGAATGCAAAACTACTAAATTCCAGCAGTTCAGCAAAGTATTGGCTCGTGCTCAGAATGAATTAGGTACCTATAACGATCTTCAGGTCGCATTAGAAAACTATCGTGCGATAGTGACTAAAGAGCCTGCAGCTTGGTTTGCGGTAGGTTGGTTGATCGCACAACTGAGCGATTGTGAGGTTCGTTGTATAAAAGTTCTTTCATACTTTACGGCTACTGACGTACCTTGGCGTTAAGCCAATATGAAAAATAAATACTTCAATTATTAATCTTGTTTGGCTCCTGGTGACTCGATTTCTTTTTTCCAGCGTTCGGTTTGCGCGCGCTGATTTTCTTCAAAGTCTTTTTCTTCTTTGAGATTTTGTTCGCGCAGCCTTTGCTGTTCTACTGACAGTTGCTCTATCTTGAGTTCTAACTCCGAGCCTTTTTTATGGCTAGCTCGCGCGTCAAGTTGGCTGCCAAGAGTCAGCCCGAGATAGAACCAAGCTGGGGTGGTGAGTAGCATCAGCAATGACCACCAAAAGGCAATGAACCTCGACAGTAGTATCAAGGAAATCACCAAATTGATGATGCCAACACCGAAGAAGATGTACTCGCTCACGATCTATCCTGATAGCCTATCCAGTCCGCAACAACGTTAAGATCGTATAGCTTACGCGAGTATTTGAAGTTTAAATTTTGACAATTCTCTGCGGCCCGTAAGTGCTTGAAATTGTATGGGTTGTGCCGAGTTGATGAAAGGTGCGACTATTCTGGGGTAACAACGTGGGCCGCGTATGTTTGCCCTCGTAGTGGTGTGGTTAGTTTTTAATTTTCAAAAATAATTAATAATTAATAATTAAAGGGACGGACATGACTAAGCCTGTGATCGGATTTATTGGAGTGGGTTTAATGGGCGCGGGTATGGCCAAAAATATTCTTACTAAGGGATATTCTCTGGTAATCATGGGACATACCAATCGCGAGCCGGTTGAGCGTTTGAAAAAGCTCGGTGCGACTGAGGCGACATCACCGAAAGAACTGGCGTCTAAGGTAGATATTGTTCATCTCTGCGTTACGGGTTCACCTCAGGTTGAAGCCATCATGAATGGTCCCGATGGTATTTTTGCCTCAGGAAAAAAAGGATTGATAGTTATTGATTGTTCGACGTCGAATCCGGTATCGACTATGGCTCTGTCAGAGTCAGCTCAGGCTCATGGCATGACATTAATTGATGCACCACTCGGTAGAACACCAGCAGAGGCTGAAGCAGGAACACTCGATACCATGGTGGGAGCCGATCAGGCGACGTTTGATAAAGTAAAACCGATACTCGATTGCTGGGCTGGCAATGTGGTGCATCTGGGTCCCGTAGGCCTGGGACACAAAATGAAGTTAATTAATAATTTTATTGCGATGGGCTACGCGGCGCTGTATTCAGAAGCGATAGGTATTGCACGCAAAGCGGGTTTATCGAAAGAGCAGTTTCATGCGGTAGTGGGTAGTAGTCGCATGCGTAATGGTTTTTACGATACGTTTATGAAGTGGACTATGGAGGGCGATGAAAACGCCCATCGCTTCACGATTAGTAATGCTCACAAAGATATGCGCTACTTAAGTAGTTTGGCCAATGAAGTGGGTGCGCTTCATCCTATACAGGCGATGGTAAAAAATTCGTTCGCGGGGATGGAAGCTGCAGGTCAGGCACAACGCTATGTGCCGATGCTGGCTGATTTTGTGGCGATACAAAATGGTCTACCGCCGTCACAATCAAAATGACTAACATCTCTCTAAATTATCCTGGCGCAGTAGTTAGTGCGCAGTGGCTGGCAGAGCATCGTCATCAGCCACATATACGTATTGTTGATGCTACGGTGCATTTGCCGGATACCGGACGCGATGCAAAAGCAGAATATGTTCAGGAGCATATCCCCGGTGCAGGATTTTTTGATTTGTCAGTAATTGCGAATCCAAACAATCCTCTGCCACGCAAATTTCCACCCAAGGATATTTTTATTCGTGAAGTGGGTAAGTTGGGTATAGATAACCAGACGCATGTGATTGCTTATGACACGCCGGGCTTATATAGCGCTGCTCGTGTTTGGTGGTTGTTTCGCCAGTATGGATATGACCGTGTATCGATTCTCGATGGTGGCCTTAAATCTTGGAAGTCACACGGGCAAGCGGTTGAAGCGGGCGCAGTCGATTTCGCGCCATTGCAATTCCATGTGGATCACGAGCGTGATTTACTCGCGTTGTGGCAGCATGTGCTGACCATTTCAGCTAGTGGAGATGAGCAGTTACTTGATGCACGCACGGCGGGACGATTTGCTGGAACTGAGGTAGATAGGTATCCAGGTGCACGACCAGGTCATATTCCTAACAGCATGAATTTGTATTGGGCAGATCTTTTGAATACCAACACGCGTGAGTTGTTACCTCTCAATGAGATGCGTGATCGCTTAACTAAGGTAGGCTTTGATTTTACTAAGCCAGCGACGCTCACCTGCGGGTCCGGTTTAACCGCATGTATTCTCGCCCTTGGTTTGCACTTGTTGGGCAAGGATGATTGGAAGGTGTATGACGGTTCATGGGATGAGTGGGGTCGCAAAGCAGAATTGCCGGTTGCGTCATCCGCGTAAAAATTCTTGGGTAAATCGTTAGTAAAGCGTGCTTGATCTAGCCTACGGCTAGTTGCAGAGACTTAGCCATTTTTTGGCCGAGATGGGTAATCACATATCCAGACCGTGTATGGCGAATGTATCCCATGCTGATCATCTTGTGTCGTTGCTTCTCGCCCATGCGATGAGTAGCGTCACTCTGCCCTTTGTTAAAGGCGAGTAGCAGATCAATATCTTCAGAGGCAATGACGTTCATGATGGCGCGAGCCTACGAATAGGTTTCAGGTTTTATATAGTGACTGAATCGGCAGGTGCGCCAAATTCTTTACACGATACCTAGCGCTTGTTACGAATTTGTGAAGAGTTTTTTGTTCCAATCCCAGTCGATCGTTTGACCCACGTGGAAACACTGCCATCGCTGACTTGCCAGGATTGATCATTCAGGTGAGATGCGCATCCCTGACAAAACTCAGCCAGCACTTGCTCGGTAACGCTGTTGAGATTGTCGCTAGCACTTACATGGTTTTCGTGCAGCTCTAGCCGTATCTCGCCGCAGCCAGGACATTCGATGACGTAATGCGCAGCCTCGAAATTTTCGACTCTGCGTAATAATTCATCGAAGCGCGCGGCCTGTGGGCTGCCAGGCTCGGGCTCACGTTCAAAATAGACTTCCATTTCGCGAAGTGCCATTTCGTATTCATTTCGACTACAGATTGGTTTGGGCAGCATAACTCACCTCGATCGGCCTACACGGCGATTGATAACTGTATAAATGTACAGTATTGATGAGCTGCAAGGCAAGGCTTGATGGGAGTTTTTTGACCTGAGCTGAGCAGATCTCAATGAATGCTTTTTCGCTAACTAATTAGCGGATCCGCTCAGGTCTGACAAACCCACCCGAATCCCAGCGACCTTCCAGAGGCACGCGATCCTCGGCGAATTTTTTACGGCCCAGACCATGTGGCTTGCCCTTCCAGAGCTCGCCCACGTAACGGTCACCGTTGGAATAGGTAATCGTGCCATGGCCATTGATCTGGTCGTTTTTTACCGGTCCTACATAGCGGCTAGAGTCTGCAAAGGTGTATACCCCGCGTCCATTGGCGACGCCTTTGTTGATATCGCCCTCGAATTGATCCCCATTCGGATAGATCAATAAGCCGGAGCTGACTGGCCAGTTGTTACGAAATTCCGTAATCCACTTTTTACCGTTGGCGTACGTTAGCGTCCCCGGTCCATGCCTGTGGTTATTAACAAATTCACCTTCGAATACATCGCCATTGGAGTAGTAATAGGTCCCTTTGCCCTGCCGGTTCAGGCTTTTTAGGTCGCCCACATACTTATCACCGTTCAGGTAATACGTGGTTTCGCAAGCGCCAGCAAGCAGGGCCATGCTGAAAACGAGCAGTAAGCGTATTTTTTTCATGGGACAGCTAATAAAAGATGGTTAGGTGCTCGATCCCTAGGGGATGAATACTAATTCCCAAGATATATCGACCGCTGCAGGGAATTTTAAAGTCATTTGAAAAAACAGCGTCAGAGCTTACCCCTTGCAATGAGTCTGGTCACCGCCTACCCACCCACCCGCAGGCAGAGTTACGACCCAAGTAGGCCAGATCGAACAAAAAACAAGCCGTTTAGCTTTTTTTAACTAGGTAAATGGTTAGCAAAGCCCTATCGATGCTTATTTGATTCATATCTGATTCATCTCAATAAAGTATTCATTGGGCTTACAAAGGAACCTTTCGCGCGACAGTTGTTCGATCTAGTTAGCGTTTAATTTGGGCGTCTGAAAAATTTTGAGAGTCTTGGCTGAAAAGCTACTCAGGGCTTTTAGGCCCTTCTTATTGATTAGTTGCTTGGAGTCTGTATTGATAGTTAAGTCTGGTTTATTCAGATGGTCTCAACGCGCATTAACCAGCCATTGGCTGCGTTTTTTTATTTGGCTATCCCTAATGACATTAGTCATTGGAGGTTTATGGTGGGTTACCGAACGAAAAATTCATTTTGCTGAACAAGAAGCGCGTAGTCTCGCTATGCGGCAATCAGCATCCCTTGCCAACTCGTATGCAGCGCAATTGCAGCATGTAGTAGATCAAATGAATCACATGACGCTTAGCGTTGCTAATGCATGGCAAGACTCTGCTAAAACAGTCAATCTCGAGCAAGATCAAGAAAGGGGTATTTTTCCAAGTCGCTATGGATTTTCATTATTTGTATCGGATCATAAAGGCCAGCTCGTAAAGGCTTCATTTAGGTTGGCCGATTTTGTTACGGTCTCAGGCGAATCATTTTTCACCTCGCATAGAGATGACTGTTGTCTAGGCATGCTTATCAGTTCTGTTGAACACAGCCAGCAGACTGGGCGTAGCATGGTCCAATTTTCACGCCGCATTAATCGCGCTGATGGAAGTTTTGCAGGCGTCGTCGTAATTGCTGTTACCCCAGAATTTCTCACTTCTTTTCAAAATGAAGCTCTGCCAGGGAATCATGATTTTGTCAGTGCTCGTCTGGTGGGCGGAGCGGTGCTTGCGACGCGAATGGGGGGTGATAGTCGTGAGCGAGGCTTGGTCTATAAACTCAATCCTGGTTTTTATCAGATGCGCGGTTCAATTCAAGAGTTGGGTGAGCATTTTGATGATTCGCGCGCACGCTATATCGCATGGCGAACGCTTGATGATTACCCTCTAGTCGCGTTGGCGGGACTCACCGAAGAAGATTCACTAATCACTTTTCAAGCGCTTGCTAGAAGCTATCGCATGACGTTGATTATCGCGAGCTCATTATTAATTTTGCTGACTTTAGTTGGCTTGATATTTTCTTCCAAGCTAGCAGTACGTCGACGCGCTGAGGAAAATGTTCGTAAGACCTATCGCATGGCAACTGATGCGGCCAACGAGGGCTTCTACATGCTGTTACCCATACATAATAGCCAAGGTGTTTTAGTTGATTTTCAAATTGAAGATTGTAATGAACGTGCAGCAGCATTACTGGGTATGTTACGAGGACATCTAGTCGGCTTTCGGGCGAGTAAAAGTATGGCACCACAATTGCATTCAGATTTCCTCATGATTTGTCAGCGAGCCTTAGCGCATGGTGTATATGAAGATGAATTTCGTGTGCCTGCTGGTGGCTGGTTGAAGGCGACGTGGCTGTACCGGCGCGCCGTACATTCTGGTGCAGGTATTGCGCTGACCTTGCGCGATATATCTGAAGTCAAAGCCCATGAGCAAGCGCTAGCCGATTTGGCGAATAACGATTCGTTAACCAAATTACCTAATCGACGGTGGCTGATGAATTTTTTGCCAGCAGCGATACGACGAGCAGCGCGCGGGCGAGGGCGCCTCGCTTTATTTTTTATTGATCTAGACAACTTCAAGGCAGTGAACGATACGTTAGGGCATGAGGCGGGAGATGAATTATTGGTGCAGGCAGCAAGTTTGATCAAAGGTGCGGTTCGCTCAAGTGATCACGTTGTTAGATTAGGTGGTGATGAATTTACCGTAGTACTCGAGCAGATGGAAGATCCTAGCGACATAGCGCGTGTAGCAGATAGCATTCTTGAAGCTCTGAGTCAGCAGCTTACGCCCACGAAAGGAGCCGGCCATCGAGTATCGGCATCGGTAGGTATTAGCGTGTATCCCGATCATGGTGAAGATGCGGATACGCTGATCAAACACGCTGATGTGGCGATGTATGCAGCGAAGTCTGCTGGAAAGGATCGCTACTTTTTTTATGAGCCCAAGTTATCGGACGCCTTGATTTTTCGTATGAACAAAGAGCTTGCCTTGCGCAAAGCGATTGAGAGTGATGAATTTATCGTTCACTATCAACCAAGGGTCGATACCAAAACGGGGCGATTATGCAGCCTTGAGGCCTTAGTGCGTTGGCAGCACCCTGAACGCGGTTTAGTCATGCCTGCAGAATTTATCAGTTTGGCAGAAGAAACTGGATTGATTGTTCAATTGGGCGAGAGTGTTCTGCGAAAAGTCGGTGAGCAGATTTCGGTTTGGAGATCGCAGGGTGTGCGAGTCGTGCCAGTATCAGTCAACGTATCGCCACGCCAGTTACAGTTTGGCAGGACTGCAGCCTGTATCGCTGAAGTGCTCAAATCATTCGCTATTGAATCTCGACTATTAGAGGTTGAAATTACCGAATCCACGATGGTCGACAATACTCCAATAGTTCTACAAGAGCTTGAGTCGATTCAAAAATTAGGCGTGCGTTTAATGATTGATGATTTTGGTACCGGATATTCGTCCTTAGCACAGCTACATAGAATGGATGTAGATACGCTAAAAGTTGATCAGGCATTTACTCAAGCCTTATCGCGTGGTTCGGAAGGTGAGTTAATGTATAGAGCTATTGTTTCCATGGCTGCCGCATTAAAAATGTGCGTTGTAGCTGAAGGCGTGGAAACATTAGAGCAGCTACGCCTGCTACAAACTATCGGTTGTGATGAAGTGCAAGGTTTTATTATTTCGCGAGCAGTACCTGCGGCAGATATTATGCAACTCGTATCAAAAAATATCTTACCTCCATTTGATCGCGTCGGTCGATTAGTTGCTGTTGGTCCGCATTGATATTTTTGGATCATCTGATTTTATTTGCATCAGCCATTTAAGGCCAAGAAAAATCGGAAGCATGAATAGGCCATACGCTAAACTTCTTATCCATTCCAGCGCTGATACCGGAGTAAACCTAAAAGCCTCGGTCAGTGGAATGTAAGTGGTAATCGTTAGCAGTGCTAAGAAAGTCACAGCAAGAACCCAAATCGAAATCGGCGTGAAATGCGACCATAGATTTTTCCAATTCATATGAGCCGATCGTGTGGCGAGGATCAATACAGCATTCGCCGTCACCAACATCACAAAAGCGCAGGCGTTGGCAGAACTGGGTACTGCGAAATTCAGCATCCATGTGTAGTAAGCAAATACGCCGGCAGTCGTGAATGCTCCATACACAAGACTGCGTAGGACTTGCGGCGTACTGAGTAAGGTTTCGGTAATGCTGCGCGGCGGATGATCCATGATATCGGCGCTTGCTTCCTCCGCTTCAAACACCACCGAGCAGGCTGGGTCAATCACTAACTCAAGAAATGCAATATGGAGTGGAGCGAGAAAAAGGGGTAACCCCACTAACACCGGTAATAGCGCCAAGCCAGCGATAGGAACATGTACTGCCAACGTATATATCATCGCTTGTCGCATGTTAGTGAACGTACGGCGACCTTCACGTATAGCATGAACGATAGAATTAAAATCGTCTTGCAATAAGACGAGTGATGCTGCTTCACGCGCTACATCCGTGCCGCGTTCCCCCATCGCTATACCGATGTGAGCCGCTTTAAGTGCGGGTGCATCGTTAACGCCATCGCCGGTCATGGCAACGATTTCTCCTTGCGCTTTTAAACTTTCAACTAAAGCGAGTTTTTGGTGAGGTTTAACCCGCGCATATACATTCATGAGTTGAATGCGCGAATTCAGCTCAGCTTGATTCATAGCCGCGATTTCGTCGCCTGTTAAAACACCTGTTGGCTCGAGCCCTGCTTGACGCGCAATTGCGATCGCCGTGCGCGGATGGTCACCTGTAATCATAATCACCCGTATACCAGCGCGATGGCATTGCTCAACTGCTGAAGCTACCTCAGGCCGTAGCGGATCGGCGAGGGCTATCAAGCCTAGCCATTCGAAATCAAAGTCATGTTGTGTGTTCGGCCATGGAACATCGGTGGGATGTAATGCCTTTGCTACAGCTAATACGCGAAGACCACGCGTGGCGAGTGCTTCGGCTTGTTGCAGCACTACTTGTTCTTGTTCTGTAGAGAGATGGCATAGGGATGCTATAGCTTCAGGTGCACCTTTGGCTGCCACTAAATCATGCGTGTTATTTTCCATTCTCCATAAATGGGTCATTGCTAAAAGCTGTGGCGATAACTCATATTCTCGTGAGAGTATCCAGGTCAAATCTCTGCGATTATCATTGTGTAGTTGTTCGTCTGTAAGTCGATGAAAAGCTTTTTCCATGGGATCATGCGGTGAGATTTCACTCGCCAGTACAGCGTGCTCCAGTAATTCGTGAAACGCAGGCGCTAAAGATTGATGGGTTAAATCATTCGTAAATATCTGCTGACTCAAAATACATAGAGCTTCAACTTGCATGCGGTTTTGAGTCAGCGTGCCCGTCTTATCAACACAAAGTACCGTGGTTTCGCCCAGCGTTTCAATCGCATGCAACCGTCGGGTGAGTACGTGTTGCTTACCTAATCTGCGTGCTGCGAACGCAAAGAAAATAATCATAATGACAGCGAACTCTTGCGGTAGCAGCGCCATAGCTAGCCCGATACCGGCCAGCATCGCCTCAAGCCATCCACCGCGCAGCCACCAGAAAACTACCATCAATGACAAAGATAGAATGACGCCGATGACAGCTAATCGTTTCGTTAGCGAACTCATTTGCTCACGTAGCGGAGAAGCTTGAGGCTCAATCTCATCGAGTGACTGACCGATCTTTCCCATCTGTGTGTGCCGGCCAATGAGCGTCACCTTGACGACCCCCTGACCACTTACCACCAACGTACCGGCAAATACCGATTGCTCAACGGTTTTTGATACCGGTTCGGATTCACCCGTAAGCATCGATTCGTCCAAGGATAATTCATGAGCTTGCAATAGTGTTCCGTCTGCAGCTACGCGATCGCCTTCAGCTAAAATCAGCACATCGTCTCGTACGACCTCGTGACCAGCAATACGATGCTCCAGACCATTCCTAATGACTAGTGCGCGTGGACTAGAGAGATCGCGTAAGGCAGCTAGTGCATTATCTGTTCGTCGTTCCTGAAAAACTGTCATACCCATAATCACCAGTACGAAACCCAGTAACACCATGGCTTCGTTAGGATCGCCCGTTAGTAGATAGATTGCACCGGCCGCCAGCAGCAGTAAGAACATGGGCTCAAACAGCACGTCGCGAATCACGGCCATTAATGTACGGCGCTGATGTAGACCTAAGTCGTTACTTCCTTCTTCGAGCAATCGCTTCGCTGCGTTTTCGTCGGAGAGCCCAAGAAGGGGGGAATTAGTGTTTGAGGACTTGTGATCAGTCATTTACTAGTGTTAATTTATTGACTTTGGGTAACGGGGTGCGCAAAGTACGGCATCATAGTAAAAAGTAGTTTTGATAACCAATGAATTGTGACGGTTTAGTGACAATCATTCTTTGATAATAGGAGAAAGTATGTCTGGTTCCGAGTTTCACGTGCACGGTGCACATGAGCATGAAATGGAGCACGCATCTCATTCAAGTGGCTCGTCTAGCCTAGCAGTCGCCACTGCGATACTAGCAACCGTAGGAGCAGTCTTTTCTTATATGGGTGGCTATACCCAAGCCAATGCTGCGTTATTTAAAAACGATGCAGCGATCAAAAAAACAGAAGCTGCTAATCAGTGGAATTTTTATCAGGC
>JACCED010789082.1_pt1 | contig 11805 bp, 16 predicted proteins | sample 7455021 | NCBI WGS metagenome assembly JACCED01 (sample SAMN15323456, study PRJNA562643) | freshwater metagenome | isolation source: river surface water | place: USA:Blue River Watershed | collected 2017-08-19
ATGTCAGGGTGGTCGTTACCGACAGAAACCGTGTTGTATGCGGTTGCCATCTGTGCGAGGGTCAAAGCACCTGCGGTGTTTTCCTCGTATGAACGCCACCAGTCGTTACCCTGACCGCTAGCGGAGTTAATTCCACCAACAGTGTTGCCTGATTCAATCAAGTTTCCAAGACCGTTCCAAGACTTACCAGAGTTAGTACCACCAGCACCATGGTTGTAAGTTTCGTCACCAAAGAACATCTGGTTAAAGCCTTCACGCAGCGACTCTTCAGCCTGCATAATCTTGGCTTCCAACAGGTTGATAACTTCCTGCTCACCGTTGTTCTTGGCTTCTTCAATACCGCTGATAGCGATAGAAGCAGCATACTGCTTCCATTCAAACTCAGCAGCCGAAATGCCTTCCTGTGGGGTAAGGTCAATGGAGTCGTAACCTGAGTAAGGCTTGACAGTTGAGTTCTGACCATAAATCAAAGGCTCAACAATCTTTGTACCGCCGTTAACCATGCGGATACGACCCTTGTCCATAAGGTGGTATGTCAACGGACGAGCCGTGAACACATTGTCTGTCAACTGGTCACGATAGTTCGCAAGCGTTGTAGACAGAATTGCATCAAAATTAGCATTTCCAGCCATTTTAGTTCTCCTAGTTTATTAAAAATTAGCGTTTAATTGTCGCTTGGCAGTAGCCCAAGCATCTGCAAGACTAGTAATCGGCTCAAAAGAATCAGTCGTAGTAGACTGTGTTGCTGACGCTCCACCCTCTACAACAGCCGCCTGTCGCTTTGCTTCAACAACTTTAGATTCCTGCAGTTGTCGTTGCTGGCTAGCAGCAGCCTCTAATTCCCGTTGCTTCATAAACTTGTCAAATGCAATCTGCTTATAGGTTGCTTCCAAGTCAGTTGAATTTGCCTTTAAAGCGGCATTAACAACTTCGTTTGTGTCAAAATCCTGATACTTAGACTGGAGACGCTTAATTTCACGCTCAATCTCCTGTTGAGATTGATATTCCTCAAACTGTGCAATACGCTGGTCAAGTTCCCGCATCTTACGGTCAATGGGGTCCAATTCCTCAAAAGAGTCATCTTCCATCCCTCTTACCATTTCAGCAGCCTGTGCTGTTGAAATGCCATAATGACGGCTGAGAAGTTCCAATGTTCCAGCAGGGTCATTCTCTAACGCTGCTTGCAGTGTAGAAGCAAACTGTAAAGCCTGTCTCTGTTCTGCAAGTTCTTGCGTCTTACGAGTATAATCTGCTTGACGCTGGTAACCAGCAATCGCCTCAGAAAGCGGAACCTCTAGTTCCTCTCCATCCAATTTGACAGGTATACGGTAATCCTTATACTCATCAACATTTAAAAATGGAATATCTGGGTTTTGACTTACCTCACTGGAATCGGGTGACCCAACCTCAACATCAGTTGATACGGGTTCCACATCAGATACGGGTGCGAATTCTTCGCTCATGTTATTTTTTCTCCTAGAGTCCTAACGGTTGCTCTATATATAGAATGTTGTTCTATTGTCCTTGTTGCTGAATCATTTGCATGATTTCAGGCGGTAACTGTCCAGCCATCTGCGCTTCAGGTGGCGCACCCGCAGGAAGCGCACCTTGTGGTGGCGCACCTGCTGGTCCACCCTGTTCAGGTGGCATGGCTTGTTCGGGCATGGACAGAAACTTCTCGGGGTTCTTAATGTTGAAACCTTGTTGTAGGACATAACCAGCCAACTCCTGCATATTAACAATACCAGCACTAGCGAATGGTGCCATGGCGTCAACCATTTGTAAAGCCATCTGTCGGCGTACAGCCTCGTTGTTAGGTTGCGTAGAGCCACCGACTACTTCAAAGTCAAAGTCGCCCTCAAGATATTCACGGTCAAAAGTAACCCAAATAGGTTCCCCGTCCTTGCCCATCAGTCGTGCAACCTGCTCACCAGTCATATACTGTTGAGCCAACATCAACATACGGCGAGCAACCTCAGAAATAGCCATTTCAACAATAGCCAACTTGTCTGCTGTTCGTGCGTTAGCAGCATCCTGAATAGCCGACACCTCGGTAGCGGTACGGCGAATCTCAGGAAGCCCACCAGTCATAAACTCAGGCAAACCAGTAATACGGTCAATGTCGCTAGAAATCATCTCCGACTGGTTGTAAAACTCAGGCGGAGAAATAACAGCAGGCATAGGAGCAATAACATTACCCAAAGCCTCATCACCAACAACAGGAACCATCACATTGTCTGCATCAGATTCCAATGCGGTACGACCAAACTGGTCAAACGCTGATTCCTTATAGAGCCACTTACGAGCAAAACGCTTACGATGGTTCATCATCTGTGAACGAGTTTCGTTCAACTCACGCTGCAACGGTTCAATCTGTTCCAAATCACCAATAGGATAGAAACAATCAGGAACATCATAGTTACGCAACATAACAAAAGGATGACCAAAAGCATACGGCATACGCATCGGCTTAATTAAGAACTGGTCACCATTTTCTGTGAACACACACATAACACGGTTCTGAACATCATAGTATTCCCAGATTTCAGCATAACCATAGTTCTTGTCATAAATCTTGCGTTGACTAGGGTCATCCGTATAGCGGCTGACAGCCATCATTTCAACAGCCTCTCTAGCAGCCTTGTTGTAACGCTTGTCGGCTTTAACATCTTTGACTGGTCGGCGGATACGCTGAGCAATCCATTTAATGTCGTGCATGCTGGTAGCATCCGAGTCTACAAAGACATCAAAAGGGGATACACGCTCAGCAAAAGGAGAATCCTGAACAATAACAGTTGTGCTGGTTGTTTCACCGCCCAAAGTTGGGTCGTCATTGTCGCCATCTTCAGTAATGGATTCTTCTTCAACAAAACGATAACCAGTTTTAATCCAGCCATGACCCATAATTAGTAGGTCTTTAACACCACGGCGGAACTCGTTTTTAATATCACGATACTTCCACCAGTAGTTAACAACAGCCTCAGCAATAACAGCATTAGCAGCATTATCGGGTTTAACAGCATTAACGGTAATCTTGGGGTAGTTAACCGCAACGGCTGGCGCAATAACATTAACTGTAGAGAACGAAATGTTAATCAACATTCGGTCCTCATCAGAATAATTATCGTAATGCTTACCCTTGTATAGGTCTAATAGTCGCCGCCAAGTAGCGTCATACCCTTCGTCCTTGCGCCACTTTTTAGAGGCGGCAAGGTGGGCACGATATACACCCAACTGTTCAGACTGTGACTTTCTAGCCATTACTACTTCTTTTTTGCTTTTTGAATATTATTATAACTAACAACCTTGGCACGCTCTTTCCACATTTGCTTTTCATATGGATTCTTAGCCTTAGCAGCCTTCTTGTAGTTCTTAGAAGCACTCTTTTTGGGTCCACTGACACGAACTTCATTATCTATGAAGTTGTATTTGTCTGTTTTCCCTCTCTTGGCATAGCCACCAGCACGATTCATAATACTCTTGTCGGCAACAGCATCCATTTTGTCAGCAATCTTGCCTATTTTACCAACCTTGCCACCATGTCGGTCGGCAATGCTTCGTGCAGCCTTCGCAACAATAGGGCGAATAATATCATCAACAATTCCAGTTGGATGACCAACTCGTGTTTCAATAGCGGATTTCTTTTTGGCAGCCATTACTTACGACCAAACGCTTTGTCTTCTGGGTTCAACCAGCGAATAACAGGTGGAACAAAAGCGGCAACCGCCGCAGCCCACACAGCCTTGGGGTCTGTTTCTCCTGCCAACACAACCGTCAAAACGGTTGCTGTTGCAGCCCGCACATACGAAAAGAACGCAGATTTGCATTCTTGTGAAATAGTGAATTTACTCATTGTCTTTTCCTTCATGCCACCCAATGTGGCGGTCAATTTTACTACCAACTTCATCAACTTTATGCAACACACGATTAATCAACTCACGCCCTTCGGCATGTTGACTAGTGTTTTCACGGCGCAACCGTTGAAGCACAACAACAACTGGTCCCCCGATAATAGCCACAATAATAGGGACCAGCCATTCCATTAGAAACCATAATCCTTGGCAGGTGCAGCCTGAATACCAGCCGCTGCAGCATCGGAAAGAATCTTATTTTGGCGTTCCTTAATGGTTGGACCATGAAAATTGTCCTTACCATACTTAAAACCAAGGTCAACAGTCTTGACATGGCACTTAAAACACACTTTACCACGGCGAGGAATCTCAGAAACAGAGATTAAAGTGCCACATTCGGTACAATTAAACCTAATAACTTCCATAATAATGCATAACCTGTTCCCTAGAGAGGATTTTTGGTACTAGCACGAATATTATGGGCACCAATCGGTACTTTGCCGTCCCCAACATCACTAAAAAGATGCTGCTCCCACCAAATTAAACTATTCTTAGGCACAATCGTGTCACCACGGTACTCTGGAAGCCAAACATACTTCAACATCTGGTTACAAATAGCCAAAGACATCGTTCGGTCGTCATGTGGACTACCAGCCATCTTCCCGTTGTCCTTGCGAACATAAGTTCTTAGTTCCGCAATGGTCTTAAAACAATAAATAGACACATCATCGTTGCGTAAAGCCGCAACGAGTTCGTCAATAGCCAAAGGTTTAGTTGTAGTAGTGGTTCTCCAACCCAAAGTTTCGGTTTGGGTTGGGTTACGCATGGACAACTTGCGCTGGCGGTACAGGTTTTTGTACCCAGCACGCTGTGCAGCCTTAATGGTTGTTAAACCGTGGTTGTTGGATTCAATACCTAATAAGGCTTGGTTATACCACCACGACAAATCAGCCAGTAACTCACCAAATAGGTCGGGTTCAATATGTCCGTGCCAATGCGCTACCACTTCTCCTGTGGTTGCGTTAATAACATGGGCAGAACTATAGTCACCATGCGACAAGCCTTCAGCCACATCAGCCCCAACCACATAAACACCCTCAGCCCGTGGATAATCCCAAATACTTAAAGGACCTTCTCCTTCATCACGGAACTCATAATTCTTATCAGAATAAACATGCAGATAGCCAATATCAGGTTCAATAGTTGCCATACTGTCCAATAGGTCAATGTCAAATACGGGGTTACCTGATTTAACAAATGCTTCTTCGGGGCTGCGTGGGTATTCTTGATGTAACTGCCAAGACTGCATGTTGCGTGACTTTACTTCATACCAATCTTCGTCACGGTCACCAGCAGACCAAGGGAAGAAAATACCCACAAACTGGTTAGTACCAGTTTGTGAACCAACCCACATCTGATGAAAGAAATTACCAGACCCGTTAGCCGTGGACAAACCAATAACACGCCCGCCGACATCGGCAATCGGCTCAATAGAAGCCCACGCTTCCTCGGGGTTCGGCAAGAACGCCCATTCGTCAACAATAACCAAATACACAGATTCACCACGAGCAGGGTCAGAACCAGACGGCAACGACTCAATAGCCGATTCGTTATCAAACATCATTTTCTGTTGATGGTCCGTCACCTGTCGTGGACCCCGTTCTTTCATCCACTGTGGAATAAAACGATAACCATACTTAGACTTGGCTAAAAGTTTTACGGATTCTCTTTCAGTACGAGACAACATAACAACAAAACGGTCAGGTTGAAAAAACACCAGCCAAAAAGCATAGGCAGCGGCTAGGGTTGAGAAGCCAATCTGTCGTGCTTTAAGAACGATACTATAGCGTTCCGACATCCATGTTTCCATCGTTTCAATCTGTGCTTCACGCAACTCAAAAAGAATACGACCCTTTTCAGGATGTTTAATATACCAGTAGTTTTCACAAAAATAAATAAACGCTTCTAGTTGTTCTTCTAGGGTTGCGTTTTCTGGTCCACGGCAAAGCCGCCACTCTCGCTCGTTAACTAATGCTTGAAGGTCCATATTTAAAAAATTGGTGCAGGTGGAATTTCTGTTTTATTTAAAGTTTTAATTAACTTGGCACGCTGTTCAGATAAAAAATCAAACTCAAGATTAACCCAAGTTTTAGGTTTACCAACAATAGGTGGTTCTGGAATTTTAACCCATTCTTGATTGTCGCTAATAACAAGACCATCAGTAAAATCACGCATTGACTGTCGCCAATTAATCCATTCCTGTTTTACTGATTCATTAAGGGGTGAATCTACGCCAACACACCAATCGGACTCTTTAAGAAGAACATCACGCTGGTCACGAAAAACAGACATTAACTGTGTGGCGGTTTTAGGTGCAACTTCCATATTGGTTTCAGGGTCATAATAACCCCACATTGAAATAGCAAGTTTCATATTATGTCCTAATAATAAAGTTGAAAGGAAGAAAAGGATTCATAACATCAAGCGCACTATTGGCGAAACCACCATCGCCGCTGTTAAACGCTCCAATGTCTGTAGCGTGAACATGGTTTGCACTAATGCCACCAGACCATCCAGCATCAGCATTATAGATAGCACCAGAACCATAAGTTCCACCAGTGGCAGTAATAATAGCACGGGTTGAACCGTTTGCCGCTTGGTTACCCAACAAATATCCGTGACCATGAGCACCAGTATAGTGTGCATGGTCAGAAGAAACAAAACCACTATTTGTTGCAGGTGGGTCAACGGTATGTGTGTGAGTAGGCAAATTAGCGGAGTTAATAGTTTTATTTTCTGAACCACCAGCAACACCAAGAGTGCGGTTGGTTAAACCAGCACCAGTGCCGACACCAACAGGCACACGACCACGAGTGTCAGGAAGATTAAAGGTAGTAGAACCATCCCCTGAACCAAATGTCACGCCTATGATTCCAAACAAAGCAGAGTAGGTTGTCCGTGAAACAGCAGAACCATCACACATTAACCAGCCACTAGGTGCTGTACTACCAGCATACATTTGAACAGAACCAGTTTCAACGCCAACACCAGCAGGACCAGTTGGACCTGTAGCACCTGTAGGTCCAGCAGGACCCGTAGCACCTGTGGGACCAGCAGGACCCATAGGACCAGTATCTCCTTGAGGTCCCTGCGGTCCAGTTGGACCAGCAGGACCAGTCGCCCCCGTTGCTCCCGTGGCTCCCGTTGGACCAGTATCGCCTGTGTCGCCCTTGGGTCCTTGAGGACCAGTGGCACCAGTTAAACCTATTGGACCTTGGGGACCAGTAGGACCTGTATCGCCAGTATCTCCCTTGGGACCAGTTGCTCCTGTTGCTCCTGTTAAACCAATCGGTCCTTGCGGACCAGTATCACCAGTGTCGCCTTTAACGCCTTGGATACCTTGTGGACCTTGAATACCTTGTGGACCTGTTTCTCCTTGGATACCCTGAGGTCCTTGTGGTCCAGTTAAACCAATGGGACCCTGTGGACCCGTTGCGCCAGTTGCACCTGTCGCACCAGTGGGTCCAGCAGGTCCCTGAGGTCCAGTCGGTCCCGTTAAGCCAATTAATCCTTGAGGACCTCGGGGACCGACATTTGCGGCAGCCACAACAGTGATTGTGCCGCTGGAAAGAACATTGCCAGTAAGTGTTTCAGCACGGACAATAATATCAGTTAAAGTAACATTTAGAGAGGACTCTTCCTCAGCCCCCAAAGCAACTGTAATATCCCTAATAGCCATATTATTAGCGTGTTACATCCGCCAAAATTGTACACTTACCAGCAACGATGGTTGTAATAACACCAGCATCATTACGCTGCAAGTCCCAATATGCTGTCCCTGCAGTCAAAACAGCACTAGAGGCTGCAGACAGTGTTAAACGAACCTGTCCAGCAGCAGCATCGGTAATGGTGCATACGAAGGCACCAGCAATGCTGGTGTCGTCACGGTTATAACGAATTTGGCTGGTGAATACATCTCCTGTTAAATCAACAGCCGCACCAGCACTATCGGTGACAGTAATGTTAAAAACTTCGGTGTCTCCACGCATAATCTTAATATCTTGTTTTGCAGGAACCATACAAATACCTAGTTTGTTCTATCGTTATCACGCATACGGTAAACCTTTGGTTCAGGCTTGGTGTAGAAACACTCGGGGCAGCCAAACTCAAAGATAGGTGGATATTCACATCCACAAGTATCACACTCTACTAAATCAGGACTCTGATTCACGGCTTTCCAGACGGGCAGCCTTCTCGTTGCGTGCCACACTAGCAATAAGGTCCTCTAGGTCGCTGTCAGAAATCTCAGCCAATGACTGTGTGTGAGTAATATTAACCTGTTGGGGAGCCAACCTGTTGGTAGCCTGTAGGTATAGTTGGGCGGCTTTGTTATCGCCGCCGAGCGCACGCTGATAGATTTCATCTAGTAGTTTTTGAGTTCGCTCTGGCGACCCCTGTAGTTCTTCTACTCGTTTTTGCCATTCGTTTTTGAAGTGTGGCTTTTTCTGCCATCGGCGTAATGTGGTGACATCAATGCCTTCTGCTTTAGCGTAGGCTTCTTGTGTTTTTGGGGTGCGGTGAGGTGCAGGTACCAGCAACCAGTTGAGGTATTTTTCTTGTCGTTCGTCTAGGATGTCCATGCAAATATGGGGGTTGTTCTATTAGACGAACGGTTTAGAACAGCGGGGGGGATTATAGGGGGGGTAAGGAAACCTCTGTAGAGGTTTACCATAACGACAGTGACGGTAAACCGACTATTGACTATAGTATAATATGGCTAATGTGCTGCCCTGAAGCGGCAGCACGACAGCAACAGTTAGGCATGGACAAGCAATGTGGAGAACGATGTTTAGGATTCTTGTAGGGGCTGCCTCGGGTATCGTCCTTGCCGTGACTGCGGTCACTGCTGTGGTGTACCAGACGGTAAAAAGTATTCAATCAGAGGAACCCCTAGACTAGATGTCTAGAACCAGTAGACCATTAGTATGGAACATGTTGAATCCCAAATCCGTAACCTAGAGGAATGGACCGAAGTGAGGGTGACATGGCGGGACGCACATGCACCCCACTCAGGATGGCATGAAGTAGATGAATACGAACCCGAAGAAGCCATAGCCGTAACCCTAGGACGGGTATGGCACAACTGTCAAGAACACTATCTGACACTCGCAGGGACCATCTTCAAACCTGAAGATGGTATAGTTAAAACCGTAGGGGACATCAACCATATCCCTATGGCGTGGATTATTAAGATAGAGGTAATAGGCAATGGCGTACAGTAACCCCGCCCTGAGGACACGGTTGAAGAATAAAATAATGGCAGGGACAAAAGGCGGTAACGCTGGACAATGGTCAGCCCGTAAAGCCCAACTATTAGCAGCCGAATACGAAAAGGCTGGCGGTAAATACACAGGACCCAAAACAGGGGCACAGAAAAACCTAAGTAAGTGGACCAAAGAAGAATGGCGCACCAAATCAGGTAAGCCATCCACCCAAGGACCCAAAGCCACAGGAGAACGCTATCTGCCATCCAAGGCTATCAAAGCGTTGTCCCCCGCCGAATACGCAGCCACCAGCCGTGCCAAGCGGCGTGGCACAGCCGCTGGCAAACAGTTCGTACCAAACACCAAAACCGCTAAAGCGGCATCCCGTAAAGCAAGGACAAAATAATGGCAACACGCAAAGTAGACCCCCGACTAGCACGGGCTGGTGTTAGTGGCTATAACAAACCCAAAGCCACCCCATCACACCCAACCAAATCCCATATCGTAGTAGCCAAATCAGGTGGCATGATTAAAACCATCCGCTTCGGACAACAAGGTGTTAAAGGCTCCCCCAAAAAAGCAGGAGAATCCGCAGCCTATGCAGCACGGCGTAAACGGTTCCAAACCCGCCACGCCAAGAACATAGCCAAAGGACCACTATCAGCCGCATATTGGGCAAACAAAGTCAAATGGTAGCCCCCAAATAAGGTATCAAACCCTTATATAGCAAGGCTCATACGGTACTTAACAAACAACCCCCACCCCCTCGGTGGGGGTTTTGCTATTGGTATCCCCGAAACCAAAATTATCACGCATTGGCTATGCACTAGATACTACTTAGACACTCGCACCCCCGTACCCCCCCATGCCCCCCTGCTCACAGGAGAGTAACAGTCAATTAGCCAATGGATAAAGGTACTATCTACCCGAAATGAATAAGGTAGAGGTGACAATAAACGGAAAAATGGGGCGGAAAAGGGTCGCATGACCCAAGCGTGTGTGCGCATGATGGGTATGCATGACAGGCAGACGGCGTGTTTCCGCACCCTTTTGTGAAACAAAACACGCAGAAAGGCGCAGGGTCTGGGTTGTTGATTTTTCAAATTCCATGCTTTATGGTGATTGGCAACCTAGTCGGGGCTACCGATTAGAGCCGTACTCCTCAGTGAGGCGATAAAGGTACGGCACGACTTGTTCGGGATTCGGGAGATTCCGTGAACAGCGTACTGATGTCACTCGGCGCAAAATGCCCCGAGGTGCTAGCGAAGCGTTAATAACGGCGAAGGGCAAGGACATGGCGATAATCCGTAGGATTAAGATTATAAGTGCTTAATTCTTACCTACGGTAGTTATCGTAAGTGACTTAAAGTGTGGTAGTTTCACTACCGCCACATGGTCTAAGTAGGCGAGGTGTTGAGAAAGCCTCGTGTGGGTGCAAATCCCATACCATGTACGACTGTCTTACGACAGTAAGAGTCAAGGTTTGTCCTTGCCTCGTCTTATCCCTACTAGTGAACGGAGTTCACAATGTCCCATAATCCTCTAGTTCCTCGCCGTTGCTACGCAACTGACGAGTTCACTGGCACCTACACGGACGACAACGGAGTTGTCGTCATGGAAGAGGTGACTGTTTACAGTCACCCAACTCACGGCGTTGTCGGTTGTGTCTCGGTCACTTTCCATGACGGAAACTTCGTTTCCGAAGAATGGGTATCCTACGACCCTGCTTTGGTGCTTTAATATATTAAAGCATTGTCTAGTTTCCCACCGTGGGCATTATGCTCACGGTGGGAGTCACCTTATCCCTACTGTTGAACGGAGTTCAAGATGTTCAAAATTGACAACCTTGGCATTAGCCATCGTTTTCATTATCGCCCATCGTCAAAAACTTACGACTATTGGGTAGTCAATAACGGCGATAGCCGTTATGTTGGTACCTTAACTTTCGGTGCTTTAACCGCTTATGCGTTTGTTATTAAAAATAACAACAACAAAAACTTTTACCTAGGAGGTAATCACAATGGCAACTAAAGCCTCAACTATCCACGAAGTGGATTTCGCAAGCACCATGGTGTCACACACACCTAATGGTCGTCAAACGCCGATTAAAAAGCGTTTCTCTTATCTACCGAAGGTAGACCGAGTTCGTACCTTGAAGCATTTAGGTGCTACCTTTAACGGTAGCCCAATGCACCTCAAGGATTACGAGATTAATAATCTCTTCGCTAAAATTGCGGAGCGAGAGTTGTCTGTTGGTAACACAAGTGTTACTTTTGCAGAGACACCACAGCCACAACCGAAGGTTGTGCCAGTACCACAGAAAGAGGTTCCAATGCCTACACCACGCCCAACAAAGCCTGCCGAGGGTGGGTTGGATGGCGCACTCCGTGCCATTGTTGAAGCCGTTATCGGTGACTTCGTTCCCGAGGTTCCTACGGAAGATATTAACAACACTGTTAACGGTGCTTTAGCACCGTACATCGGCAAGTTTGACGACACTATTGCCGAGGTTGTGTCACTTCGTGACATTGTTGCGACTCTTCAACCGAAGGTTACCGAGATTCATTTGCCACATGGCGAGATTCGTAAATTGGACGGAGTCCAACATTACCAATTCGGCAAGGTATTGGCGAATCTTTCGGAGCGTGTGCCGACCTATTTGGTCGGTCCCGCAGGTACAGGCAAGTCAA
>JACCED011900049.1_pt1 | contig 11802 bp, 9 predicted proteins | sample 7455021 | NCBI WGS metagenome assembly JACCED01 (sample SAMN15323456, study PRJNA562643) | freshwater metagenome | isolation source: river surface water | place: USA:Blue River Watershed | collected 2017-08-19
GTTTAAAATTTTAAGTGACCGATATAGAAATAGGCGCAAGAGATTTGGTTTACGCTTTAACCTGATTGCTGGAATTTACAATTGGGAACATGGTGTCAGATGAGAGGGTTACGCAAGAAGTCTAATACACGCTCCTTCGGCGAGGATGTAATTTGGCACAGTGAGGTGAGGTTCAAGGGGGCCAGCAGCGGCGGTTCCGAGGACGACACGAAGTGCATCTCTGAACCCTCGACGTGAGAAAGAGACGCCACCATAAAGAAATAATTTTGAACAATTTTGCCTTTTACGCTAAAGCGGGAAAGGCTCTAGTGTATCATTGACGAGATATTCTCATAGCAAGTATCCTTGTTAGCATTGATAATAATTTTTTTTATTCTGGAGAATGATCATGGAGCTAAGTGGAAGGGCTCTTTACAATTTGTTTCGGATCAGCTGGCTTGAGGATCCCAATATTAAAGTGAAGCCGTGGCAAGTTGAAGACTACCGCTCTTTGAGTATCGATCAGCTCTTCTCTCGGTTGAAAGACCTTGGAATTGTCTTAGACGAACAGAGTTTTACAGCTTATGCAGACAGTTGCGATTCTCCGGAAGATCTCGTCGAATGTCTTTGGGTTGATGAAGAAGATCTAGATAAGCAAGATGCCTCTTACTTGATCCTCTTTGAGATCTGGCGACGCACCCTTCCTCAGAAGCAGTCCCTTTCCATTTTCTGTGATGAACTTGATCAACTCATTGAGCAATACGATCAAGGCCTTCTCGAAAATGAAGAGCTCCTTCAAAAAAACCTCAAAGAGCTAGAAGATATCCTTGATGAAGCAGCGGACTTAAGCGGTTCACCGGAAAAAGTATTTGCAGACCTATCTCAATTCTGTGCCCATGACCTCCACGGTTTCCTCTATGATTATATCTTTGATCTTATCGAAAAAGATGATGCGACCTACGCTTCAGAGCTGATCAATGCTTTTTATGAGTTTCTTCCAGACAAAAAGTGGTTCGATTTATTGAAGGCATGGTTATTTGCAAGTATGGATGTTGAAGAGCTTAACCGTGTCGCAGAGCGCCTTCTCGACCAATTATTAGATGAGCCAGATCTCGACCTGCTCTTAGAGATTGCTAAATTCCTTGTTCATCGGGGCGATGTGCGTTTGTTCATGCAGGCAGCACGCCTTGCAATTGCACTGCTCAAAACGGAAGAGCAGTTTCAGCAGTTGCTTTATCTCATCGCTGAATATTACCGGTGTCTAGATAAAGATGAAGAAGAGAAGTACATTCATCAATTGATTCAACAGCGAGCAGAGCATGATCTGGATATGCCTTTGGATCCTTCTGATAAGACGCTGCAACATATTTTAGGGATATCGAAACTCTAATAACCTGAATAACGGGTTTAGTTTATAGGGAATTGTTGCAGGTTGCGAGGCAATTTTCCGGAGGTTTTGGCATGTTCAATAGCTGAAAGCACCTATGGACCTGCCAAAATCTCCGAAAAGTGCTTGCAAGAGCAACCGTCTAAGATGCCCATCTTCCGCTTTAAACACTTTTAGCTTGGAAGCAGAAAACCGCTCTTGCCTTCGCCTAGCGCCTCGGTTAAGTTCCCGCCATCAGCTGAGATCGGGGGTTCCCACTAGCGGCCTGGGAAGCGGCCACAGCCTCTTGGCGGGCCTTCTGCCACTCATCAGGTAACAGCTCCTCGAGTTTCTGGGCGTTGTGTCCCATGAGCCTTCGCATCACATCTTCCAAAAATTCCTCCGGATTGATCCCAAGTCCTCGGCGCAGGTCTGCACAAGCAATAGGATCACTGCTCCTCGAGGCTCAAGCGGGCCAGCAGCCGAGTTCGGAGAACGACTCGAAGTGGATCCCTGCCCCCCCCGACATGACATAAAGGGGCGCTACCATAAAGAAATAGTTTTGAACAATTTTGCCTTTCCTGCCACAGCGGGAAAGGCTCATGCAGGAGATTGTGTTTTTAAGGGATAGGGCTTATCGTTGTCTTACCAATGGTAATTTCTCTATAGAAAATGTTAAAAAGAACTAAAAAATCGACGAAATCCAAATCCGTTAACAGTCTCTTAGTCGTTCGGACGACAAGACCATGTGTTAACACATGGATGAGAAATCCGATATGAAAGATCGCAAAAACAATCCAAAGATCAAAAGGAGAGTTTGTGGAAAGACTCTGACTCTTCTTGAAGTGATGATCGCCCTATCTTTGGCAACAATCCTCATTTCCGCGGTGATGACATGTTATTACCAAATCTCTAAAAAAAAGATCACTGCTCAGGAGCTAAAGAAAAGCAGCTTGTCCGTAGAACTCATGAGGCAGAGGCTCATCCATCTGTTTGCCGCTGCCGCCTCTGCAGAAAATCCCTCTTTTTACACAGGGGCCCATCCGCAAGCCATTGGCCTATCCCTCATTTTCACATTTGATAATGGCGTTGATCACACTCTGGAATTTTGCAATGATGTGATGGGGATGCTCTACCAAAATGCAAACCGGGAACTTTGTCTTGCTAGCTGGGGTGCACAGGGAGGAACGCGCAATGAAATCCTTTTAGAAAACACGGAAGGTCTTTCCTTTAGTTTTTTCGATCCTAAGAAAAAAGAATGGCGAAATGAGTGGAGAGAAGAAGATTCCTTCCCTCCCTTTTTTAAAATCACTTGGTCGTTTGCCGATCAGCCTAGAGAAGTGCTGCAAAGTGCTTTTTTCTTTCCTCAAGATACCCCGATCACCTACGAAATAATGGTCCCGCATCCATGAACATCCTCCCTTTGATCATTGGATTTATCCTTGTCTTCTCGTGCTTGAGCGCGACCTTTCTCAAAGAGGCCCGCTCCATTTCGGTTGCAGAAAGGAGCCTCAGCGCATCTTTTCGCATCGAAACACAGCTGCACAATAGGCTTGCCCTCCGCTCTTACACATCTAAGGCCAATGTAAAGAGATCCAAATCAACAAATAGCAAGAAAAAAAAACGCCCGTATTACTCGATGCGAGCAATTAACCCGCCGATCGAAGCATCGAAATTGAACATCTCTCCCTTATTTGACGCGGCTGTCATCGATGTTCACCATCATCCGCTTTACCCGATTGCTGCCGAACTGATCAAAACATTATATGAAGGCTCTTCGCTGCTTCCGGAAAAAGCTCCAAAAGATTGGGAAAAAGTGATGTTGGACGCGATGATTGCCAAAGGAAAGAAAGGATCGCAAAGAGAGAGGCTCTCCGATTTGTTTCCCGATGATAGTACTTTGAATACGACCTACTACAAGATGCTCAAAGGAACAAACCAATTTGAATTGGGCGCAAAGAAAAAAGGGATTGCTCCTTTAGGTAATTTTATCAGTTTGTCTCCCGAAAAAAAAGAAAACGCAATCCAATTTTGCTTTGCATCCGTCCCCTTGCTCCAAGCCGCATTCGGCTTAAAAATCACTGATAAGCTCCTATCGGAAGAAAAAAAACGATGGGGCGAAACGGGGAAAAGCTACTTCTCTTCCAAAGAGGATCTACAAGAACAGCTCTTACAAGATCCTGTATTGGCCAACCTTCTCATCCAATTGGAACCTTACATTTCTTATCGCAAACAGATCCCGAGAAAAAACCAAATAGCTGGCTCAGACAACACAACGGGCCTTGTGATCACCCGTGAAATCCTGTAGAGACAATTACAAAACTTCCTCTATAGACAGATCTTTAGAAGGGGCGATTTGTAGGAAGAAAGATCGTAAATGTCGTGCCTACTCCAAGCTCAGAAGAGACCGAGATAGTCCCGTCGTGCTTTTCAATGATGGTCTTAACGATCGAAAGGCCAAGCCCTGCTCCCCCTAGACATCGCGAACGGGCTTTATTTACCGTATAGAAGCGGTCAAAGATCCGCTCCAAATCTTGTTCAGGAATCCCAATGCCTTGATCGGAAATGCAAACAGATGCCTCCTCTTCCGCCTGATTAATCTTGACGGTGATGTGAGCTGGCGGCGTGGAGTATTTGCAGGCGTTATCAAGAAGATTGATGATAGCAAGCTCAAGGATATCTGGATCGGCAAAGACAGTGACAGACTTTTTTGTCTTTTCAATGTCGATCTGACCCGTTTCATAAACTGCTAGGACTACCTGCCGACAGTTTTCCACAAGAAGGCCTAAATCGCATTCTTGGAAACGGGACTCAGGAAGATTTTCAATGTCGGCAAGGGTCAACAGATTCTTGACGAGATTGTCCATCCGCTGGCAGTTGCGCACGATCTTTTCTGTGATGTCGACGACCATTTCTCGTGGAAGCTCTGGCATATCTTGGAGAGTTTCTGCAAATCCTTTGATGATGGTGATCGGCGTACGGAGCTCATGTGAGGCATTCGCTACAAAGTCCTTGCCCATTTCAAGCACACGATAGTGGCTAGATTTGTCTTGCAGGACAAGGATGGCCCCATTACGCTGGATCTTAGGGGCTGCGATCAGATCCAAATAAACCTTCTTGTTCTCCCCTAGAGTGATCGAATCTGTCAAGATAGACTGCTTCTCTTGGCAAGCAATAAGGATGTGCTGGCACTTTTCTAACAATGCTGTCATCGGCTTATCGAGAATGATCGGAAACGGCTTTGCAAGCAGATGGCGTTTAGGAATGCCGAGCATCTTGCTGCCGACGAAATTGATGTAGCGGACTGTCATTTCAGCATCGACTGCGATCACACCCTCACCTAACGACTCCAAGATGGCTTCTTTTTCGTTTCTCTCATCGGTGATATTTTGGATTTGAAGGCTGATCCGGTCGGAAAGGAAATTGAAGGTCTGCGCTAACTTATAAAAATCATCTTCAGGGTCAATTGTTTTGCTTAAGGCAATGACGGGGACAGTATCGACTTTGCCCATTTGGTAGGGTTTGATCGCTGTGATGATCTGTTGGATTGGGAAATTGATCCGATGAAAAACAAGCCAGGTCAATGCCCCAAAAAAGACTAAGGCTAACAAGCAAAAGACCAAAAACCAAAACGTAAATTCTTGAGTAAATGCTTCGACCTGCGCATAAGAAAACGAGGTCCTTAAGATGTATGTTTTCCCATTGGATTCAAAGGCCTTGATCACATAGGCCAGCTTCACCTTGGTGACCTTGGAAATGCCGACGGAATACACAACTTCCCTTTGCAAGGCTTCTAAAACTTCCTCGTGCATGCTCGGATAAAACGGGACATACTTTTCATTGATAAATGATCCGGGGGACGAGTCGTAGAGGACACGTCCCGTGTTATCAAAAAGTGAAACCCCGAAAAAAATCGAATTATCGATATGTTGAAGGGTATAGATGATCTGGTCTTCTGAATTAGATTGCTGCAGAAGAGAGATCAAACTAGAGCTATTGTAGCGCAGCGTATCGAAAACGATATGCCTGACAGTTCTGCCAATGAAGGGAAATGTGCAGATGATAAAGGCGATAAACAAGACAAATTGGCTAAATAAGATCTTCTGGCGGAAGTTAAGGCCTCTGATCATTCTGGTATTCCATGGAGTCCGTTATTTAAATCCTGTGACCCGATAAACGATGACGGGGATGTCAAACCCTTTAAAGGTCATTGGAGGAATTTCTTCGTAAAGGATCTTATCCATGACCAGGGGTTCTTTCAAAGTGGTTTCTGAAATTAAAATCTCCATCCCTTCTGCAGCTGAACAGAGACGCGATGCTAAATTGACGTTGCTTCCCAGCACGGTATAGTTCAGCCGGTTTTCTGCTCCCATATTTCCCGCAAGAACAGCCCCGGTATGGATGCCAATTCCCATTTCAACTGGAGGAAGATCCCGCCTTTTTCGCTGATCGTTCCACTTTCTTAATGCTTCGACCATTCCAAGTGCACTTAAGATCGCCTTATAGGCGGAATTTGGAATGACCACAGGCGCCCCAAAAAGAGCCATTGCCTCATCACCCACATATTTATCGATAACGCCCCCATGCTGGTCAACTAGGAATGAAATTTTTGTCATGCAGACATTGAGCAGGTCAATGATCTCTTTAGGCGACATGTTCTGGGTCATTTTCGTAAAGTTACGGATGTCGGCAAACAAGATCGATACTTTCTTTTCTTCCCCTCCAAGGCGGATGTGCCCTTTTAAAATCTCTTGGGCGATTTCTTGGGAGACCACTTTGTTGAGCACAGCTTTTACCTTCTCTTTTTCTTGGAGGCCTTTGACCATGTGATCAAAACTGCGGCACAGAGAAGCGACTTCATCAGTATCTTTACCAGAAGGAACCGGAATTTCGACATCCTCTAAACGACCTTCACTGATTTCGCAAGTGGCAGTTGCTAGCTGTGAGATCGGGTGCGTGATCCTTCGAGAGAGGTAGTGCAAGATGATAATAGCAAGAACTAAGACAGAGATACCGATGATGTGGATGTTCATTAAGATTCCATCGACAACTTCCGTTGCGCTTTGGTTCATGCTATCGAGAAGAGCAAATTCTTTAGCCAGGGAGTTTAACAGAATAAAGTGGATATCGAGGTAGGGAAAGGGGGTCATCGTGAAGAAGTAATAGTTATCATCTCCCCATTCAACCACACCTAATTTGCTGGCTAACATCGCTTGAATCGGTAAGTCAATATTCTCGTTCAGATTAAATTGGGCTCCCCGATCGGAAAATCCCCCCATTACCTTATTAGCTGATACCAGTAAAGCAGTTTGATGCGTTGATAGGATCAGTTTTTGAAGGACTACATTTGCATCCATTCCCAACGTCAAATACCCCACTTTGGTCATTTCCCCCTCTTTGACTTTAAACTGGGCTGTGTTGCCAAAGTAGACATGACGTTGATCAAAGGGACGATAAATGGCGATCTGCGAACTTAAATTAGATGAAAGGTCTGGTGGCAAAAACTGCTTGAAATAAGATGCATCGTCGAATGCCGCAACAGGGAAGAACACGTCTTTGGTATGGACCCCTTCACCATATTGGTTTGAACCAAAGTGGACAGCAATCCCTTTGGGTGCGGAAGAAGAAAAGAGGTTGCCGTCAAAAATGCCTGTATCATTCATAGCGGCCAAACACCAGATCAAATAAAGTTGATCGAACCGCATAACGAGTTCATCTAATTCCTTTCTTAGAAAAGGAGAGGAAAGCGTCTTGTCTAAGTCCTTAGGAATTGCCGCCTCATTGATGTCTTGTCCTAATCTTGTGAATTCCTCCGCAATCCATTGCCTTGTTTGATTAACCTGATTTTCAGAGCTCTTGGCTACCCCTTTTTCCAAATATTGCCTAGCTTGTTGAAACGCTGTGTAGAATCGAGGAATATTAAGCTGTGTGCCATCGGCCCAAGGCACAATCAAATTTGTTTGATAAGCAGGAATCACACCAGAAAAAATGGGGGATTGCAATGCCTGTGCATCAGGGCTAATGAGCTGTTTCCATGAAAATAACAGATAGCCTTTGGGAATCTTACCCGTGCTTTCGACGATCTCATTTGGAGCATGCCTCGGAATTGCATGCCCGATGTCAAACCGTATACGAACCCCTAAGTAGAGTTCGGGATGTTTAGAAAGATTTCCCATCAAAATCCAAGCAAGGTCTTCGGTGATTTCAACTCGGAATGAATGGTCTAGAGCCGTAACACGAGGCATTATGAGAGAGGTGAGCTTTCCTTCGTTGGTATTTTGGACAAAATCTAACCAATTATTATTATGCAGGACCTCGGCGGACGACAACCATGTTCCCTTCTCATAATTTTTCAGGGTAGGCGCAAATGCTGTAGCCTGAGCTGGATAACTCGACAACCTTTCAAGCAAGACATCGATCCGCGCTTGGTTTTCACCGATGGCTGTCTCCAAAAATTTCTCGAGGTGCTGCCGCTTCTTTTCGTTGAGGTCAACGATCTTCTTCTTCAGCTGTTCGCGTGTTTTTGCCATCTCTTTTTTTGTCACAAAGACCTCTAAACCATACGTGACCATCCCTGCAAGAAGAAATAGAGCACTGATCCAAAGGAATAGTCGATAGCGTAAACTCATTTATTGCCCTCTAGGGGATTTAACAATCAACACTGCATTATCCATTTCTGGGTATAAATTCTCATAACCAGATTCGGTCACGATGACTGTATCTTCATAGCGAATCCCGCCCCTTCCCTGAAAATATAAACCCGGTTCCACTGTGACAACCATTCCAGGCTCTAAATGGACCCTTGCATCTTTCCCTTGGCTTTTTAGCCTAGGATACTCATGAGTTTCAAGACCAATCCCATGTCCTAAGCTATGCAAAAAATGGGGTTCTAGCTTCGCTGTGTGCATGATCTTCCGCGCCGCAAAATCTAATTGTTCTACTGCGACGCCTGGAGAACACTTTGCAAGAGCCGCCTTCTGGGCTCTTAGAACAACTTCATAAATATGCTTGAAAAATACATCCTGCTTTTGAAAGAAAAGGACTCGGGTCATGTCTGAATGGTACTGATCCACCACAACTCCAATATCGATCAAGACAATGTCCCCCGATTTCAAAGGCACCTGTTGCGGTCTGTAATGGGGCATGGCGCTATTAGCTCCAAAAGCGATGATCGGCTCAAAAGAAAGCTTCTCTGCGCCTTGGCTTAAACAGAAGACCTCGAATTTTCTAGCAACCTCTTGTTCTGTGATGCCCACCTTTAAAATTCCTCTAATAAATACAAAACCCTTATAGGCCAGCTGTGCGCTCCGCCGCATCTTCTCAATCTCTTCTACATCTTTGACAGCGCGCAGCGCTTGAAAAAAGAGGGCATCGGGAACCAGTTGAATCCCAATGGGCTTCCCCCGTTTCTTAAGCCTGATAAACTGATCATAAGAAACGCGGCTGCTGTCAAAAACCATTTTTTTCACATTTTCTTCCTTAAGAAACCTCTCAAGACTGCCCGGCGCCTCTAAAAAAGTCTGCATCGGAGCCTTCTCTTTTGCCATTTGAATGTATCTTCCATCGACAAAAAGAGAAGCGGATTGACGGGAGACAATTAAATATCCTGCTGATAGCTTAAGGTCTGTGTAATAGAGCAAGTCCAACGGCGAATCAATCAGGCATGCATCGAGCGATTCGGCAGACAATTTTTCCTTAAGGCATTGCAACCGCGAACGCAAAGAAGACTTATTTTTTGGAACTATTGAATTTTTTTTCGATTTCATCTTGGCTCATGTAGATCATCGTCAAATTGCCCTTTGGACAAAAGCTTGGGCTCGACGTCTGCATCAGTTGTTTTAGGATCTCTTCAGCTTCTTGTAGCACAAAGCCCTTTTTCCGTCCCCGAGCAAATCGGGATGCAGCTTGGGCAAGCTTGCGCAGCCTTTCTTCTGCATTCAGCCTGCCTGCCTGTCCCTCTGCAAGCTCGACGAGAATTTCCCTTAGGACATCGAGCGCTTGCCCCGCTTCAACAGCTAAGGGGATGGCATCGATAATGAATTTATTCTTTCCGCATTGACGGATGTCAAATCCGATTTTAATCATTTCTTCCTCGTAGGCGTGCAGCAAAATCTCTTCTTCAACTGAAACGGCTAGAACTACCGGGATCAATAGAGCCTGGCGGACAGCTCGGAGCTCAGAATGATTTAAAAACGTGTCAAATAGAATCCGAGCTTGAGCTGCGAGCAAGTCAACGAGGATAAATCCCCCTTCTGCAAAGAGGATCCCGCTTTGCGCCAGCTCTTGATTGGTCTTTACAATTAAATAATGAGAAAAAATACCTATTATGCAGAAGGTGGGAGTTGGAGGAAGCAGCTCTTCTTTGCGCTGAATGGGATCGACCTCTCCACGGAACAAGGAAGCTGGGAGATCATGCGGGCTAAAGATGGGAACCGAACTGCTTCCATGTCCTTCGCACAAGAATAACTTCTCTTCAATCGCCGTTTGGATGTGTGCCCCCCCTTCTTGGTGCTGCAAAGCCAAATGGACAGCTGTCTGAATGTTTTCGCGCAACCCCCTTTCATCTCGAAGGCGCACCTCCTTTTTTTGAGGGTGCACGTTGACATCGACAAGGTAGGAGGGAACTTCCAAATGCAAGGAAAAGATCGCATGGCGGTCAGAAGGGAGGCGTGTGCCATAAGCATCCCGTATCGCATAGGAAATGAATGGGCATGACACAGGCCGCCGATTAATAAATAAGTTCTGCCCTGAACGGTTATGGCGGTGCGCTAACGGCGATCCAATCACCCCTTTTAGCCGGCACACTCCCTGCATGAGATCCATCTTAAACACATCAGTTTGAAAATGCCCGCCCAACAGATGGGCACTCCTCTCACAAATGCCTTCTAGGGTTTTTCCTTGTTCAATAGCCTGAACAGAAAAAATGGATTGGTCCTGCACAATCAATTCAAACCCAATTTCGGGATGAGCTAAGGCCTGTTGCGTGACGATCTTGGTCACATCAGCAACAGATGCAGCCGGAGATTTTTGAAATTTTTTGCGCGCTGGAACATTGTAGAACAGAGAGCGCACTTCCATTGTTGTTCCTCTTGACCGCGAGGCCTCTCCTACATGGACGAGCCCCCCCCCTTCAATTTCAACTTCGGTCCCTATTTCATGTTCTTCCGCTGTCACTATCCGCATTTTTGAAATCGAGGCAATCGAAGCGAGAGCTTCGCCACGAAACCCCATTGTCGCTAATACAATGAGGTCATCAACTTTGCTAATTTTAGAGGTCGCATGCCTTTCCAAACAGAGTAGAGCATCTTCCTTCCCCATCCCGATCCCATTATCAGATACACGGATAAGCTGGTGCCCGCCTCCAGCAATTTCGACAACGATCCGAGAAGCTCCGGCATCAATGCCATTTTCCACGAGTTCTTTTACCGCTGAAGCGGGATTTTCAATCACCTCTCCAGCTGCGATCTGATTGATGGTCTGTTCTGAAAGAGCTCGAATTTTTGTCGTCATCGCCATTCCTTATGTTCATAACCTGAATAATGGGTTTATTTCATAGAACCTTGCCGCATCTTGCGAGCACTTTGCAACAATTCCCTATATACCGAAATCACTTGAAGAATCGGTTTTTGCAAGCGTCGCATGCCAATGAATTTGAGATCCGCCTGCATCGCTCAACTTATTCAAGTTAAGCTGCTTCGGCGGCGGTTTAGACTGACTCAAATTCATGGCGGCTCCTTGCCAAATTTCCGATTCTTCAAGTGATTTCGGTATAAACTAAACCCATTATTCAGGTTCATAAACAACTATTCTAACAGGAAGAATATTCCAGCATATAGGAAAAAAATCGAAACTTCATTTACAATCTTGTTATATATGTATATATACCGAAATCACTTGAAGAATCGGTTTTTGCAAGCGTCGCATGCCAATGAATTTGAGATCCACCTGCATCGCTCAACTTATTCAAGTTGAGCTGCTTCGGCGTCGGTATTGTGAATCGAATTGATGAGGAAAAAAATGATGAAAGCCACGCTCTTTATCCTGCTTCTGTTCTGCACCGCCCTAACGCATGCTGACCAGATTGAGAAAAACATCGAAAAAACTCCTACAAATGCCGGCAATAAGAACTGCCCGGTATCGGGAAAGCCGGTCAACGGGATTGACTCCTATGTCCACAACGGCACAGAGTATAATCTATGCAGTGAAGGATGCAAAGTCCCGCTTTCAGAAGCCCCAGAAAAATTCATCAACGACAAACCTCATCATTAGAGGCTGTCTTTAGTTGATGCCCTCGGACCCATCCTATCGCACAAATGATTGCAGCATTACCAACCTGAATAATGGGTTTATTTCATAGAACCTTGCCGCATCTTGCGAGCACTTTTCAAAGATTTTGGCACGTCCATAGGTGCTTTCAGCTATTGAACGTGCCAAACTCTCCGGAAAATTACCTCGCA
>JACCED010472708.1_pt1 | contig 11796 bp, 9 predicted proteins | sample 7455021 | NCBI WGS metagenome assembly JACCED01 (sample SAMN15323456, study PRJNA562643) | freshwater metagenome | isolation source: river surface water | place: USA:Blue River Watershed | collected 2017-08-19
AAATCAAAAAGAAAAAGACGAAAAATCAGAGCATAATGATCAGGATAAAAGTATTATTTGCAATTATTGTGGTCAGAGTTTTACGAGAAAAACAAGTCTAAATAAACATCATAAAAATAATAGTTGTAAAGTTAAAAAAGAATTAGAATTTGAAAAAGAAAAAATGTTCAAGTTGCTGTTAGAAGAGAAAAATGATGAAATAAAAGAACACAAAGAACTTATTTCAAAGTTAGAAATAATGATAAAAGATCAAAATGAAAAAATAAATGAATTAATCAAAAGAATAAAACCAACAAAAATAACGAATAATACAACTATGAATAATATAATAATAAAACCAAACATAAATAAATTTGGAGAAGAAAACATAGAAAAACTTCTTGACAAAAAACAATTTGAAAACAAAGTTTTAACTTTAACAGGATCAAATGCATTTGAGGCATGTGCTGGTATGATTTATAATAATCCAAAATATCCTGAGAACCAGACAGTTTATTGTACAGATTTAAGCAGAGAAAAATTTATGGTTTATAATGGAGAAAATTGGATTTTACATACAAGAACTCAAGTATTTTCTGAAGTTCAAAATAAAATTCAAGAATATATAGATATGCATGAAGAAGATCTTCAAGAAAAATTAGAACGAAATAAAGAATTTGCAGATAAATTTTATCGTAGAATAAAAAAATTTTACATTAAATATTATGGTAACAAGCAAGATAAGGAAAAAGAATTTGAAGAAAAAACTGATGAACAACTAATGAGATTTTTTTATAGTATCAAAGAATTTGTTAAACATAATTACAATGTTTTATGTAATAAACAACTTGACCAAGATGGTCAAAATAATTTAATATCTTTAGATCAGGTTCAAAACACAAAACCAATTTCAAATCTAAAACCCGATATTTTAATGAATAATACTGATTTTGTAAAAAAAAGAGGCAGACCCAAAAAGATCAATCTTAATTCTAATTAAATATTATTTTTATGTAAATTATAGTAAATTATGTACAAATTCAAAACAAAAAAAATATTGTATTATATAAATATATAAACTAAAATGAATAATTTTACAAATTATAATCAATCTATGGATAATTTTACATCTGGTAACTCTTTTAATAATATGAATCAAGGTAATAACTTTTTTGATACAAATTTAAATTCAATGCAAAATGAAAATTTTATTTCAATGGCGAATAATATTGATAGTCTATCTTTAGGAAGTAATTATATGGGCGGAAATAATTCTAATATGTCAAATCCTTATGGGAATATAGGTAATATGGGTAATATGGGTCAATCTAATCTAAGTAACATTGCAAATTTAAATGGATTGAATGGTACCTCTCTTAGTGATTTGGCTGGTTCAAGTTCATCCAATGGATCAAATGGATCAAATGGATTAAGTGGGTATGAGGATAATGGTAGTTTAATTAAATCACTTACTAAAGAAATAATTAGTAATTTGAAAGAAAATAATATTAATTTGTATGATAACCTTTCTAAAAGAGATTCTGATACTGATTCTGAGTCATCTAGTAGAAAAAGAAAGAAAAAAAAAGATAAAAGTAGAACAGTCAAAGAAGAAATACAAGAATATATAGAAGACAAAAATCCAATTCCATCAACAAATAATGTTTTATCAGATTTTTTTAATGATAGTAACTTTAGTATAAAGGATTTTTTAATTTTGTTTACCTTATACTTTTTGTTATCACAAGAAATGATAAAAGATTTTTTTTCCAAGTATTTCACAAGTTTAAATCCCGATGATGAAGGAAAAGTTGGTATCCAAGGTGTTATTATTTATGGGTTGATTTTAACAGTTTTGTTTATTGGAATTAAAAAATTAGTTAATTTGGCTCAAATATAAAAAGATTCAAATATTTTTTTAACAAACCAGTTTGGTTTTAAGATTTGGAGTTATCCAATATTTTCTTAAATTATAATTGGAATAGGATTCAGACCCGGATTCTGTTTTTGTAATTAAACTACCCAGTTCTTCTGATAATTCGGGTTCTTCAATTTTAATTTGTTCCTTAATAAAAAATGTATTTTGATTAAGAACATAAACATTTAAAATAATTTCTTTGTAATAAAAATCATAAGATTTAGCCAGAATATTCGGTAGTCTATGATTATCAGTAGGTTTATAATTATAATTAAAAACAGGTTTTGAATATGAATTAGAATCAGGTTCGATAAATTGTTCTTTTTTTGTAAAAGTTACTGTTTTTTTAGTATCAAGGTCTGTCCATGAAATTAATTGACCCATTATTTTTACTTCAAATCTGAATGTAATTGGTACAATATCGGAAATAGACTTGGGATCTGGTATAATATCTTGTTTAGTTTCAGATTTAGTTTCAGATTCAATACTGGAATCCATTTCAAACCCTAAATTATATACCATATTATCATCAATTTCAATTGTATTACCATAATGAATGGTAAAAAATTCATAAGAAGGTTTTAATTGTTCATCGAATAGCCAAAACATTATATTAATGTATAATTATTAATAAGTATAATTTTTTATATATTAATATTTTTTATTATAAGAATCAATTTTTATATGTGAAAAATTGATTTTGTTATAGAATTAGTATTAAAATATATATATAAAATACGACATAATGGCTTTAGTAGAAAAATATCTTAATATATCTGACACATATAACCCTTATGGTGATTATACAGGTAATTTAGTAGAATCAGACCAAATTTATTCAAAACTTTTCGACTTTGTAAATCAATACCAAAAGTATTTTACAGAGTTTGTTAAAAGTCCTTCGAATGTAAAATCAAGTCTTTTGATTCTGTTAGAAAATTACATAAATGAACAATCAATTAAAATCAAGATTGAAAATGCTGATATCAATTATTATATTGAAAACATCAATATATTTTCAAAACAAAAATTCAAGGATGTTATTAAAAAAGTTAATATAGATCATGTGATATCAATGATGGATTATTCAAAAAAAAGTAATGATGAAAATTATTATAAACAACTTCAACATGAATATTACAAAATGTTTAATGAAAAAATTATCAACGACACATATAAAATTAATAAACATGAACCATCAACATTAGATGTATTAATCGATGAGTTATTTGCTAATATCAATTTTAACAATTTGATCACTTTTACACAAACACTTAATAGACTAAAGTATTTCGATCAAGATATTAACAAGTTTGTAACAATTATTCAAAATAAATTTGATTCAAAAGATAATATTAAAAAATTAATTGGTTATATCAAAGAAAACTTTGTCGAAGAAAAAGAAGAATCAGTTGATAAATTTAATTATTATGATGAACAAGATAAAAAATATAATTTCAGATTTGTAATTGATAATTTGAAATCAAATGGATTTTCACTATTTGAAGAGTATTATTTACAAATTAAGACTAGATATGCAAAGGATATTGATATACAATTAGTTAAAAATGATAAGAAACTAATTTGGTATTTTATGCGAATTGTATCACAAAAGGATTCAAATAGTGTAAATAGATATGTGAATGAAATGTTAATCAGAATGAGAGATTATCTGAATGATATTGAAGACAGTTATAAAAATACACTAGGATTCCAAAAGATAAAGGTTAATGCTTGTTCAGAAAAGTATAAAGACTTTGATCTGACCCAACTAAACAGACAAAATTATAATTTCACATCACTAAAATATAATTTTGGAAAAGATGTTATTTCCAAATACACTGTTCCAAGTCAGATTGAGCCATATTTTGATATTTATAAATCATTTTATACATCAAGATATCCTGATCGCCAAATTGAATTTGATATTGAAAGATCTACTCTAATTACAAAGATTAATACGAATAACAATCAAATCTATTATATTCATATGGCATTAATACAATTTATAGTTTATGATAAAATAAACAAATCAAACGGAATAAATATAATTGATTTATTCGAATCAACAGGTATCCCAGTTAACAAATTACAAGATACAATCAATAGCTTTATGAAAATTAAACTTATTGGTAGATCAAATGGTGACTCTGTTGAAAAAATTAAATTCATGGTAAATGACAAGTTTACATATGATAAAAACAAGATTTCAATTGCATCACTAATATTAAAAGAATCAACAGAAGATCAACAAGAGAAAACAAAAGAATTCTTACACGATAGAAACATGATTGTGTTATGTAACTTGATTGATTATGTGAAGAAGAACAAATATTTCACAGCAGATACAATTTTAGATGAATTTAAATACAAAAAGATTCCATTTAATGTTACTCAAAATTTGATGGATCAAGTCATTTCAGAAGCAGTTTCAAAGGAATTTATTAAAAAGATAATAGTTCCTAATAATTCGAATGGTTCGACAAATTCATCAAATTCTGACCAGATCATGTATCAATATGTGGAATAAAAGTATATAAGATAAACTAATATATATGTAATTTATAGAATTTTATTTATAAAAATATCGATAAAAAATTGATTTATTGACTATATATAATTTTTCTATATATTAGGATCTATAATGTCAATAAATAACGCTAATTTTGTATTATATACAAAGGACAAAGATTGTCGAAATTTTACATCAAAATCTGAAAAATATGGCGTGTATCAAATTTCAAATCAATTATACAAGAGATTAATGTTAAATATTTTACATAAAGAATTTAGTTGTGAAGTTGAAAAGGATATGTTCATTCGTGATTTTGGATTAGAAACAGATTTTGATTGTGAGAAAATTAATTTAATTATGATGAAAGAATTAACTCTTGAACAATTAGAATCATATCTAAGAATTTATGAAAATGAACCAGAAAATTTAGACAAATTTGCAGAGTATTTATCGGTGATAACATATGAACAAGTTTCTCCAAATAATTATAATGTAACCAAAACATTAAATAATTTATTAGAATCCCAAAGTAATTATTGGGATGATTCAAGCAATTGTAAATTTTCCCACAATTATAATTTTACTCAAAGAAGATTTAATAATTTGGAATATATTACAACTTCTGCTATAGATCAAAAAGTCTCTAATACCAGTGGTAAAAACTCTATTTTCAAACTAAATGTAAATTATCTTGATGATATAAGTAAGAAACCTAGTTGGACTGAATTTGATTTCAAAATGTGCTACTATATTACAAAACCGTCAAGTAAAACTTTTGAAGATGTCAACAATATTTACAGACAACTTCCAACAGAATATTTGAAATATAGCTTTTTAACAAATCTAATTGTTACCAGAACTCATTGTCATTTAGTATTAAACAATGCTGAATTATTAGAAATGTCAAAAGATATTTTTGAAAAATACAGTGTTGTATTCAAATATTTAATTGGTTATGCATGGTTAACATTTAAATCTGAAGAATCAATTATGAAAACAAGAATTAAAGACACTGATAGAATTATTTTTGATATCAATACATGTAATAAACTTCCAGTTTATCCTTTCACATACGATGATTTAAATCAAAATCCTTACGCGTGTGTATTAGTAAGTAATGATCTAATTGATTTACAAAACAATTGTGTAGCACTCAATCCTATGAAAGATTACAAAAAATACTACGGGATGTGTGATTTTGAGGAATTTTCTCGAAGACTAAGAATTTTTATTAACGGTAGAAATACTTCTGGAATTCTTGATAAAATTGATTGGAACTCATGTGTTATTACAGGAAGTGCAATGACAGCATGTGGTATGAAATACAATCCTCTATTCGATATTTGTAGACAAAATAGCGAGGGAGAACTGACTGATGCTGATATTAATCTATTCTTCCTTAACTATTATGCTAATTCTGATGTTGATCTAATTTGTAATCACAAATCTATTTATGACTTTTTAGATACTGCTGAAAAGTTTATTAATGATCTTAAAGATGTTTGTAAGAAGGAACAAAACAATAGTCAAGCTAAAGTAAATGTGGACACTGTTCATACAGCAACTATTGTTGTTTCTGACGAATTTATTGGAAATGATTTAGAAAATATTAAAAAAGCAATTGGTCAACCTACTGCTGATATTACTGATATCAAAAATAATTTTGATAATCAATTGGTGAAAAATTATTTTTACAATAAATACTATGTTCCTTGGAAAAATGAACAAAAAGAAAAGATTAAATCTGATAATTCGACAAATTCAACCAATTCAATTGACAAAACCAGTTTATACTCATACACAGAGTATTTAAAACTGGTTCCAGCTGAAGAATTTAGAATTTATCCACTAGATTATGATATCGAGGAGACCGATAACAATACTCAAGATTATGAGAAATATTATTATCTCAAAGATATTTATCCTGAAGCAACAGATTCAAATAAGATGGTAGCTAAGGTATCCGAAAGTATAAGATTCAAAGTAGGTACCAACTTTACCAAGACATTTGAAATATTTAAATCAAAAGACACTGATTTCTTCTCGGTAATATCAAGATTCCATATGGGATTTGTACGTGCCTTTTATAATGGTACCACTGTCAAATGTCTTCCAAGTTACATTACTTCAATGATGTTACAATTATCGACTGATTATAAATATTTTGCATCAATTCGTGATCCAATTGAGATTGTAAACAAATACAGATCAAGAGGTTTTGGAATTATTCTAAATCAAAATGAAAAACGCCATATGGAGTTTTATAATACTTTTAAACCAAAAGATAATTTCGGACAAGGTTCAAACTCTGCTTCAAACTCTGCTTCAAACTCTGCTTCAAACTCTGGTTCTGCTTCAAACCCAGGTAATCAAGCTAATAAAGAAAATAAATGGATTGATATTTATGGTCTAAATGCTAAGAATAAACATCTGATGTTTGGTCCCAAAGACTGTAATTCTGATATATTTAAACCAGGTAAATTCTTTGGAGGTATACCTAATGATTGCTTTAGAAATGTTAATCACAAGATTACAACATCATTTGGTAATGCATTTGAAGATATAATCAGTGCAAAAACCAGTTCAATTATTAATTACAAAGTGATCAATGACGATGGTTCAATCAATCCTCTAGAAAGATATGTTATTAAAATGGGTTGGAATAAAATTAATTCTGCGTAATTATTTGACCATTTTACATATATAAATTTTTATAAAAATTAAATAAATTTATTAAAATTTTATAAATTTATTTTAGTACAATTAGATAAAATTAGATAAAATTAAATAAAATCAAATAAATATAAATTAACAGAATTTCATGGTATTGTGACAAACCAAACAGAAAACGAAAGTTGTCATAGGTTCATCAGCCGATCTAGTTTGAGATTGAGTAATCTTACATTTAGATTCACCACATTTTCTGCATTTGTAAGCATCAGAATACGAGATATTATTTTCTCTTTGTTCCATATATTCTTTCTTTTTTATGATATATTGCCATTTGGCAGGATTAATTTGAGCAGGAGATAAGAATGCAACATAAGAAGGATTAATTTGTTTATCAATAATACTTTGTTTAAATGTAGTATTAGTTATTCCAGGAGTATCAATAATATTAGTGATGATTGAATTAAATTTGTCTTCATAAACAGGTTTAATAAAATTCAGTGAATATTTGTTATTTTGACAATAAATAAGTGCATATTCAAATATACTTAATTCTATTTTGAGTGCGATATCCACATCATTTAAACTATCCATTAATTTAACTTGAAACTCTGCTCTTGGAATATTTGTTTCAGCATATTGAATCCAATAATCTTTAATATCTTCACTATTTTCAGTGATAAAATTATATTTAGAATGATTAAATGGACTAGTTAAATCATTTGGTTCTTCCAATTTGATATATTTGGTATCCACTATTATATTTGTTTCACTCATATTATATTTATTATTAACTATAATATTTTTAAATTAAAATCAATTTTTTAGTATGTTTGATGATTTTTATATATAAAATTAAGTAATATAAAGGTCAAATTTTGCTAAATTAATATAATTTAGCAATCATTAAAACCATAACCATAAACATAATAAATGCTTTGTTCTTGACCAGAGACAAAGTAAGTATTTTTAACAACACCAACTTTAGTAGTTTTAGTTGTGGTAAGACCATTTTCATCAGTGAATGAAACACTAGCTAAAGTGAATAAAGGAACATTAGGTTCACCAAGCATAACTTGGTTAAGAGGTAAGGCACCAAGAGCACCAGCTATAGCAGCAACATATGATTGAACATATTGATAGGTAGCAGGGAAGTAAACTTCAGTAGCAGCTGAAATTTGAGCAAATGATGATGTACCGAAAGAAGCAGCACCTAAAGGTAAAATGAATTGTAAAATAGGGTGAACTAAAGGAATACCGTTGTAAACACCTTGGGTAGGGTTATTAAAATCATCTTCAGTCCATGAGATGCAGAATACATAGTTGCTCTTAGTAGGATCATTGGTGACAAATGATGCTTCATTTGAATAGGTTGAAGGAGCTAAATCAGTGTATGAAACTGGACCAGATGTATTGTTTGATAAATAATTGTTTAACCATGAGAATTTATCACCAGAAAGGGTGTTAGCCAAGGTGTTTCTAGCATAAGTGCATGAATCTTGGATTAAACCAGTTGAAAGTAATTTGTTAGCTAATTTTTTGTATTTAGCTTCACAGTACTTTTCCTTGCATTCCTTGACACATTTACAAATGCAACGGTTAACTTCATGTGATGATGATGAGCTTGAGCATTTAGTTTTTTTGCAACAGATTGTTTTAGGCATTATATATATATTAAATTTATATAAAATATTTAAAACTGGGGGTTATTTATAAAAATTTTTTTATAATATTAAAATCTTTTTATATTATAAATTTTTTACATTATATTTTTGTTATTTTGCACTTTGAATTTATTTTCAATGTATAATATCTTATATCTATTTCTAATTTTTTATAATCGGTTGATTCACAGATATAAAAAATTAAATTATTTTTATTATCTGTAACTAAAGCCTTTGAATGATCTGGATATATTTTAATATAAAACGCAGTTTCTGAATTAGATTTTAATAAATTTTTTTCTTTATTATCTTTTTTATAATTTAAAACTAATTCAGATATAGACTCAACAATATTTTCAAAATTAAAATTTGGATTAGAATTATTTTCTTTAATATTTATTTTAAAATCTGGATTAGTTACATTTAATAGTGGTAATATTTGTAATAATTTTAAAACATGTTTAGGATTATCTGAATGGTCCATTATTGAATCAAAATTTGGTATTTTGTTTTTTGATATGTCTTCATCGGTTAATTTAATTGATGACAACAATATTCTTCCAGCAGCTACCACTTGATAATTTCCCTCAATTTTTTCATTTGATAATTTTATTTGTACATTTCCATTTTCACTTTGTAAAATATTTGACTCATGGTTGTAACAAATATTTGTTTTGGGATCAAATAAACATCCTACTGAACTATTTAAACTTGATGTATTATATGAATTAAATATTTGATCAATATAATATAATATTGCTAAATTTTTACTCATTACTGAATTAAAATCTTTTATTTTTAATCCTGAATTACCATATTCCCAATAATAATTTTTTTTAATACCAGGTTTATTTGTTTCAACCGGTTTTTCAACTGGTTCTTGATCTGGTTTATTTTCTTTTTTATTTGTATTTGGTTCTGGTTTTGGTTTTGGTTCTGGATTAACAGTTTTTTTTGATTTATCTTTGATATTTTGATTTGGTTGTTTGTTTCCAATTACAAATTTATTAACAGGATCATGTGGATTGGATGATATTATTGGTGTTTGTTGTAATCCATATATATTTAAGGTAGAATTAACAACAAAAGGATTGTTTATATTATAATTAAAATTTGGATTGGAATTCGATTTGGATTTAGATTTTGCTTTAATTTTTTCTAAATCTACATTTGATTTATTAATTACAAAAATAGAATTCATAATATATATTTTTTATTATATATTATCTAAAATAAAAAGTGATTATAAACTAATTTACTTAATTTGTTAATTTAATTGACTAAATTTGTTAGTTAGTTTGATTTAATAATTTAGCAAAGTCTGACAGCAACAACAGTGAAAGCAGTGTTGTTATCAGCGACTGATTGATCAGAGTTAGCTCTGTTAAGAGCAACTAACCATTTTTGACCACATTTATCAGTGAATTCACAGATGTTACCTTCTTCTTTGGGGTTACCACCGACTCTTTCAATAGCTTTGACTGATAATTTGTATAAAACGTTCAAGTTGTATAATTTCTTCTTTTGGACTGAGGTGAGGTCAGTAGTAGCAATTGAGTCTAAGTAAGCTCTGTTATCACTAACTAATAAGTTGTATTCAGGTAAAGCTTGGTATAATTGAAGTTGGCCTGATGAGGTGTCAACATACCAACCAACAACTTGATCTTCTTTACCACAAGCTTCAAAGTTTAAGTATCTGTGGGTGTTAACAAAAACATAAGCAAAATAAGCATTGTTTAAGTCAACATTGACTAAACCTGTAGTGCAGGTAGCGATATCAACACCAAAATTATCACCTTCACTATCAGTTTCAAAAATTGAATCAGTTGGGACAGCAATAGGAGTATTAGCTCTGGTTACAATACCACCGATATTTGTACCATCACATGTAGTGGGTAAAATACCATCGGCAGTAGTAGCAACTAATGACCAACCGTTTCTGACTTTGTCAAGTCTAAGGTAGGCAGGGGTGCAGCAATCAGGTTGGCAATCTGATTTGCAGCAGCTTGTTTCACAAACTGAGGGACAGCATTTCTTGCTAGACTTACTAGACTTTGTCTTGGCAAGGGCTTGATCTAAAGGACAATCGTTACAAGGCATTATATATATTATATATTTTAGATAAAAATTATTTATTGAATAATATTTAATTAAAAATATTATTTAATTAATTTAAATTAATTTATAGTAAAAATTTTCAAACGCAAATTCTTATTTGAATTGGTTAGGTAACTATAATTTTCTGACAATTTAACAAAGTCTAACACCGACAACAACATATTCACCATTGTATTGGGATACATCAGCTTGTGAGTCAGCTCTGTTAATGGCTAATAACCATTTTTGACCACATTTATCAGTGTATTCACAGATGTTACCTTCTTCTTTAGGGTTACCACCAACTCTTTCAATGGCTTCTTCAGTTAATTTATATAAGATGTTTAAGTTGTATAATTTCTTCTTTTGAACTGAAGTGAGTGTTGAAGTAGCATCAGTAATTAAGCTTACTCTGTTATCAGTAGTTAATAAATTGTATTCGGGTAAGTTTTGGAAAATTTCAAGTTGACCTGATGTAGTGTTAACATACCAACCAAGTACTTGATCTTCTTTACCACAAGCTTCAAATGTTAAATATCTAGTAGTGTTAACAAAGATATAGGCTGCATAAGCATTATCAGAACCTGATGCAGTTAAAATATGACCTTCTGGACCAAAAACAGCAAGATTTGGTAATGGTACTGCGTTACCATTTCTATAAATGGTTTGAGATGCTAAAGGTAAGAAGGTGTAACCTAAAGTAGCAACTAATGACCATAATTCTCTTTGTTTATCGAGTCTAAGGTAAGCAGGAGTGCAGCAGTCAGGTTGGCAATCTGATTTGCAGCAGCTGGTTTCACAAACTGAGGGGCAGCAACTCTTACTTGACTTACTAGACTTTGTCTTGGCAAGAGCTTGTTCTAAGGGGCAATCGTGATGAGGCATTTTATATATATTATTTATTATAGATAAAAAATAATTATTTAGAAAAAATTATTTTATACTTGAAAAAA
>JACCED011888431.1_pt1 | contig 11794 bp, 7 predicted proteins | sample 7455021 | NCBI WGS metagenome assembly JACCED01 (sample SAMN15323456, study PRJNA562643) | freshwater metagenome | isolation source: river surface water | place: USA:Blue River Watershed | collected 2017-08-19
ATCTCTAATTTCAGTTAGTAGATTTTTGATTACCGCAAATTGTTCTAATTCCATAACATTATTTTTGTATATATAAATATACCAAAACAAAAAAAGTGTGTAAAAAATTTACACACTTTTCTTAAATAATCAATTATTCACTTTTAGTATTCTAATACACAATAATCCATTGATAAAGTAACCGTAATATTTACGGGGTCATTAGAACTCCAATCCATATCACCAAATTCTGCTGCTGAAATGAATGCTCCAATCAATTTCCACTCTTCTACTTTATCACCAACCGGTCCTAATGCGTAAATGCTAATATCTTTTTTATAGAAATCTGCATAACCATCACGACCTGTAATTGATTCGTGTGATGTTCTAATCCATTCCATAACCGCTTGTGCGCCAGATGGAACGATTGGGTCATACAATGTGATTGTTAAATCAGACCAATCAGATTTTCCTTTAATCTTACGCTTCACGTTGATATGGTCTAATACTACCGTTTCACTTGTATATTTTGGTCTATTAGCTGCTTTTACCATAAATGATGGGATACCACCCGCTTCCATTACGAATCTACTAGCTAATTTGGGTTCAAAATTTTGATAAAAAACCTTATCATACCCTAATACGTCTGCCATTTTTTATATTCTCCTTATATCTTTTATATAAATATATCGTTTTTTAATTTATTATGCTCCAAAAGTTGCACCAGTTGGTAAAATATTGAAGTCAATTTGGATAAATTCAGCAGTTTTAGTAGGTTGTAAGAAAATTGCTCCTTGTAAGATGTTTCTATCAATCACATCCGGTGTGTTATTTGATTCATCCATCACTACTCTAAATGCGTATAAACCTTGTCTTTGTTGGATACCCTCTAAATATGGATTTACAGTATTTAAGAATCTTCTTCTAGTTTCAGTAGTATTTTGTTCAAACACTAAATAACGAGATGTAGATGCGATGTATTTCTTAACAGTAATCAATAATCTACGAACATTGATTCTATCCAAAGCGGATGGTTTAGATTGTAAAGTCTTTTGTCCAAATGCTACAATACCTTGTCCTGGGAATTGAGCGATAGGATTAACCTTTCCTTCGTATAATGTATCTCTATCAGAGTGAGTTAAACGATTTACTACACCAATTGCTCCAGTGATACCACCTCTATTCAAACCGGCTGGTGCGAACCATTCTGCTGCTGAATTATCATTAGCTGCGTAAACTGCTGGCATCAATACTGATGGTGGAACTGATACTAATTTGTTTGTATTCAAATCAATTGTCTTAATCCAAGGGTAGTAAGTTGCTGCGTAGTTAGTATCTAATGATTCTGCTACTTCAACTGCTCCAGCGATTGTACCATCTTGTGCTACTGAATCCATAATATAGAAACAATCGGTACGAGATTCACACAAATCAATACCTGCTTGAGCTACCGATGGGTGTAATGTTTGGATAACACCTGGCATAACTACCAAGTTAATATCATATTCATCTTGGTTAGAAATTGCATCTAATCCTCTTTGGTATGCTACCGAACCACTTTTAGCCGAAGTTGATAAATCAAATCCTTGTGTATTAGTTGCTGTGATAGATGTTCCCTTTGTAATTGTTACAGCCGGGCTCATACCATCAAATCCACCTTGCAGTGCTACTGCGAATGCTCTTTTAGCAACAGCCGATGCAGTTGAACCTGTCAATGGTAAATTTGGTTCATAGGAACCTGTTCCATCCATATAAAATCCAAGTGTAGTTGTTGCGCTTGCTGGGATTGGTTTTAAGAATTGAGTATTATCAGTTGCGAAATCCCCTTCATAATCAAATCCACTTACATAAGATGCAGTTGTTGCAGATTTAGCTTGGTATCCAACTTTTGGTAAGTAATTCAATACCCCACCGGTTGCGTATATTGGATAAGAATAACCAGCGTTACCATATGGTGCAGCAGTTACCGGAATTGTATCAGGATTCGATGGTGTAATATAAATGTAACGAGATTTGTTAGAGTAATCACCATATTCGGTAATTTTTCCACTTGCATCAGTAGTTACATATCTATCACCAATTGCTCTTGCAATATAGTTTGGAGATGTTGGGTCTAAATTTAAATTAGAGAATGTTTCTAATACATATTTTCTCTTATCAGTATCGGAATATTTTCTAACTTGCAATGTAAATGTTGCGTAATCAGTACCAATAACTGAACCAGCAGCTTTAACATCTGAAATTACAATTTTAAATCTTGTATTTTCAGCATTACCATCTGAAATCGTATTTACTTTAAATAAGTTATAACGGCTTCCTCCAATCAATTGTGATTGAATATATGGAGTTGAAGCTCCCATTGCATCATCAGTAAAATCTTGCGCCGGTAAAATTACCATAGATGCTGAATTTATAGCTGATGCTGAAATAGCTGCTGCGTCTGTAAATGATACATATGAGTAAGCGTTTTTGTTACCCAATGCATTCGTACCAAATACTTTATTTACTGCCAATGGGTCAGTAGGGTCTAACGACATATCATAATTACCAATACGGCTACCTGATAAGTTTATGTTATGTGAACCTTCCATTGTATATGTAGTTCCAGTAAATGAAGCAGATGTTGCGGCTTGTTCGGTATTATGTAATACATATAATAGCGATGATGATACTGCTACACCACCAGTAATATTACCAATCAATGCAATTGGTCCTAACTCGTTATATCCACCCAATCCAGCAACTCTTACAATTGTTACTACACCAGTTTCTCTTAAATAATTTTGTACTGCATTTTCAGTATAATAAGTGCTATCAACGACACCAAAAATATCTTCAAATTCAGATTGAGTGTTTACAATTGTAGGTTTGAATGCTGGTCCTTGTTTGAAAGGTCCGATGAAAGCTCCACCGATTGCACCAACACCCTGTGCTATAAAAGATAAATCATTCTCTCTAGTGAAAACACCAGGTGATACGATTTTTTCAGCCATTTTTAATTTCTCCTTTTAATAATAATTTTTATCTTTATATAAATATATAAGATTGTGATGAAAAGATATATTTGTTTATTGCTTTGGTGTAAATTCTCCAGTATCAATATCTAAATTACCTTCACCATATTCGGTTTGTATTTTAGTTAATAATTCTTTTTCTTCTAAACCAAATTTTTGATATTGTTCTTGTAAATATTTTTCATCCCGTTCTATTGTGGCTTTTTGAATTGCCAATTGTCCCAATGTAATTACAATTTCATTGAAACTATCACGTAATTCGATGATTTTAGTTTTGTATTCTTCTTTAATTTGCATAACTTATATTGTTTATTTTATATATATAAATATATGGTTTTATCCCCAAACATCAAAATTTAACCGATTTTTTTCTGAATTTCTTCAATTTGCTTTTGTTGTTCTTTAACTGCTTCTACTAATAAAGAAACAATTCTTTCATATTTAATAGTTAAATAATTTTCACCAGTAATTGAGTTACCATTTATATCTCTATCAAATGGTGCAATTGATACTATTTCTGGCAATACCGATTGAACTTCTTGTGCTGATAAACCTACTTGTTTATTTTCATCAAAATATCCAAATGAATTTGCCAATTCACTATTAGTATATAAGAAACCATTTAATTGTTGTACTTTTGATAAAGCGTTTTCAATATTACCAATGCGAACTTTCATTCTATCATCCGAATAGTAAGCGGTTATATCATCCGTTGCCGTTATTGAACCTTGTACTGCTATACCACCGGTAAATGTTCCACCACCAAATGGGTTACCAGTTGGTCCAGTTGGTCCTTGATTTCCTTGTGGTCCAGTTGGTCCTTGATTACCTTGAAAACCTTGCGTACCCTGTGTTCCTTGGTTACCTTGTGGTCCTTGGTTTCCTTGCGGGCCTTGATTTCCTTGTGGTCCAGTTGGTCCTTGATTTCCTTGCGGGCCTTGATTTCCTTGTGGTCCTTGAGCCCCAGATGTACCAGATGTTGCGGCCGTATATGATGTACCATTTATACTCAAAGGACCGGTTACTGATAGTGAACCAGTAACACCCATTGAACCCGTTATACTATGCGTATCATCTAATGAATTACCAAAATTGCTAGAACCCGATATAGAAGATTGTGTAACATAATATATTGAAGATGATACAATATATTCTTCAGCGGTAAGGATTCCCTTTACCGTTAAACTTCCCGTTATATTTAATGAGCCAGTAAGTGAACTGCTGTGTATTTCCATTATTAACTATTTTTTAATTTTTCTATTTCGTTTCTTAATTCTACAATTTGAGATTGTTGTTCTTTCATTGCTTCTATCAATACAGCAGTTAAACCTCTTTCTCTTACCGTTAAATATCCATTATCACCCATTCTCACTAATTGTGGGAATATTTGTTCTACTTCTTGTGCTATAACCCCTATATCTTTCTTAACACCCATAAAGGTTGCGTGAATTGCTTTACCATTCCACTCATATTCGTATCCATTCAACCCCATTACTTTATCCAATGCTCCAACGATTGGAGTTAGATTATCTTTTAATTGAATATCAGATGGAGTACCAAACGATGCAACATCACCACTTGCTACAATTGAACCAGAAACTTGCAATCTATCCGTATTATTATCAGATGAAACAGGTCCAATTAAAACATTCGTACCATTATCAGTAATTTGAGTTGCAACACCAATTTCGGTAGATGATGTATATTTAACTACTTTATTTGTAGTACCACCACTTATCGTAGTTCCACCAGGTCCTTGATTACCTTGCGGTCCTTGTGCTCCTTGTGCTCCACTCACACCCGATGTACCAATTGTACCTTGCGGTCCTTGTGCTCCCTGTGCTCCCGTAACACTTAAACCACTCGTACCACTTACACCCGATGTACCCGATGTACCATTTGCTCCCGATGTACCACTTGCTCCCGATGTACCAGATGTTCCATCGTTACCAGTTGCACCTTGATTACCTTGTGGTCCTTGGTTACCTTGCGGTCCGCTTGTACCTGAAGTACCAAAGAATGTACCATCTATACCAGAAGTTCCCGATGAACCGGATATACCGGCACCTACACCAAAAGTAAACATAGCAGAACCGGTTTTGGCTACACTAAATGTTATAGTTGTTTGGTTTATTGAATCTGATTTTATAGATTCAGGTATTATTACATATCCGTTTTCATCATATACTTCTATCGCTGGATATGCGTTTCCTAAACTATGAGTTATTACCCAAGATGTATTTGCTACGGATTGAGTATGTGTGTATGCTGAACCATTTGTTGTACCCGATGTACCAGTTGTACCCGAAGTACCACTTGCACCTTGATTACCTTGTGGTCCTTGTGCTCCTTGTACTCCAGTTGTTCCACTTGTACCAGTTGTTCCACTTGTACCATCAGTACCAGATGTACCATTTGTACCATTTGCACCCGATGTTCCGTTTATACCACTTGTACCACTTGTACCATCTACACCAGTTGTTCCCGAAGTACCAGATGTACCAGTTGTACCCGATGTTCCATCTATACCACTTGTGCCACTATTACCAGAAGTACCACTTGTACCATCCGTACCAGATGTACCACTATTACCAACATTACCTTGATTACCCTGTGGTCCTTGGTTACCCTGCGTACCCTGATTTCCTTGTGGTCCTTGTGCTCCTTGTGCTCCACTCGTTCCACTTTCACCTTGGTTACCTTGTGGTCCTTGGTTACCCTGTGTACCAATTGTACCTTGGTTACCTTGCGGGCCTTGATTACCTTGTGTACCCTGATTTCCTTGTGGTCCTTGATTTCCTTGTGAACCTTGGTTACCTTGTGGTCCTTGGTTACCCTGCGTACCATTTATACCATTATCACCTTGGTTTCCCTGCGGGCCTTGATTACCTTGTGCACCCTGATTTCCTTGTGTTCCTTGATTTCCCTGCGGGCCTTGATTACCTTGTGAACCAGTGTTACCTTGATTACCTTGTGTACCTTGATTACCTTGTGGGCCTTGATTACCTTGCGTACCTTGAACACCTTGCGTACCTTGAACACCTTGATTTCCTTGTGGTCCTTGATTACCTTGCGGTCCTTGCGCTCCTTGTACACCACTTGTACCAGTTGTACCCGATGTACCACCACTACCAGATGTACCTGATGTAGAACCAAAGTATGAGTCTATTTGTTTAGCAGTTACAATTACTGATGGTGTATCAGGACGAGTTGGTGATGTTAAACCAGTAGCTGCAACTAATCTGGCTGTGTTATCCGGAGATGCAAACGCAAATTCTACATAATCGTTTGCATTCAAATCAAAAAAGAATGAAACAAATGGTAATATTTCTGCGTTTGCCGATGCAAGTTGTACTATACTTGTACTGCCACTAACCGCTTGTCCATTTACTAATGCCCAAAAAGAAAAATCATCTGTGTTTGAACTTGTCTTTGTTATTTGTGGTGATACACCAAATTCATATGTTGCACTTGTAGATACTTTTAAATGAGAACCACTCTCTATAACGATACCATTGGATTGTCCAGTAGTATTAAACGTCATAATTGTTGCTATGTTTGAACCAGAAACAATTTGAGTTTGTGTTGAACTGAACTCACCATAAAGATTACTTAATACGGGTGCGTTCACACCAGATGTACCAGCCGTTCCCGATGTTCCATCTATACCAGATGTTCCACTTGCACCTTGATTACCTTGTGTACCTTGAACACCTTGCGTTCCTTGAACCCCCTGTGCTCCTTGTGTACCTTGCGTACCTTGATTTCCTTGTGCTCCAATATCTCCTTGGTTTCCTTGTGTACCTTGGTTACCTTGCGTACCCTGATTTCCTTGCGGTCCTTGGTTACCCTGCGAACCCGTATTACCTTGATTTCCTTGCGTTCCTTGAACACCTTGCGTACCCTGCGTACCTTGTGTACCTTGATTTCCCTGCGGGCCTTGATTACCTTGCGTACCTTGGTTACCCTGCGTACCCTGATTTCCTTGTGGTCCTTGGTTTCCTTGTGTACCTTGAACACCCTGTGTTCCTTGCGTTCCTTGTACACCCTGCGTACCCTGATTTCCTTGCGGTCCTTGATTTCCTTGCGGTCCTTGATTTCCTTGTGGTCCTTGGTTACCTTGTGTTCCTTGTACACCCTGCGTACCTTGATTACCTTGCGGGCCTTGGTTTCCTTGTGTTCCTTGGTTTCCTTGTGTACCTTGAACACCTTGATTACCTTGTGCTCCACTTGTACCAGATGTAGCAGAAGTACCTGATGTTCCAGATGTTGCCGATGTTCCGGATGTACCATTTGAACCAAATGAACCCTGCGGTCCAGTTGCACCCTGTGCTCCCTGTGCTCCCAATGGAACAGTCTTATAACCTATACGATTTTGAGAACTTGCATCAATAACCAAATATGTATCAGTTGATACGGCTGGAATATTTTCTAAATATAAGTAAGTATCTAACCAAACTGAACCAGTAAATTCATGTTTATCATCAGTTGTATTACCAAATCTAGTTGAACCTGATGTTTGTAAAACCGATGATGATACATATGTTACATAATATTCATTTGCAGTTAATCTACCACCAACTACAACATTACCACTAAAAGTTGCGTTTGATGCGGTTACATTTCCAGTAAAAGATAATGAACCAGTATTACCTCCAATTGTAACTAATGTTGCTTCACCACCGACACCGTCAGTACCGATTTCTAATGTGTTCTTTGTGGTGTTTAAGTATGGTTCACCTTGCTCTAAATAGCCAGGAGATGTATTTAGTTTATCACTTTGACTACCACGTCTTATCTGAAAAGTTGTTACTGCCATTATATTTGTATTTCTTTCTTATATAAATATCTATACATTCTATAAATATATAGATTATGTTAATTTAACTCTAATCACCGAAGTATATGTTCCCCATGTACTTACCAAAACTTGTTTATTGTTTACAGTAGGTAATCTTAAACTAAAATCAGTTTTAGTATATCCGTTATTAGTACCATGTTGAGTTAAAATCAATGCTTCCGTACCATCGGCTGAAACTTTGTATGCGGATATTGGTGCATTTCTATTATAAAGATAAACTGGATAATTATATTTACCCGTCTTCCATTCACCATTCCAATAAACTTCCGGTTTAACCCAAGGAGTATTTGCTTCAATAATATCTTTATGTTGTACTACTTGTAAGTATCCAGCATATAACCAATCCATACCACTATTATCAATATGCGAAGTATCACCATACATATAAGCAAGATTACCAGTTATACTCCCATCTTCACCATTCCAACCATATTGACGTTTCCAATACCAATCTGCGCCTTTATCATCATCCTCACCAATTGGTACTTCATTCCACACAAATAACCCGTCCGCATATGCAAAAGACCAAACAGCTAACGATTGTAGTAAGCTTGGGCAAACAAAAAGTCTATCTCCAGCGTTACCACCTGTTCCAGGTAAAAATCCGTTATATGCAGTACCTGTTCTTTTGTAATATCCATCAGAACCAGCAACTGGCTCATGTCTTCTCCAAAAGTATCCCGCACACTGCATTGTAGATGCGGTAGCTTCATTATAAACTTCATTTATTAACTTTCGTGCAATATCATAATTATGAACCAATGCGTAAATATACCAAGGATTTGATACATCATTTACATAGTTTGTTATAAAGGAATATTTAACATACTCGCCAAATCCTCTATAAAGATTATTTCCAATTATTTGGTTTGCCGTTTTAGAACTACTAATATAATACTCATCATAGAATTTAAATAATTCATAATTTTCATTTACCGCAGAACCCGTTGGGAAATAATACCATCCAGCTCCTTCTGCTCCAAACTTTTCTGCTTTATAAATACCCATAGCATATACAGACCATTCCAAAAAGTCAGCTTTTGATGATAATTGAGCGGTATCTAATCCATATTGTACTACACTATCATAACAAGCTTTTAATGATTGAGCTACATAGTAATCTTGATTACCATTATAAACTTCATAATCCTCTTGTAAGTGGTCAAACATATAGAGTGAAACTGGGCTATCGTATCCACTACCCTTTCCCAAATAGCTTAGCAATTGATTTGCAGGACCCGAACTTTGGTATCCAGTTCCAGAGTTCAATTGATATGTCCAATGATATGGGTTTATATCTTTATATGCAAACCCATAATAAGAACCATTATTCCAAGTTTCATCATCTACAATTAAAGAACGAATCAATGCAGATATTTCTTGTCCTGGAGGCCATGCATTACCAATATCAGGCCTAGCTACAGCCATTGCATCTCTTACTGGAAAATCACCGCCAAAATAAAATTTACCAACATCACCATTTTCTTTGTTAAAATCTTCTTCGGTATTCCAATATAAATTTAAATCATAAATCTTTTTGTTTGTATATCTACCTCTTTGAGATATACCCTTATTACCTACTGTTTGTATTCTCCAATCTGTATTTTTAGAATATGGTGGTGTACCATCACTAACAGGAACTCTATCAGCTATTGGATATGCCATATCAATAAACAATTTATCCTTTCCCCATTTATCTTTAATACGGGGAATATGAGGCATCCTTCTTATATAAGTTGGTGATTCGTAATTTTCCAAAGCATACCAATAATCAGGTCTAAATGTATAAGTCAAGCTACCAGTTGTAACTACTCTTTCAGGGTCAGCTGCTAAATGAACTACACCTTGAACAATACTACCTTCCGCATATCCGTAATTATAGTTTGGAGTATCAGTAACCAAAAAGGCTTTATTACTACCAGTATGAAATTCACCATTTATCACACGAAGGTCATAACCCTTCATATCAGTAATATCCAAACTTTTCAAAGATTGAGATATATTATAAAAACCACCATTTTGTGTGCCACCGCCGGCTGAATGTAAAGGTCCATTTTCTATGTGATACCCCTTAAATCCTTGCCCAACCGAGCCACGAAATCTTACAGTTGTTGTATCCCAATAATCATCCGTTAAATATATTCTACCTTCTGCTGATTGGGAAAGTGATAATTTCATACCCATCCAAGAAATGTTTTCAGTACCATCCCAATAAGATGCCGTTAGGTCCATTTTAGCTGAACCACTATATCCAGTACAATCTGTCCAGTTTGTATCAAAACTACCAGTCATTAACTCCAATGGTTGTGTTTCAAATCTACCATTAGAACCAATTGTTGCATAATATGTTTTATAATGAGTTGGAATTACATAATTACCAGCTGGCGCTAAAACTGACTTTGAAGCATCTGTGTAAAATGTTGTACCCAATGTAAAAAAATTATCACTTGCATAAAGAATAGATGAACTATTATCCAGTCTTGGATTGGTTACTCTATTTTTTGCTTGTATGTACGATGTGTATCCCATATTATTATTAAATTCCAGTTAATGTAAAGTAAACACCAGGTCCAAATGCATTTAAGCAAGGTACAAAACTACCAGTTGCATCTAATTGTATTGTTACATACACATTTGTATTAGAACCTATTATTTGATTTGATGCGCCACATCCAAATGAACCACTATTTTCAGTATAGTATGCGGTTATATTACTACCACTAACATCTGATGCAAAGTATGATAAATTAGAACCAGATGTAATAGTCATTGAACCCATATTTACATAAGTTGAACCAGTTACAGCCGAACCCGTCATATATCCGCTTGTAGTTGATGCATAAACATCCCCAGCTGAACTCCAGTAGATTTTAGGATTTGTATATGTTGGTGATGCACTACCACTAACTCTTGCAAAAAATGTAACGGTTTGTTGAGATGGCTTTACAGGTGAACTTAAAGTGAATCCAAAATCAGTTGTACTTATTGGTGATTGTACAATTACTACCGAACTCGTTACAGTTGATAATTTTGTAAAACTAACAGTACCATTTGCTGAACCTGATATTCCATTTATTTTACCACGCTTTTTTAAGGTTTTATTATGTAATGTACTACCTCTAAATCCGGTATCAATTACATTTGAACCAGAATATTGTACTATAAATCTATCTGGCAATTCGCCAGCACCATATGTAAGTGTAACTTCACCAAATTCAGAACCCAAATTTACAGAATATGAATATGAACCAGTTACACCAGCTAAATATTTAAGTTCAGCCGTATTTGTTTCTAATGTAGTTAATGAACCAGTTGCTGGTAAATTATATTGTGATGTATATGTGTAAAAATCATTTGGAGCATCTACATGATAATAATATCCGTCAGGTGTAGGGAATGTACCACTATCAGGAGCAACTAATCCACCAAATGAAGATGATACCCATCCAAAATATGGAACTAATGTACCATAAGATGCACTATATAAAGTCATTGCTCCATTTATGAGCATTTCCGCACCTCTTGGTAAGAATGCATCTACACTTGCAGAATATGCACTTGCTACATTTGCAAAACCAACACCTTGTTGTTGCTGGCACATCCACCATTTATTATGGAATCGTCTTACTTTGAATGGTACATTTGCTCCCAATACATTCCAATATCCCAAAACTAAACCATCATACATAACACCTTGCCCATCGGATGCAGATGTATGATTATATCCACCAAATTCTCCAATTTTTACGGGATAAGTATCATTTGCATTTGGTGCACCTATTATGTTTAGATTTGTATAAACATCATTTTGAGCTGCTGTAAGTGAAAATGGAGCTTGTGAACCAAGTCCCATTTCTGTCCTAATGTCTCCTAATGATATTTTTGAACCTGATGATGTTAAAGCCATTTGTAAAAGTATTATTCAACTAATATAAATATC
>JACCED010226381.1_pt1 | contig 11792 bp, 12 predicted proteins | sample 7455021 | NCBI WGS metagenome assembly JACCED01 (sample SAMN15323456, study PRJNA562643) | freshwater metagenome | isolation source: river surface water | place: USA:Blue River Watershed | collected 2017-08-19
CTTTTTTGACCTCCGCAAGATCAAAAATCGGCGCAAGAAGCTGGTCAAGTTGGTCTGCAGGGTTACGCAGAATCGCAGTTTCCCAATCAATGAGTTTCTCGCGGACCATATCCATCGAGAATTTCAAAGCAGCGGCCGCGGTGCGCTTGCCGTTACGGGTCTGCAGCATGAACAGCTTTCCTTCTTGGATCGTAAATTCAACGTCTTGAACATCCTTGAAATGCTTTTCAAGCGTTGCACGCACCTTCATTAAATCGGCAAACGCCTTTGGCATCTGCTTCTTCAGCAGGGCAACCGGCTCGGGAGTCCGGACGCCGGCGACGACGTCTTCACCCTGTGCGTTGATGAGAAATTCGCCGTAAAACTCGTTTACGCCATTAGCTGGATTGCGGGTAAACGCAACGCCCGATCCAGAGGTCTCGCCCGTGTTTCCATAGACCATCGCTTGCACATTCACCGCCGTACCCCACTCGCTTGGGATATTATATTTGCGGCGGTAAACAATCGCACGGTCGTTCATCCACGATCCGAAAACTGCGCCGGCAGCGCCCAGAAGTTGATGTTTCACGTCGGCAGGAAAAGAATGACCGGTGCGATCCTTCACCAGCTTTTTAAAGCGCCGCACCAATTCCTGCTGATCTTCAGCCGTCAATTCGCTGTCAACAATGTCACGATGGTACTTCTCGTGTTTGAAGGCCTCGATCACCACCTCGAATGGTTCATGATCCTCGCCCTCGCGTTTCTGAACCCCAAGCACCACGTCCCCGTACATTTGCACAAAGCGGCGATAGCAATCCCACGCAAACCGCTCGTTGTTGGTTGCAGCCGCGAGAGACAAGACGGTTTCATCGTTGAGTCCGAGGTTGAGGATTGTATCCATCATTCCTGGCATTGAATCACGAGCACCGGAACGCACAGCGACCAAAAGCGGCATCCCTGAAGCATCACCAAACTTGCATCCCATGATGCGCTCCATATTTGCAATTCCGGCATCAATCTGCGCCTCCAAAGAAGACGGGTAAGTACGGCGGTGGGCGTAGAAGTAAGTGCAAACCTCCGTGCTGATCGTAAACCCGGGAGGCACAGGCAACCCAATCCGCGTCATTTCGGCGAGATTTGCCCCCTTGCCACCGAGCAAAGCTTTCTGGGTCCCATCCCCGTCCGCCTTCCCAGCGCCCCAGGTGTAGACATATTTTGTTCCCTTGCCACCTGATGGAGCTGCTTTTGATGACTTCAGTGAAGCTTTGGACTGAGGTTTTGCTGAACCGCTTTTCGCGGCGGGCTTTGCTGTTTTTTTAGTGGTTGTCTTAGGCATGTGTGTGTTGATCGTTAGAGATCGGTGAATAAAAGATTGGCGTGCCGTAGAACCTTTACCGGCATGCAAGCATGCAGTCGCTAGTTTGGAGGGCCGAGCCAGACGATGTTTCTGAGCTAAAATCCGGCACGATGCGAGAAACAAAAGCGGCGACAAAATGAATCTGCCAGGTTTTTAAGGGCGAAGACCCCTTCTCTTTTATAAAAAAGCAGCTTTTCCTGAATTAAAAAACTATTCAATGTGCGCGTGGGGAGGTTCTTCCAGACCCTCGTCCTCAGCCCGTGCCTTACAGCACCATGCCAAACACCACCCCGCCCACAACATTTCCCGCGAGCGTCACCCGGCTCGCAGCCGTTTGCCTGCTTGCGGTGTCCGCGGTTCTGGGGGCAGCCGCCGTATCGGGGTGCGCGGTCACTATGGCCATCGAACAACCTGACAAAAAAGATCTCTCACTTTTCGCGCCCGGCACTCCTCGTAAAAAGTTAATAGCTGAATTCGGCATGCCGAAAACTAGTAAGCTCGTTGGCTTACAACGGGTGGATGTTTTTACTTTCATCCAAGGGTACAGTCGCGCGGCTCGCGCGGGAAGAGCACTGGCGCACGGCGCTGCAGACGTAGCGACAGGAATGCTGTGGGAAGTCGCTGGAACCCCGGCGGAAGTAATGATGAGCGGGGAGAAGCTCTCCTACGAGGTGCTCTACGATGAAACCGACCGAGTCGTCCGAGTTGGGCAGCTGAACTGAGCGGCGCCCCTTGGCAGGTTTGGAAAGCAGATCAGCGCTCATCATCTAAGATCCGCAGCAGTCTAAAAGTTGTGACGTTCTGTTCACCCTGCAGTCCCCATTCAGGGGGAAGCACGGGCTTCCAAAGCAATTCAGCGAGCGGAACCGCATGCGAGGATTCCAACGCTGAAACCGACCCAAGAATGGCGGCGGAATTCTGAACCACCTGAGACACATCAGCGGCAATCACCCACTTGACACCACGCCTTGCGAACACGTCGCGCGCGACAGCAGGTTCTGTACTCATGTAGACGCGCGCCGTATCGACAATCCCCGCAATCCCCTGGTGGCCGCTCCCCGCAACAGCCGGCTGCCCCGACCAGTAAGCGATGGACGGGGAATGCCACCAAGGCGCCACGAACGGCTCAATGTCGGGCGAGCGGAGCCGCTCGGCAGCACGGCGCGCATTGATTCTCTCGGAGCGCGCCAAGTGCTTTGCATAAGCCGCGGCGGGCTTCGGGAAACACAATGCATCCCATTCAGACGCAATAGGCCACATTGAAACCAGCACGACGAACACTCGCCGCCAAGCCGAAGTTAACGATGCCAGCGCCCACGGGGCGACAAAAACGACCGCGAGCGAAAAATACGCACCCCATCGGATCTGCCAGACGGAAAGCACTGCCAAGGTAACAACCAGAAGCAGCCATCCCATCATCTCCAAGCCCTCCCTCCGGACGGCTGACCACAATCCCAGCGGCACCACCCACACCGCCAAACCGCACCAGCGCGAAAGTTCAAGAAAGGAGTTTAATGAGCGGAGTTCACCGATCGTTCCACCCCACCTCAAAAGCGCCTCCCTCCACTGAGCTTCCGGAGGCACGAAATGAATGCCGTCCACCGCCAGTCCGATGGCAAAAAAAACAAGGAGCCCAGTCAACCAACGCAACCTGATCGCAACCGTCCAAGATCTTCTCCAAAAAAGCGCGCCCGCGACGAGAATGACCCCCAGAATGACCAGCGGTTCAAACAGAGAAACCCACAGCCCAAAACCCATCCCGACTCCTCCAGTCCATGCCCAAGCTTTTGAAGTCGTTCCTCCCCGAATCAGGCGCTCCTCCGCAGCGAAAACCACAGCCATACACGCGAGAATTAAGCTTTGGTGGTCCGGTCGTCCAAAGACCGTTGCATGCACCAAAGCTGGACTCACCGCCAAAAGAAGCGGCGCCACCCACCAACCACCGCACCGTCCGCCCTTAGCGCCCAGAAGACCACCCGCCCATACTGCAATCAGCGCGCTAACGCAGACGCCGATTAGCGGCCCGACCATTGCCCCTGCAGCATCAATGGCTGCTGGAGCCAGGATTGAGAATCGCCTGGACGCGGCAAGAACCGGCAGCAGCACCCTAGACAAGCCTGCGATCGCATAATCCATCGGCGCAGTCGCGTGGGAGACGATTCCGTCCGGCCAATTTTCAAACTCATGAACCCGGACAACGGTTCCAGGCTCACGGAGAACCCGCTCAGCCCTTGTCATCCGCGAGTAACAATCCGCGTCAACAAAGTAAAACCGGCCATCCACCAACACCTCTGTCAAGTTGTGAAACCGAGCGAAGAGCCCGATCAAACCGCACAACAAACACCACCCAAGCCAGACTAACCGAGACCGCTTTGAGTCGCCCCTCTGATCCATGGTTCCGGTCTGGGGAGCGGACAAGAGGTTAGGCAGAAAATGCCCGAGAGGAAGTCGACAAGATCACTTCGCAGGATCCTTTGGGGCATCCTTCTGTTTGTCGATCATTGCCTTAATCCGAACCTTCACATCCTCCGCCCGCTTTCCCTCTGGGGACTCCTTGTCTAACGCCACGACATCCTCCATCAACTTCAATGCGACCTCGTTGTCACGGGGTGGCCGCAGGTAGTTCAACACCCCGAAGAGAAGCTGCTGTTTTTGAGCTGCGCCAGACTTTGGATAGCCTTTCAAAAACTCATCCGCCACCCCCCGAACAGCCTCGCCACCCTTATCCATCTGCTCTCGCATCTTCGACTCGAGCGCCTTCATTCCTGCAATAAAACCAAATTTGGCATCCATTCCGAGAGAATCCGAAGCATCAAGCGATCGGATTTCGTTTAGCACTTCCTGATAATGGGTGGAGATCAGCGCGTCGGGGACCTCCGAGAGGGCATCTTTGAGTGATTTCGCTCTCTGCAAGCCTGATGAAGCTGAAGCCTTGGAGAAAGCGTCATCGCGGCGCACCCGACCCTCCCTCGCCCCCTCCAAAATCTTGAGATAAGCTTCTGGCCCCCCCTTTTCATACCCTAGTTGCGCGTAGGGCCGACCCAGCGAATCCGCGAGAAAAATTGTTGGATAACCCTGAATCCCAAACTGCGACTGCAACTTGTCGTTCTGCGCGCGCGTGGCCTCAGAAACTTTCGACTGGTCCTGTGGGTAATCCAACTCAAGCAAGACGTACTTTTTGGGAGCCTGCGCTTTGAATTCATCGGTATCGAAAACCTCTTTCCGCAGTCGAATACACCAACCGCACCAGTCTGAACCGGTAAAATCCATCAGAAGATCCTTCTTCTCCGCCGCCGCCTGAGCCTTGGCTTTCTCAAAGTCTATAAGCCACCCCTCGCCGGCGAACGCGCTAGCGAGAAGGAGGGAGGAGCAAAGGAGAGAAAGGGAGGCAATCGGGAAGCGCATATTTGATAAGCGGAGCGTGTAACCGCCCGATGCGCAAGCGCTTTTTCATTTGAAGCTGCGCAGCGCCCGGCAAAACAAATCCCCTATCCAAAGCCTTCAACCGAATTGTCATCTCACTGATGATCTGCCAGCATGCCAAGCGTATGCCAGCATTAGAGAGAGCACCGGGCGTTGATCTCATGGAGGAGATTCGCCACTTAAAGCGCGAAAAAAACGCCGTCATCCTCGCCCATAACTATCAGGTGAAGGAGATTCAGGAAGTCGCGGATTTTGTCGGAGATTCACTTGGACTTTCCGTGCAGGCGGCCAGCACTACCGCAGATGTCATTGCTTTCTGCGGGGTGCATTTCATGGCCGAAACCGCCAAAATACTAAATCCCACCAAAACAGTGATTCTTCCTGACCTCGATGCGGGGTGCTCGCTTGCGGATTCCTGCCCGGGCGAGGCTTTGGATGCTTACCTTGAGGAGCACGCGGATAAAAACTATTACGTGATCGCTTACATCAACTGCTCCGCGGCAGTCAAAGCATTGTCGGACGTGATTGTGACCAGCGGTAATGCGGTGCGCATTGTAAACTCCGCACCTCGGGACCGGAATCTACTTTTTGTCCCAGACCAGAATCTTGGACAATGGGTGATTGAGCAAACTGGGCGCCCCATGGAGCTGTGGAGAGGCGCTTGCTACGTTCATGTTGAGTTCACGCGAAACAGCATTCTCAAGATTAAAGACGCGCATCCGCTCGCCCCCGTAGTTGCGCATCCGGAGTGCACTGCCGCAGTTCGCATGTTGGCGGACACTGTTTGTTCAACCGAAAAGATGCTCGCCTTCTGCCGAGACCATCCTTCAAAGCAATTCATCATTGTGACCGAGTCGGGAATGCTCCACAGGCTGCGCAGGGAGATGCCCGAAAAAGAGTTCATCCCGGGCCCGACAGAAGCTTGCGCTTGTGCGGATTGCCGCTTCATGAAGAAAAACACACTGCAGAAGCTTCGTGACTCTCTGGCGAACCTGCAGCCGGAGATTGTTCTCCCAGAGGCCCAACGCGCGCGTGCAGAGCTCCCCATTCGCAGAATGCTCGAATGGAGTGCATGACGAGCCCCTCGCTGATTCCGCCAAGGGTGAACCCACACGACGCAAGCCCGCGGCCTCCGCTCTATCGCTTCCTACTCGTCTGACTCCCGCCCCTCCGCGGAATGATACGCTTCGAGAAAACCACGACGGAATGTTTGAAAAACGCCCGTTTCAATGGCCTCCCTGATACGGCGCATCAAGTTCAGGTAGAAATGCAAGTTGTGAAGGGTCACAAGCCGCAACCCTAAAATCTCCTCGGCTTTCAACAAATGACGGATGTAACCCCGGCTAAATTGTAAACAGGCAGGGCACTGACACCCCTCCTCGATAGGCCCCTTCGCTTTGGCGTGAATTGCATTCTTCAAATTCACTGTCCCGCGCCCCGTGTACGCCGTGCCATTTCGAGCAACCCGCGTGGGAAGCACACAATCAAACATATCGACACCTCGCGCCACCATTTCAACGATCTGCGCAGGGGTGCCAAGTCCCATCGCGTACCTCGGTTGGTTGCTGGGCAGGTATGGCTCGCTATTCTCGATTGCAGCCATCATCTCGTGTTCAGGCTCTCCCACCGACACGCCCCCGATTGCGTATCCGTCAAAGCCAATGGAGACGAGGGCTTCAGCGCTCTCGCGCCGAAGATCTGCAAAGGTGGCCCCCTGAACGATACCAAACTTGGCGCCTGGCGTCGGCTCCTGCTTGCAGACAGCAGCCCAAGCAAGAGTCCGCTCGAGGCTGCGCGCCGCATAACCGCGATCACAAGGATAAGGCGGACATTCATCAAAGAGCATTGCGATGTCTGATCCCAAGCATGCCTGAATTTGCATGGCTTCCCTCGGTCCAATGAAACACGGAGCCCCGTCGATATGACTTTGGAAATGGACACCCTCATCAGATATCTTCCGCAGTCGCGCAAGAGAAAAAACCTGAAAACCACCCGAATCAGTTAAGATCGGTTTCTGCCAGCTGCTGAACTGATGCAGGCCGCCGAATTCACGCATGACATCAAGTCCCGGGCGGATAAAAAGATGGTAGGTATTTCCCAGAATAATTTGGGCGCCGAGCAGCTCGAGTTCCCCAGGCGACACCGCCTTAACAGTACCCTGCGTGCCGACGGGCATAAAAACAGGGGTATCTACAAACCCATGCCGTGTGCTCAAACGGCCCCGCCTCGCTTTTGAGTGGGGATCTTTTGAAATTAAATCAAACATGGTTTGGGTTTCAGTAATGAGCAGGCGAGAAGCCGCCTAGATTTAGGCCACCGCCATTTGTTAGACTCTTAAAGCAGCGCTTTCTCCAAGCACTTTGAGGTAATGCTGCTGACCTGCTCCAATGTTCATCCGCCAGTCGCCGGTAGATTCAGCATTTGCCCGGTCGCTGATGAACTTATGACAGATGAACTCCACCCCGGAAGAAAAGCATGCTTTCGCAATCGCGTAAGCCTCCATATCAACTAGATCGGCGTGGAGGTCCAATGCGGGATCGGTCACAAAGCTGTCACCCGAACTGCACAGCAATCCCACCCCTCCCAAGTCCAAGACTACATTCTCTTCAAACGGTGTCTGTCCCGGAGCAAATCCAAGTGCCCCCACTTGCATGTCTCTTTGTAAAAACCGCGTGCATCGGTGAATCCCCGCCCCAACGGTGATTCCTCCCGCAGTTCCAAAATTCCAAACCCGTCTCGGTTGATGACGTTCAATCAGTCGCGAAGCCTGAAGCGCAGCGTTAACTTTTCCAACCCCGGTAAAAAATACATTCATCGCCCCCTTAAGAGCAGGAGCTTCCTCCTCGAGGGCAATCAACACTATGTCATTCATGAAAATTTAACAGGGCATCTACTCGAGTCCCTGCCTCCTGCAAACGCCTTCTTCCACCAAGAAACTCCAGATTGATCACTGCAGTAACGAATGTTTTTTGAGGTGGAACTCCAAATCGCTGGCTCAACAAGTTTAGAACGGCCAGTGCGGTGCCGCCCGTGGCCAGAACATCATCAACCAACATTACTCTTTTCCCTTGGAGCTCGCATCCCACCTGCATGCTAATGCTGCTGGAATTGTACTCATACTGGTACTCCTCGGTGAAAACCTGTCCCGGAAGCTTGCCGGGCTTCCGCGCGAGGTGCAAAGGAAGGCGAGTCGCAAATGCAACGGGAGATCCCCACAAAAACCCACGCGCATCGGGGCTCACCAGAGCCTCAATCTGATGCCGAGCGCAATGCTCCACCAACTGATCAACCGTCCATGCAAACGCATCCGGGTCTTCGATGATCGAACAGATATCATAAAAATTAATGCCCGGCTTTGGCCAATCCTTGACGGTGCGAATAATTTTCCGAAGTGATTCAGTATCCATGTGGGTGAACGCTTTTAGCGAACAACCCGAAGTCTGAAGGTTTGGAAATCGAAAGTCAGCACGGGACTTTTGAGGGAATCACACGGGGGAAACCCATCCGAAAACGGAAACCACCCGTCTAAATCTGGCCTCTCTCACGGCAACGCGTCTTCGAGCAGCGCGGCAACCCGCGCAAGCTCGGCCTCGGTGTTGTAGAAATGCGGACTAAACCGCAAGTATTCGCGGCCCTGCGCATCATGCCTGAGCGAAGCAACCACGCCCCCGGCCTCAAGAGCCCGCATGAGAATGCTGGCCGGCGCATCGGGATGCGAGACTGTTGTGATCCCGCTCGCGTTCGGCCCATCCCTGACTCCCAACAGCTCGAATCCCATGGGCTCTAGTAAATCCAACAGAGCGTGTTTCAGGCGGATTAGACGGGAGGCCACCCGATCAATTCCGACCTCAAGCAGCAGCTCGAGGGAAGCCTTCATGCCATAAACGCCAGCGGCGTTGAGAACCCCCGGTTCATATCTCTGAGCCGTGGGCACAAATTCAATCCGCTCCTGAGCCAGAAACCGAGGACTCTGAACGTTCCAGGCGCCCAGCAAAGTCGGCCTAATCCGATTAAAATGCCGTTCCGCCACGTAGACAATACCCATGGCCATCGGCCCAAGCAGCCACTTGTGCGCATCTGCGCTCAACATGTCCACACCCGCGCGGACAACATCCAGAGGGAACGCCCCGAGCGTTTGAATTGCATCCAAAGCGAAAAGAATCCCTCGCTCGCGCAAAACCGCACCGATCCCCTCCACATCCAACCTGTAACCGCTGAAGAAATGGCAGCTTGCAAGAGCCACCATCCGCGTCCGAGGACCGAGCGCAGACAAAACAAGGTCACGAGTGATCTCCCCGGGCGATTCCGCACGGATCCCTTTGCAGACAACACCTCGCCGCTCCAACTCCATCCATGGATATACATTAGCAGGGTAATCATCCGCATAGTACACCACCTCATCACCGGCCACCCACTGGTAACCATTCGCGAATAAACTCAGTCCGAGGGATGTGGGGCCGATGAGCGCAATCTCCTCCCAGCGGGCTCCAATGAGTTGCGCGGCAAGCTCCCGGGTCCTGCGAAAATCCTTCAGGACCTGCCCGAACTCCTGCGGGAGCCGCGCTGATTGCTGCGCGTACCGAGAAATTGCATCGGCTGAAACCTTCGGAAGCACCGTCACCGCCGCATGCGCAAGGAACACGCTCTCGTCGCAGACCGGAAAGGCGGACCGCCTCGCCTGCTCGCTCCCGTAAAATGGAGAACCAACTGAGGTCGACAGATCCATCTAGTGTTTGGCCGCAGACCGCCCCGCCTCGATCAAATCCCAAAAACGGCCCTGCTGAGCCAACTCGGAGTCCTCGGCGGGCATCGGCAGCGAGGCGCGGAAAAGAAAATCTCGGAAAGTATTCCGGTGCAGCACGCGGTGAACCTTGATGCCGTCCGGCCCCCGCTCGAAATAAATCCGGTAATCCCTCGCTCGGTATCGAAAGAGGCTTTTGCCATCCCTCTCAATTACACCGAACCTGTTCGAATCCGCTTTTTCAATATCCTCGGGAAGAACTTCAAAGTCAGATAGCAGTTCCAGTTGCAACTCCGTGGGGAGGGCCGCCATTTCAGCAGCACTAATATTGTTGAAAACGATCTGGAACATAGTGAAGGGCGAAGTCACGAGCGATCACAAGCAGTCCTCGCACAGCAAATGCCTGCGTACTAAAAAGACCAAAGTTTTTTAGCCTCCCTGAATGCGCGACGTGCCTCTTCAAGATTACCCTCACGCTCCAACAAAAACGCTATTCTCAGCCAAGCGTCAGCTGATCCTGGCATTAGTTTGAGCGACTGTTTAAAAGCCTGCATTGCCTCAGTATTTCGCGATTCGCGGATTAACTGCTGCCCCGAACGGTAGGACTCCGTCGCCTGCTTACGGATCTCCTCCCTGCGCTCCGCCTCTGAAAGCTTCTTTGGCGCCCCCGCTGGGATCTTGGTCGCTGGTTTACCAACTTGATTTACATCAGTCTGCGCGTTCGCAACCTGCGGGTCAGCGACAACGGCAATTGGCGCTGCTTGGGGCTGGCCCGAATTGACCGACTCCTGGGGCTGATCTCCTACTTTCGCAGCTTCCTTCGAAGCCCCAGAAACAATTTCGTCTGGCGATTTTGAGTTTTCCAGTGCCGGCGCAGGCGTGTTCTTTTCCTCGAGCTTCTGATCTTCCTTTTGGCCCCCCTCCGGCGGTTTCTGATCCACCGCATCTCGACCGGCCCGCGAATCGGCAGCATTTGCGCCACCCGGGACGGCACTGGGCGAGACCGAAGCCGGCTCCGCCGAGCTGATCACAGCGGTGCCCGAATCAAGAGCGGATGGATTCACCGCAAGGACAGACGGCTCCTGCCTTTCACTTCGGCCTTTCAGCGGAGGCGCAGGCGATAGAGTTTCCATCGGCCTCTCGATGGGAGCCTTTGGGGATCCGGCACCCTTCGTGTTCAAAGTTTTTGAACCCCGAGCGGAAGACGGCATTTCAAGCGGTCGTTCCCACGGCTTACTAACGCCCCGCGCTGGATCGATCTGCGGCTTAGCGGAGGCAGAGCGGTCTGTTGTCGGTTTGCGCATGGGAGTTGCAGCCTCGGGCGATGCTACTGAAGAAACCCTGCCGCCCAACCCCTTCGACCCCTCATACTTGCCCTGTGAGGAAGGCGCCTTGCGTTCAGCAGTCTCTGATTCCGAAACAGAAGACGATGGAACGGAGTCCTGAGTCGGATTCTGCCCAGTATGATGCCCGGTCCGGTGCTGATCACTTGCAAGCTTCGTCTCCGGCACAATCTGAGCATTTCCCCCACCATCCCGTCTACGGATGACAACTGGCTTAGACGGAGAATCGGGCGAAACCGAAATCACCAAAGGTTTCACTTCCTTGTTCGGTCGCATTGGTGCGCCCGAGCGCGCGCCCTTGGACGCGGGCTCGGTCCGATGACATCCACCCATGCCGAGGGTGGCAACGAGAAGCATGGGTAGGTGACGGTTCATATTCGCCAGTGGGATCCTTAACCCTACAGGGCTCCCTCCACAACCCCAAAGCGCGCCAGACCTCGACAGCTGGGATGATTTGCAAGAAAGTGTTACTTATGCAGAACCAGAAACCGTCGGTGGTGAAAATTTGCGGAATCATCGGGTTCCTCGCAGGGGAGGTTTACATGGTCTTCACCATCGCGGGCCCGCGGTTGCAGGGAATAGAAATCCCCCTCAGTTCCTTGCTGACCCGACTTGTCGCTATGTCACTCTTATTCGGCCCTTTCGGCATGGCACTGGGAACTGGAGTTGGACTCCTGCTCGGAGCTTTGAAATCCAAAACGGGCACAGATCGGCACGATCGCTAAAAGTGCGCTCGCCAATTAGACCGTGGTATGCGACTCCTCAGATGAGGGGCGCATCGCTGCGCCACCGAATCTAAAAATAGCTAAATATGAATATCCACAAATTATCTCCCCTCTTCGCACTCGCATTACTAACTGCTTGCGAACAACATAAGCCCGCTCCGGCACCTACTCCGGCACCTGCTCCAGCACCCGCTCCGGCACCCGCTCCGGCACCCGCTCCGGCC
>JACCED010424815.1_pt1 | contig 11791 bp, 14 predicted proteins | sample 7455021 | NCBI WGS metagenome assembly JACCED01 (sample SAMN15323456, study PRJNA562643) | freshwater metagenome | isolation source: river surface water | place: USA:Blue River Watershed | collected 2017-08-19
AAAATAAGTCTTTAATAATTAACTTATCAATTTTTTGATAAAAATATATATAATAATATTTTTTTCCAAGTTATATTATAATGATATTTCAAGTAATTGCTCCATTTGAAACTACAATTTATGGTGACTCCTTTAAAGAAGCTGTTAAAAATTTTGTTAAATTAAATCATGACTTGAAACTTACCGAAATGATTATTAAAGATCAAGGAAGAAATATTCAAGCTCAAATCAAATACTACCAAGAAGATGGTCGTAATAAAGTTGGTATTAATATGTTCCCCGTTGGATTAGAATACCCTATTCCTATTGTAACAAATGACACATATATTCCACCACGTGTTGTTGAACCATTTGTTTCATCATTATTTCCATTAAGCCCATTACCATTAACTCCAATTATTGCTACCCCATTTATTCCAACAGTTATTAACATCCCTAATTTATAATTATACCTCTGTTAAAATTATTATCTATTATTATTGGTCCATCACCATCATAATAATTGCTAATATCAGCTGAATATATAGTATTATTTAAATTATCTAAATTATCATTTATTTTTTTAATATTTGTTAAATACACCAACTTATTTTGACAATATCCAAAACACTTTTTTAATAAATTTTTATTATTGAAATTTAAAAAATGGAAAATAATTTTATTTTTTAGAATAGGTTTTTTGGAATATAATATACCATTTTTAATTTTCTTTTTTGGTGTTTTATTTGGTTTTAAACACAATGTTAATATATTATTGCTATTACATTCTTTAATTGGTTCAGAATTAATATGGATAGATTTAATTTTACATTTTATTACATCAGTCTTATTAACCCAATAAATAGATTTATTAATTTCTACTTTTCCATTAGATAAAAATCCAGAAACAACTATACCTAAGTCAGTATGAGGATATACATTAATAATATTTAATTTAATATCTGAGTTATTTTGTTTTATTTGGTTTGTTTTTTCTAATTTAATAATTTGATTAATTGAATCAAATAAATATTTTTTATTAATAATTTTTTTACAATTATAATTACTATTTGTATCGAATATATTTATTATTAAATATTTAATGCATAATTTTTCTAATAAAAATAAATAATATGGATTAACATTATTATTTGAATCTGTAAATAATAAACAAATATCTGGATGTGTTCCTAATAATGCTTTATATTTGGTTCTATTATATAAACTGCATCCAGGTGCTTCCATAAATGTGTACTTAATATTATCATAAAATTTATAATAACAATTTATTGAAGAAGTTTTTTTTGTTTCTAATTCATGTTTATGATTCATTAAATAAATTCTAGCTTCATTATTTATATCAATTTTATTTAATAAAATATTAGATAAAAAAGTTGTTTTTCCATTAGAACTATCGCCTAATAATAACACTCTTATTTCTGGTAAAATTGGACTAATTTTTCTAATTGTAATTTTAAAATAAGACATCGGTTTATTATTATATTGAGTTTTCATTACTTCAAAATTTACAATATTTGCTTTATTTTTTTCTAATAAAAGTGTGAAATTATTCAATGACTCTTTCTTTTCTTGTTCTGTCATAGGATAAGGGGTACCATCATCATCTATACCTAAATAATATATTGCTTCATTTTCCCCTTCTGCTAGTCTCCATTTCATTTGTGTAGATAATTGTTCTAATCTATTAGAATCTAAATTAATTAAATATCTTTTATATTCGGTATTACCTTCATCATTTTCAGGCATCAGTGTCATTGTTATTTATAGTTTTTAATTTTTTAATTGCTTTTTGTAAATCTTTAACAGTTGGAATTAACCTTAATTGTGGTGGTAGCTCAATATTAGGTTTTAAATTATTATTTCTGTCAGTGTTTGTATTATTTATATTGGGAAAATGTGATGGCATTGGTGGTGGGGGTGGTACCAAATGATTCAATGATAATAATGAATTGTTATGGTTATGAGTATGGGTTGGTATATATGGTTCTGGATCAATGAAATTAATATTTAGCTGCTCGGGTGGTGCCCAATATTTAATTTGATAAAGTTGTGATGATAATCCAATTTTATTATTTTTACACCAAATATAACTTATTTTAATAACAACTTCAATTTGCCCATTAATCTTAAAATCATTTAATGTGATATTTTCATGATTTCCTATATTTGATGTTATTTTAACATTATCATTTATATTAGCTTTAATAAAATTAATAAAATTTCTTTTACTAATAAGACTAATAAATTCTTTTTGGATTTTTTTACCATTAAAACATTCTTCAATACTTGATTCCAATGTTTGTATAAAATCAACAAAACTATTTGTTAAATCCCAATTAGGATATATTGGAATATTAAGTTGATTATATTTGTAATTAGCTAAACCATATATCAATCGTAACTTTGGTAACCTGATATATATTTCTTTTGGTGTATCAGATTGATCATTCTGATAATAAATATAATATTTAGAACTTTCTTGATCCAACTTTATTTTTTTTCCTATAATTATATTATCAAAATTATAATCATTGATTTTATTATTAAAATCAAGTAAATAATAACTCATTATAAATTTTAGTTAATAAATCTTTTAATTAATTTTAATCAATTTTTATCTAATACTTTATAATATATTATGGCTGGAGGTTTATTTCCTAACTATCCATTTGAATTAAATCCTAAATGTATTATTTTTAGTATAATTATTATTGGTTTATTTTTCTATGAACCACCTAATATGAATATTTATTGGAAATCTTTTGTTTCTCTTATTTTATTTGTTCTATCTTATGTTTCTATGGCATGGTATGATTATAAATTTGACTGTCAAAAATTAGCTCTCAAAAAGAGTGCAAGTACTGGTATTACAGGGCAATTTAAACCACCTGCTCACACACCAAGTCAAACAGATAGATCAAAATTAACTAAAGATGAGAATGAATTAGAATGGTTATTAATTAATTTATATCATTTACTAATATTATCTCCATTATTTTTGTATGTATCAGTAAATAAAGATTCATCTAATCAAGCATCAGTTATGTTATTACTCGTTAATTTTATATTTGCAATAATATATCACGGTGTTAGACTTGCCAGAAATTTTAATGTTGTTTCATTTGGACATATTCTTGTTAGTTTAATTGGTATTTATTATTCATTAAAATCTTCTAGACCAGAATGGTTTTATAATGGTTTAATGGGTGCAAGTATTTATACTGGTTTAAAACATGGATTACATATTATGAAATCATCTCATTGATAATTATTTACTAACAAAAACAAAATGCAATATCATATCAATTAACTTAATACTTTCCGTTAATTCTGGAAAACAATTCAATAAATTATCATAAATCATTGTAATTCTTTTTTTTAATTGAATTATTTTGTTATTAATAAAACAAATAAATACATAATTTGGTTTCACACCATAATTTTTTATATTAGATTTATTAATATATTTACTTGGTTTGTATTGGAGATATAACAGACTATCACAATTTATTAATTGAATATATTTTTGATATTTAAAACATTCGAATCGAATAAAAATATAATGAATCATTTTTTCATCATTAGATGTAAAAATTTGATGTTTTTGTAAAGTATTAAATAAAATATTATATAGATTTTCACAAAATATTGTTTCAAAAAAATCAAGTGGTTCCAAATAATTTTTAAGATTATCTGATACTGATATTGTTAATATTAAATTAAAAATACTTTCTAATTTTTCAAATATTACTTTTAAATATGGTATTACTAATTCATTCATATTTGTGATAATTAAATTATTATAATCTAACATTTCTTGTTCTGTTTTTGATATATTTCTTTTAAATTCAGAATATTTTATGTAAAATTCAATCATTTTAAATTCAATGTCTTCATCGGATATTATTGGATTAGACATTATATTCAATATACTATAATATATTATATAATATTTTTATAAATAAAATTGAAAATCAGATAATTAAAAAGATATTTATTACTATTTAATAACACATGTATAAAAGAATATGTTTTTTATATACCGAAACAACCGGTCTTCACCAAACTAATGAAGATGTTTCTAAAAAAAAATTATTTAGCTATGCTAGAATGGTAACTTTAAATTATCAAATTGGTTACGTTAAAGATGGAGAATTTGTTCAAGAATTAAGTGTTAAACAAATTGTTAAACCTAGATGTATGCACATTCCAGAAGAAACTATATGTTTTCATGGAATCACACAAGAAATTGCAAATAGTAAAGGAGTTGATCCAGAAGAACTTGTGAGAAAACTAAAAGATGATTTAAAATCAGTTAATATTATAGTCAGTCATAATATAGATTTTCATTTGAAAACAATTTTAGCAGAAGCTCTTAGATATAATATTCAAATAGATTTTAATAATTATATTATTATTGATACTATTAGTTTTTCACATGATTATGGATTTCTTAAATTAAAAGATTTGGCAATAAAATTAGGTATTAAAAATATTAAAGAAACAAATGATGCTAATCTAGAATTAATTACAAGTGTATTTTTTAAATTATATAAAAAATTCCAAAAAACATTGTAATTCAAATTATCTAAATTATATATAATGAGAACATATCCAATTATATATAATAAACAAATTGGTGGTGAATTTTTATCAAATATAGACAAAATTTTTTTAGAAAATAATATTTCAAGGATAGATGATGTTTTTAATGTTGTTGAATATCATGGGAAATTATCACCAAATAGTACTAAAAGTGAATCTAGTAATTTAATTAGAATTCCATCAAATATTTTTTTAATTATATCTGATTGTTGTGGTACTATGAATGCTACAAATAAATCATATCCTTTTTATGATGGTATATTTTTAGAGGATTCTTTAAATTTATTAACAAAATCAGAATTATTATCAAAAATATTAAATGGTAAAATAACTATAGATAATCAAAATTATCATATTATTAAACCGGAAAGCCAAATATGTAATTTGAACTTAAATATGTCATTTGATGGAATAACAAATGGTTTACATTATAAATCATTTGGTGAAAATAAACAAATAGATTTAATTGATGATATACAAAAAAAATTTAAGTCAGTTAATAAAAAAAGTATGATTGATAAATTGAGAAAAATTCAATTAGAAACGAATAAGAAAATATTTAATGGTTTAATTAAAGCTTTTCAAAATGATCCTTCACTATATTGTACTTTTGAAAGAACTCATTTATTTTCTAAATTCTATTCTATCATGCGCAAACATAAATTTAGTAAAGATACATATTTAGTTGATAGGTTTATAGAAAAAATAAGTCAAATATTTACTAAATTAGATGTGTCTAGTTCATTTTCAACATTAATTGAACAATTACATTTAGAAAAACTATATCAATCGCAAAAAATAATGGATGTATCAAGTTTTAAAATAGATCAAGAAATAGACTTTGATAAAATTAAATTTCCTATTGATTTTTTAATTATGATATTATGTTATTATTTTTATATATTTGATATAAATATAAACAAGGAAAAAACAACATTATCTGATATTTTAGAAAAAATAGTACCTACAATTGATTCCGATAAATTTAGATTTGTATTATTATTAAGTTGTCAAGTATCAGAAGGTGATTTTTGTCTTTCAAGATATTGCATTGGTTATACTTATTCTAACACTAAATTATTATCAGAGAACGAACAAATAAAGGGTAAAATTAAAGATATATTAACACCTTTTCAGTTTTCACAATTTAATTTAACTATCGATGATTTTACAAATAATTTTATTTTATTCAATAAAAAAATAAATTCTAATGATAATTTAGCAATAGTATTAGAACAAATAAAACAACTTAAAATCAAAGACAAACTAACACAATTAAGTAATCATGAACTTAAAATATTAATCAACTTAATATATGATTTAACTACTGGAATTAGCATACAAGAATTATCAAATGAATGCATTATACAAAAATATAGTTTTGATGATTTTGCATTATATCAATTATTTATCTATAATTCTAATTATAAGAATGTTTTTTTCCACATTTTTTCCATAATTATTGAAAAGTGTTTTAATATTAAGATAGAAGAAATTATAGAAAATATAAAAACTTTCCAGAAAAAAAAATCCAGTAAATTTATAAAATTAATTAATGCAATTAATATAAACAAGTTTGATATTTATAATTTAGTATCACTTAAAAATTATTTAATTTTAAACAATAACAATATTAAAGATATTAAATCACTTGATGAATTTAAGTGTATGATTGATATTTATATTTATTCTGCAAAAGATTTTGTTTCTATCTATAAACTATCCGATATAATTAAATTAAATCTGGAACAATTAGACCAAATAATTATGTATCTAATACAATTAACATATAATATGAATCTATTCCAAATTCAATAATCATTGATTTATTTTTTATTTTTTATAGTTTTATCAAACATAACATATGTACCATCATCTTTTAACTTTGGTAATTTAAGATTAATTCTATCAACCCATTTATATTCTAATGGATCATGACATGTTTTTTCAGACCATGTCATTTTATATTTAGAACAATAATCTTTAGAAACAAAATCAATACACTCTTTATTAACATTTCTACATGATCCTAGTTGTTTATTATTTGCGTTACAAATTTGATTAGACCAGTTATTTTCTCCATCGATAAATAATTGTTTATTTGAATCAAGTCTATATAATTTAAGATCACAGTTTTCATTTTCTAATGGTTTGTATGTGTATTGAAATTTACCTCCAAACATTTTAGTATTATCTGGTAAATATTTTTTTTCAACTAAACAACATTTCATCGATAATTTAGGATAATAAGTTAATGACGATGAATATGTTGTTTTTGTAGATTCAGTTGTTTTTTGTGACTTATATTCTGCATTAGTATCTGTATTAGTAGTATCAATACTATTTAGGATATCAAACATTTCAAATAACTCTTTTTTATTGATTATACAAATAAGGAATATTGAAATAATTAATAATAGAATTATATTCATATTATATTTAAAAAGAAATTAAATTTAATTAATAAAATGGCTAAAGAACATATATTCACAGTTTCTGAGTTATCTGAATATTTAAAATCAGTAATAGCTAATAAAAAAGTAAAAGTTATAGGAGAAGTTTCACAACCCAAATTATCTGGTGGACATTTATATTTTTCATTAAAAGATGATTCTTCAAATTTAAAATCAATTATTTGGAAATCAAAAAATATTAATAAAGAAGATATTGTAGATGGTAGCAAAGTTACGTTAGATTGTAGGCTTGATTTTTATGGAGGTACGGGTAATGTTAATTTGATTGTAGACAAATTATTAACATCAGATGGTAATGGTGAATTATTTTTAAAATATGAACAAATTAAAAAAGACTTTATTACAAAAGGATATTTTGACATTGCCCATAAAAAGAAATTACCACCAGTATTAAAATCAATATTAATTTTAACAAGTGAAAATGGAGCTGCATTACAAGATTTTATATATAATTTAAATAACCATAATTCATTAATTAATTATGATATAGAAGATGTTAAAGTTCAAGGTGTAGAATGCCCAAAAAATATATGCAATCATTTAGAAAAATTAAAAGAAGCCAATAAATATTATGATTTAGTTGTTATTACTAGAGGGGGTGGTAGTTTTGAAGAACTATTTGGTTTTTCACAACCAGAATTAATTGAATCTGTATATAATTTTCACTTGCCTGTTTTAAGTGCTATAGGTCATCAAGTTGATAATCCTCTATTAGATTTAGTTGCTGATATTAGTGCACCTACACCATCTCTTGCAGCTCAATATATTATTGAACATAATCGTAAATATGTTAATAATCTTGAATTAATTAGAGATGATATTAAAAGTGAATTATTAGATAAAATAACAGAACAACAAAATTTATTAAGTAAATTAAATGAAAAAATCTATAAAATATTTAATCAATTATCCACACTTAAAAATGATTTTCAAAATTTGATTCGTCAAGATATTGGGAATATGATGGTTAAACTTTCTATACTAGAATCTAAAGTAACGGTTAGTTCTACAAATACAATTAGTATATTAGATGCTAATGCTATAATTAAATCACCGGAACAATTAGATGATTACATTGGATCCATATTAAAATTAAGATGGGGTGATAGAGAATATAGAATAAAAATAATGAAAAATTGAATATTTATTTAAAGATTATTTGGTCATTAAATAAATAATGTCATCAATATATAACTTGTTAGAAAGTGAAATACAAGAATTAGACTCAATTGAAAACTGGAATGATAAAATTGTTAAGATGAAAGAGATTAAAGAAAAGATTACAGTAGAACAACAAAAATTAAATGAAATGATTAATTTGTTATTAAAAAATGAACCTATTACCAAGTCAGATCAAGATACTAAGAAAAAGAAAAAACAAGATTTAGAAACTCTTGTCCAAAAGTTTAAAGAAGCAGAAACAATTGAAGAAAAAATTAAACTATACAACTTGATTAGTTATCATATTAATGAAGTTGAATCACAATTATTTAGTACCGAATAGTTTAATGATTTATTTATAACTCGGTTTCTTAGGAAACCATGCTGCTTTGCGAAAAAATTGAATATTATTTAATATAATATAATTATAATATATTTAATGGATATCGATTTTAATTCTATTGTTGATGAAGCATACCAAATTATGGAACGCCATATGAATGGCGAACCTCTAATTCTTCCTAATGTTGAGGTTGAAATTGGAACTACTCGATTGCATTGGAAAAATGTGAAAGAATTTCTCCGTGTAATTCGCCGTCACCCCGATCATTTTATTGATTTCTTGCGTAAGGAACTTCCTGGCAAAGAAGTTAGTTGGGTATCTGGGTCAAAATCAGATGGTCTAATTATTCACGGCAAACGTCAAAAGCAAAAAGATGTTGCTGACCTTGTCCTTAAATATGTAGATATTTATGTATTATGTCCTAGTTGTAAAAAGGTTGATACAAAGATGATTAAGGAATCATCTAAAACGTATCAATTTCAATGTGAAGATTGTGGGATGACTAAGTATATTAGTTAATTAATTATTTTTCATTTATCTCTTCCATTAATAATTTTAGCAATAAATACTGTCGTAATTAAGAATGATAGTTTCATTTGAATTATACATAATATTTTTGCTTGTTTTGTTTGAGGAATCAAATCATAACCCAAAGAATAGAATGTTGTACTTGAAAAATAAAAAAAATCAAAATAACTTATAGATTCTTTGGCATCTAAGTTATGAATATTTTTAAAACTTGTTTTATCATTCAAATAAATTTTATAATAGATATATGAAAATATTAAATTAATAAAAATCATAATACATATAATTTCAATAATTAGAGACTTTGGTATTCTACTAATTTTTTCTAATATATGTGATGAATCTATTATATCGATTAGTTTTAGTTGGACCATTTAATTATTATTAGATATTTTATATTTATCTAATATTAATTAATGACATATAATTATATTTTTCCTATTAAAGAAAAAGACTATACTTATGTTCGTTATCATCATGATTATCCTGCTACAGATATTATTACAAAAAAAGGTAATTCATTTATTGCACCAATATCTGGTATTGTAGATGAAGTTAATAGAGTTGATAATTATTCATGGGAAACAAATAAAGGCGCGGATAGAGGTGGTTTATTTGTTTCTATTATTGGCGACGATGGTGTTAGATATTATGGTTCTCATTTAGATTCCATACCTGAATCTATAGTTCCAAATAAACGTGTTTTAATTGGTGAATTATTAGGAAAAATAGGTAATACTGGTAATGCAAAAGGATTAAAACCACATTTACATTTTGGTATTAGTTGGCCAACCCAACCTAATATGTGGCAAATACGCCATGGAAAAGTTTTCCCATGGAAATATTTGGATGCATGGAAAGCTGGAATAAATTTATCTCCCAAAAGTGCAGTAATTAGATTAAAAGAAAAAGAAGATAATATTAAATCTACTCAAATTCGATCTGTTAATAAAAAACTAATATCTAATCAAAAAAATCCAATAAATAAATCAAAACCAATAATACCAATTAAATTAGAAATACCTAAAACCCAAATTAAACAACCACAACAAAGTAATACAAATAAAATAATTAATTTTATACAACTAATTAAAAACTTACACAAATCTAAATAAGACTAATATATTTATTAAATTAATTCAAGTTATCTTTCATAACAAATTATACTTCAATCTCAATGTTTGTAGATTTATTTTTGTATATTTTCTTGTGTTTTCCAACACATATTTTACACATACCATTATAGCCATCACCCGATGCTTTTCTTTTATGAAATTCATTAATTGGTTTAGTTAATCCACATGAATTAGTACCTCTACATATTTTTTCTTTTAATTGTTCCATTATTTCAAGTTTCCTTTCTTGTATTGTTTGTGATCGTTTTTGATGGCTACGTTTTTTATTTTCTTTTCCTTCATCTGTTTGTAAAAATTCTTTGATTTTACTTGAAATTTTTTGTTTAGTTATGTCACTAACAACCAATCCACAAATATGACACCAACTACCAGATAATATTTTAGAAACTTTCGTTTCCCAAGTATGATTTAAGTTACATTTAATTTGTATTTTATCATTCCTATCTATAACATTTGTTGTTAATAATTCACCATGATTTTTTTCGACTTTTGCTATTAGGTTTAACATTAATTCATTTTTAATGATTATTTCTTTGTCCAAATTAGTTAGAGAAATATTACGTTTATTTAACTCATCAATAATATATTTTTTAATGTCTTTGTCTTTCATAGTGTATGGTACTATAATTAAATCTATTTTATTGTTAATACATAATTGAGATTTTAATTTATCATCAGTTAATCTTTTTTGAAATGATATTTCGTCTTTATGAAAAAAGCTTGAAAATTTGTAATGCTGAATACCATTATATTCAACCGCTAATTTAAGTTCTTCACAATACATATCAAGTTCTAAATTATTTCCTTCATTGTTTTTAAGCCAATCTGGTCTTATTTTAATAAATTTTTTATTTGTTATTGTTTGAATCAATTCTTTTGTATATCTTTCCATTTTTCTGGATGAACATTCCGGACACCATCTGTCTAAATTTAAATTTGATAAAGTAATATCAAATTTATGATTTTCATTACATTCTACTTTAAGTTTTGAATATGCATTTAAATAATCAGAATCTAGTGAAATCATATTACCACCTTTCTTATTTACAATGTTTACTGCTTTAGCAAAATAAACAGACATATCTTAAATTATTATTAATTAAATTAATTAATTAATAATATTTCAATATTTTTAATTAGTTTGAATAAAAAAATATTAAATGAAAATAAACTAATAAATTAAAATAATATTATTTAGTTATTTTTTAAAATCCACCGCGAAGGCGAAGAACTAGATGGAGTGTAGATTCTTTTTGAACATTGTAGTCTGATAGAGTACGTCCATCTTCCAATTGCTTACCTGCAAAGATAAGTCGTTGTTGGTCGGGAGGAATACCTTCTTTGTCTTGGATTTTAGCCTTAACGGATTCAATTGAATCGCTAGGTTCAACATCAACAGTAATTGTCTTGCCGGTGAGAGTTTTAATAAAGACTTGCATACCACCGCGAAGGCGAAGAACTAGATGGAGTGTAGATTCTTTTTGAACATTGTAGTCTGATAGAGTACGTCCATCTTCCAATTGCTTACCTGCAAAGATTAGACG
>JACCED012348872.1_pt1 | contig 11791 bp, 5 predicted proteins | sample 7455021 | NCBI WGS metagenome assembly JACCED01 (sample SAMN15323456, study PRJNA562643) | freshwater metagenome | isolation source: river surface water | place: USA:Blue River Watershed | collected 2017-08-19
CTTCTCGGGTCTTAGCAAGGCCACTGGCTTGGCGGCGAGCGTGACGGTGCAGGCTTCTGCCGGCACGGTCAACTTGTCGACCCTGCAGGACGGCGCCATCAGCATCTCGCTGTCGGTGAGGGACGCTGCCGACAACGTGAAGACGATGCCGGCTGGCTCGCTGCAACTCGACACCACCGCGCCGGCCCAGCACACGCTGGTTTTCGCCAACGGCATCGACACCGGTGAGACGGGCGACAACCTGACCAACGCCACGACGGTGACCCTGCAAGCGGGCAGCCTCGAGGCTGACACCCTGCGCAGCTACACCGTTGACGGCGGCGCTGTACAGCCGATGCCCCCGGGTGCCTCCACCATCAGCCTGGCAGGCCTGGCCGATGGCCGCCACACGGTGGTCATGACCCAGACCGACGCGGCCGGCAATGCCACCAGCGCCACCTACAGCTTCGATGTGGACCGCACCATCAGCAACGCGGTGGGCATTGACCTGGTGACCAATTCCGACAGCGGCGCCGTGAAGGGCGATGACCTGACCAATGTGGTCCGTCCGACCATCGAGGTGGCCTTCGACGTGGCCCGCGCACAGGTGGGCGACCGGATTGGCCTGTCCCTCGGCACTGGCAACCCGCCGATCCCGGTGGGCATGGTGACCCTGGTCGACGCCGCCGCAGTGGCAGCCGGCAAGGTGAGCATCACCCTCACCGATGACCTGCAGCCTGGCGTGAACCAACTGACCGCCGTCCATGGCGACGCGGCTGGCAATTTCAGGATGTCCGCCCCGCTGGCGGTCACCCTGGACGTGGAAGCTCCGAACGCTGGCACCCTGGGCTTTGTCAATCTGACCGACTCGGGCAACAACGACGGCGCGGTGGCCATTACCACTGACGGCAACTTCAACCTGGCCGTCTCCGGCGAGTTGGACAACCTGCCGGCCGGCACCAGCGTGAGCTACGAGAGGTTTACCTTTACCGCAGCGCCCATTGACTTGGGTTGGAAACCCACGGGCGCCAGCCAGACCAACCTCGCTGACGGTCTGTACGGCTTCCGTGCCACGGTCACCGACGCGGCTGGCAACAGCACCGTGGGCAACACCGTGCAGGTGCGTGTCGATAGCCAGGCACCGGCCACGGCCACCATCAGCGGCATCGTTGACAACAGCGCCTCGCAGATGGACCGCCTGACCAATGACCGCACGCCGCAGATCACGATGACCGCCGAAAGCGGCGCCGCGATCACGGTTGAGGCCATGCCGGGTAATACCTCCAGCGTGGGTAACTACACCGTCGCTGAGACGGCCGGCGCCAACGGCACCAGCACCTATGTGGTGACCTTCACGGGTAACCTGGCTGACGGTGACTACGGCGTGCGTGTGACCGACATGGCGGGCAACTCGGTCAACCCGGGCAGCGACGCAGTGTTCACCATCGACGCCACGGCCCCGGCCCAAGCGACGCTGGCTCTGTCCACCTCGCCGACCGACATCGACACTGGCCGAGACGGCGACAACCTGACCAAGCTGGCCAACGTGACGCTGGACATCGGCGCGCTGGAGGCGGGCAGCATCCGCAGCTACACGCTCGACGGCGGCTCGCCCACGGCCTTCACCGGTGCGGCCATCAACCTGACCGGCCTGGCCCATGGCAGCCACACCGTGACCGTCAACCAGACGGACGCGGCAGGCAACGTGTCGGTCACCGGCAGCTACACCTTCGCGGTGGACCTGCAGAACCCGGCTGCACCGACCGCCACGATGGCCCCCGTCTCTGACACCGGCACCGCGGGTGACAACCTGAGCAACCTGTCGACGGTGACCATTGACCTGACCGCCGCCACGCTGGAAGCCAGCCGCCTGGGCGTCGAGTACAAGCTGGACACCGGCAACTGGGTCTCGGTCTCGCCGTCTGACGCGCAGAGCTTCACCCTGACCGGTGTGAGCGCCGGCGCGCACCAGGTGACGATGCGTCAGATTGACGCCGCGGGCAACGTCTCCAGCGAAGGCACCTACGCCTTCAACGTGGACCAGACCGCGCCGACCCTGGCGACCGGTCTGCCCGCTGGCACCAGCAGCATTGCGCTGCTGGCCGACGGCAAGACCCTGGTGGTGCGCTTCTCCGAGGCGATGGACATCACTCCCGCTACCCTGTCCTCGCTCGTGGCCAGCAAGCGGCTGTTCCTCACCGCTGGCGACCTGGACTACAACGTGGAGGTCACGGGCATCAGCTTCGACCCGGGCCGCACCGTGGCCACCCTCACGCTGAAAGACCAGCTGGCGGGTGAGGTGAGCGAGGCGCGTCTGTTCTACACCGACCCGTCGGGTGACAACACCGGCGCCGTTCTGCAAGACGCTGCTGGCAACGACCTCGCCTCGCTGTCCTTCAACGGCACGGCAGGACGTGCGGTGGGTGCCATGGGCTCCACCGTGGTGGCTGCCACGGCCTTCGGCACCGAGGTGCGTGTGTTCAACAACGGCAAGATGGGCGGCACGGAAGACGACAACCTGGCCTACCGCGGCACGGGCGAGGAGTTCCTCACCGGTGGCGTCGGTACAGACAAGGTGGGCGTGGCCGCGGGCGGTAGCTCCGCAGACTGGTACGTCAACGTCTTCGGCCCGGGCTCGACCACGCTGCCAGACTATGTGCGCGCTGAAAACGGCAAGGCGGTCTTCGCCTTCACCAACGCAGCCGACACCCGCAACACGGTGTTCGCACAGGCCGAGAACATCGACGTCGGTGCCACGGGCTTCAGCGTCAGCGACGCCGGCCTGCTGTCCATCAACAACAGCAGCGGCCAGACCGTCAAGGTGAGCGAAATGGCCTACGGCGCCAAGTCCTCGCTGCAGGTTGGCAGCGGCCGCGGCGCAGACACCTTCATCGACAGCGGCGACGACAACTCCCGCTCCGACACGGTGGTGTACAGCCAGCAGGTGCTGGGCACTGGGCTCGACTCCCGCGCTGAGCTGCTGGCCCAGATCGAGAGCCTGATCACTCCCACCGCGACCGGCAACGTGCTGGAGGTGACGATCGGTAACACGGTCGACAGCCTGCAAGGCGTGGAGCGCCTGCGCTTCGACGTCGCCGGCGGGGCGGTGAACGTGGCCCTGATCGGCAACAGCTCGGGCGCCGACGGCTACGACTCGGTGACCAGTGCCACCGCGGACAATGCAACCGCCGACGTGGTCTACCTGATCGACCGCGACCTGATGACCATGAACCGCGCCAGCGTGGCCCTGCGTGCCGACAGCGCGATCACCAGCACCCTGGACGGCAACCTGCGCGTCACCTGGGGCGGTGCCACCAGCGACTTCACCGGAACCTCCAAGGTGGTGCTTGCCACCGCCGAAGGCCCGCTGACGGTGTGGGTGGTGGGCGCCCAGGGTTACAACGTGCGCAACGCCGACCTCGACCTCACCATCAACCCCCAGGCTTCTCTGGACGCGGTGGTGGCCCAGGCCCAGCCGGGTGACGTGATCTACATCGCGTCTGACCTGCTGGCCGATCAGACGGGTGCTTTCACCTACACGGTCAACAAGGACGGCCTGATCTTCATGGCCAACGCGCTGAGCTCCACCGACGCGACCCATCAGCTAGTACTGAACATGGGCTACGTTGAGGGCGACACGCCCGAGACCAGCGTGCTGGTGAAGGACCTGTTCCTGCTCGGTAACGCCAACATCACGGTGAACGGCAACCAGCTGGACAACGTGATCGGCGGCAACCGTGGCGAGAACAAGCTGTATGGCTTTGGCGGCGCGGACCTGATCGACGCCGGCGGCGGCTCTGACCAGGTGTACGGCGGTGCCGGTAACGACGTGCTGGTCGCGCAGAGCGGTGCAGGCGCAACGTCCCCCAAGGCCACGCTGCTGCACGGCGGCTCGGGTGATGACCTGCTGATTGCAGCCACCACCGACGGCTCGCGTGTCGACATGATGGGTAGCTCGGGTGCCGACACCTTCAAGGCCGCGGCCCTGTCCGCGGACAACGGCGCACTCAGGCTCAACATGATCGTGAAGGACCTGAGCGCCTACAGCGGCGACGACCTGGACTTCACCCAGATCATGAAGGGCACCAGTGCGGCAGCTGCCACCGACCTGGCCTTCTCCACGCCTCTCGGTACGGCGACCTACACCTTCGCCAATGGCGCGGGCTTCAAGTCGACGGCGACCGACATCGGTACCGGCGGCGAGGAGGTTGTGACCAACGTGGCGTTGACCGGAACGGTGAAGGTCGAAATGAGCACCACCGCCAACGTGAACGCCGCGCTGCTGTTGAAGGGCGAGACGGGTCAGGGCGTGGCCGATGGCCGCACCGCCGGCGACACCGCCGCGGCCGACATCTACCACAAGGGCAGCGTCGCCGCCGCTCTGGACCCGGAGGCCGCCAGCCACCAGGGCTCGATCGCCAGCGAACTTGCTTACCTGGTTCCGCTGTTCGAGCACAACCCGCTGGGCTAAACTGATCCGGCCGCCTTCCCTGAGGGGAGGGCGGCGGGTGAAGTTGGAGTGTCATGAACGCCATTGACCGCGGTTTCGCACCGCAAACCGCCGCACCGCAGACTGCTGCAGCGGCCCCGCCTCCCGAGGTCGAGGACGCGCCGGATTTTTATCTGCCCTGTTTGCTGGCGGTGCTTGCGCACCTGGAGCAGCCGGTGTCAGAGGCGGCCCTGCGTGCCCGCATGGCTAACCCAGAGGGCGGCTTCGATTGGGAGCTGATGCTCGACACCCTGCAGGGCAGGGGCTTGCAGATGCAGTCGGAGCGGGCCGATGCGACGGTGCTGGCGGAAACGGTAGAGCCTGTGCTGCTGCGCCTCAAGGGCGGTGGCTGCGCGGTGGTGCTGCCCTCTCCCGATGGGGATGAGCCGCAGGTGCTGTGGCCGGGCCGCTCGGCCGAGATTCAGGCCTGGCCGCTGGACGCCCTGGCCCAGGCCTGCGACGGCGCCGCCATGCGGGTGGTTCCTGCCCTGCGCCCGCCCAAGGAGGAGGAGCACCTGCCCCGCGGCCGCATGGGCCACTGGTTCTGGGGCCCCATTCTTTCTGCCCGCAGCATTTACTGGAAGGTGGGCGCCGCGGCCTTGCTGGCCAACGTGTTCGCGGTGGCTGCGTCGATGTTCTCGATGATCGTCTACGACCGGGTGCTGCCGAACAACGCCACCGACACGCTGGTAGCGCTGCTGGTGGGCGTCTCGCTGATTTTGGCCAGCGACTTTGTGATTCGCACCGTGCGCGGTTATTTTCTGGATGTGGCCGGGGCGCGAGCCGACGCGATGATTGCCGACAGCCTGTTCGAGCAGGTGCTCGACATGGACCTGGCCGCCCGCAAGGGCTCGGTGGGCACGCTGGCCAACATTCTCAAAGAGTACGAGAGCCTGAGGGAGTTTCTGACCTCGGCCACCATGACCACGCTGATCGACATTCCCTTTGCGGTGGTGTTCATCGCGGTCATCTGGATGGTGGGCGGGCCTTTGGTCCTGGTGGTGCTGCTGACGATCCCCATCATTTTGCTGGCCAGCCTGGCAGTGCAGCCCCAACTGCGCCGCCTGGTGCAGACCAGCTTTGAAGACGGGCAGACCAAGCACTCGATCCTGATCGAAACCCTCACCGGCCTCGAGACAGTCAAGGCCTCCGGTGCCGGCGCCCAGATGCGCCAGCGCTGGCAAAAGGCCATTGCCCACCAGGCGCAGATTGGCCTGCAAACCCGGCTGCTTTCCCAGCTTGCGGGCAACGTGGCCAACGTCTGCTCGCAGGGCGTCACCATTGCCATGGTGACCTATGGCGTCTTCCTGGCGCGTGACGGCAGTGTGGGCGTCGGCGCCATCGTGGCCTGCACCATGCTGGCCGGTAAGGTCATCTCCCCCTTGGCGCAGTTGGCCCAGTTGCTCACGCGCATGAACCAGTCGATCGCCAGCTACAAGGCGCTCAAGGACCTGATGGCGCAGCCGCGCGAACACCCGCCCGGGGTGGTTTACATGAACAACGACAAGGTGCGCGGCGAGATTGAGCTGCGTAACGTGAGTTTTCGTTACCCGGGCCAGCAGGCGGGCGGGCTCGAGGGCATCTCGTTTCGCATCAACGCGGGCGAGAAGGTGGGCATCATCGGCCGGGTGGGCTCGGGCAAGACCACGCTTTCCAAGCTGGTGCAGGGCCTGCGCACCCCCACCGAAGGCGCGGTGCTGGTCGACGGCATGGACCTGCGCCAATTTGACAAGGCCGACCTGCGCAAGCACCTGGGCACGGTGCTGCAAGACATCTGGATGGTGACCGGCACGGTGCGCCACAACATTGCCTTGGGCGCGCTGCGGCCCGACCCGAACGACATTCTCTGGGCCGCCCAGGTGGCCGGGGTGCACGACTTCATTGCCACCCACCCCGACGGCTACAACATGCGCCTGGCCGAGCGCGGAGAGGGGCTCTCTGGCGGCCAGCGCCAGGCCATTGCCATTGCCCGTGCGTTGGTGAGCCGGCCTGCCATCCTGATCATGGACGAGCCCACCAGTTCGATGGACTCCAACTCGGAGCGCTTGCTGATCGATCGCATGAAAACCGAGCTCAAAGACAGCACCCTGCTGGTCATCACCCACAAGGCCAATCTGCTCGAGATGGTTGACCGGGTGATCGTGATTGACCAGGGCAAGGTGGTAGCCGACGGACCCAAGGAGATCGTGCTCAATCCGGCGGCGGCCGCCCGTCCGGCGCAGCCGCCGCAGACCGCGCAGCCCACGCAGGGAGGTCCGGCATGATGAACCCGTTCAAGTGGCTGCGCCGCCTCTACGGCAGCGACGTCAAGACCAGCCTAACCGTGGCCGGCACCGGCACGCTGGGGCAGGTGAACACCATGTCGGCCTGGTTGCTGTGGGGCATCTTTGGCCTGATGGGCGTCTTGTTGGTCTGGGCCTACTTCACCGACGTGGAAACCGTGGCCCGCAGCCAGGGCAAGGTGATTCCTTCGGCCAAGCTGCAGGTGGTGCAAAACTATGAGGGCGGGGTGGTCTCGGCCATTCACGTTCGCTCGGGGCAGAAGGTGCAAAAGGGCGACCTTCTGATTTCCCTGAATGAAAAGCAGTTTGACGGTGACCTGCAGTCGCGCCGGCAGCAAATGGCGTCGCTCTCTGCGCGTCTGGCCCGGCTCACGGCGGAAAGCGCGGGGGGCACCCCCTCGTTCTCGCCCACGCTGCAAAAAGAGGCGCGTGAGTTTGTCGACCTGGAGCAGGCCGCCTTTTTGTCCCGCAGCAACCAGATGCGCTCGCAGCTGGAGGTGTTGCAGGCGCAGATTGACCAGAAGTCGCAGGAACTGGCTGAGATGCGCATTGCCCTGGTGACCGCCACCAAGACGATGGAACTCAGTCGGGAAGAGCGCGTCATTCTGGCCATGCTGGTCGAGAAGGGTCTTGAGCCCAAGCTCGAGCTGGTGCGCTTGGACAGAACCCTGGCCGACGCTCAGGGCCGGCAGGACACCGCGCGCACTGCGATTCAGCGTCTGCAGGCCGCCATTTCGGAGGCGCGTGCACGCAAAGACAGCACCCAGGGCCAGTTCCGCGCGGAAGCCCGGGTGGAGGCCAATAAGACGCTGAGCGAACTTCGCTCGCTGCAAGAGACCATGCCCGCGCTCACCGACAAGAAGGCACGCGCCGATGTGCGATCGCCGGTGGCCGGTGTCGTCAACCGGGTGCTGGTAAGCACCGTGGGGGGCGCGGCCCGGCCAGGCGAGCCCCTGGTGGAGGTGGTGCCAGCCGACGACCAACTGGTGCTCGAGGCCCAGGTGCTGCCCAGCGACATCGGCTTTGTGAAGGCCGGCCAGATCGCCCGCATCAAGCTCTCGGCGTATGACTACTCGATCTTCGGCGCCATGGAAGGCCAGGTCACCCAGGTGGGTGCGGACGCGGTCACCAATGAGCGCGGAGAAAGCCATTACCTGGCCCGCATCGAAACCCGCACCCCCACCCTGGAGGTGCGCGGCAAGCAACTTCCGGTGATGGCGGGCATGCAGGCGCAGATCGATATCGTGACCGGCAAGCGCACCATCTGGGACTACCTGATCAAGCCGCTGGTGGCGGTACGCGAAAACGCATTCAAGGAGCGTTGAACAATGAGCCGTCTGCGACCCGTCCCCGCTCATGCGCTGGCAGTAGGCGCCATGGCGCTGCTCCTCGCCTCGCTTGGCTCTCCAGCCGCAGCGCAAGACCGGCCCTCGCTTTCTGCCCTGCCGCCCGAGGTGAACTCGCTGGTGATGCGCCTGGGTGAGCCACAAATCAGCTTCATGGCGCCCCTGGTGACCCGCACGCCCCAGGCCTGGAAGCCCGAGCAGCTGCAGGCCTTTCGCGAGCGCCTGGCCAAGGCGGTGCTGGCGCACCCGGAGGTGTTGGCGGTGTCAGCGGCCCGCGGCGCGGCGCAGTTTGGCATTCGTGAGGCGCAGGCGGCGCGCTTGCCGCAGGTTTCTAGCCAGATTGACAACGGGCAGAAGTACAGCTCGGCCAACAGCCTGCTGGGCACGCCCGAGCGTGACTACCGCACCGCGGGCCTTTCGGTGACGGTGCGCCAACTGCTCTATGACTTTGGCGCCACGCCACGCAACATCGAAGCAATGTCGGCCAAGGAGCGGCAGGCCTTCTTCCGCCAGATGCAGGTGCGCGATGAGGTGGCCCTGCGCGCGGTGCAGGCCTACCACGACCTGGTGCGCGCGCGCACCCAGTTCGAGCTGGCCCGCCGCAACGAGGAGGCCCGCACCTCCATCGTCGAACTGGTGCGCCAGCGCTCTGACATTGGTGGCGGGACGCAAAGCGATGTGGTGCGGGCGCAATCGCGTCTGGCCGACGCCACCGCCAACACCGCCTCGGCCATGCAGCGCCTGGGCGTGGCCCGCTCGGTGTACCGCGAGATCTTCTCCACCGACTCTGACCTGCCCGCAGATGCGCCGGTGTTTGACATTCCGGTCGACTCTGGCATTGCCTCGCAGATGCCCCAGATCGTGGACGAGACCTGGAAGGTGCGCCAAGCGCTGGCAGGGCGTGCCGCCGTTGAAGCGGAAATGGCAGCGGTGCGCGGACGCTCACTCCCCAGCATCAACCTCGAGCTGAGCGCCACCCGGCGTGACCTGGTGGGCCCGGCCAACCCGGGAACCGACCGCAGTGTGATGCTGGTGGCCCGGCAGTCGCTTTATGCCGGCGGCGCTGACAGCGCCCGCATTGACGCGGCCAGCCAGAAGCTGCTGCAAAGCAGTGAGGAGCTGGAATCAGCCCGCCGCGAGGCCGCCCGCTTGATGGACCAGGTGCTGCTGGAGGCCGAGTCGCAGGAGCGCCTGCAGGAGAGCCGGGCCAACACCGCAAGGCTGGCAGCCGAGTCTCTGAAGATGGTGCGCGAGCAATACGCCTACCGCCGGGGCACGCTGCTGGACCTGCTGACCGCGCAAGAGTCGCTGTACGCGGCGGGGCGCGATTTGATTGACAGCCAGTCAGAGCTTGCGATGAGCCGCTACCGCGTGCTCAGCGCGGCGTCGCGCTTGTCTCAGTTTGTGGGCACGGACGGCAGGACCCCAGCGCCCTGAGCCGGGGCGCCGGTCACCTGGCCGGTACCCGGGTTGGCACCTGGGCCTGTAGTGGGCGCAGGGCCGCGGGCGCTGACCGAAACCACCGAGGGCGAAACTTTTTCAAACAGTTGGTAGGGCCGCAGTACTGTGGCCAGCTGCAAGGGCCTAACGGTGGCGCGTGCCGGGCTGTCTTGCAAAAACCGGATCAGGGTCGACGAGCGCTGCGCGTAACTGACATTGACCATCCAGTCGTTGGTTTGCTGCGCGATGCGCTGCACGTCGAGCTTGCGCTGCACCATGCCCACCACCGCCCCGTCGGGCGCGAACACCGGCCCGCCTGAATTGCCCATGGACACCTCGGCGCTGATTTGCAGCAGGCCGGTGTCGAGCTCTTGCTGCGAGGCGCGCTGCACGCCATTGACGTAGCCCTGGGTGATCTTGCGCGTCATGCCCTGAAACCGCGGCTGGGGGTAGCCAATGACGCTGATCTCAAGGCCAATAGGCACCTCATTAGAAGGTGCCAGGGGCAGGGCAGGGGCCTCTAGCGGCGCCTTGAGCAGGGCCAGGTCGTTGGCGCGGTCCACCTTGACCAGCGTGGCCGTGACCCACCGGCCGGCGGCATTGGGGCCCACCTGCCATTGGCCGCGGTCTTGCAGCACATGCCAGGCGGTGAGGATGTAGCCTTGGTCGATAACGAAGCCGGTGCCAAATTGGATGCGGTTGGCGTCTGGAGTGCTGGCGGCCGGGGCCGGGGGCGCAGCGGAAGGCGGAGCGGACGCTGAGGAGGCAGGCGCGGGTGCAGCGGGGGGCTGCAGTGTGGCAGCCCCGATCGGCACCTGGGCCCCCGCCGGTGTGCCGGTGGCTGCCACGGCGATGGCGAGCAGTGCCAGCAGGGCAGACCGCTCGTTCATTTCGTGCCCCCCGCCTGCAGGCTGGGTAGTTTGGCGATCCAAGGCGCCAGCCGCTGCGCCTGCTGCACCCGCGCCACCGCATGCACGTCTTGCCCCACATGCAGGTTGCCGCCTGGCGCTGGTTGTGGCCAGGGCGTGGCGCCCGGCGGCGTGAACAGGCGGTCGTGCACCAGCACGCTCTGGCGCAGGCAGGGCCAGAGAATGTCCCGCAAAAACCACTGGTCGACGTTGGGCGTTTCCATATGGGCCGGCTTGTAGGCGGCCAGCAGCGGGGCGATGGGCGGTAACACGCCGGCCACGCCACCCCACATGCCGGCCAGCACCAGGTCAGTGTGGGTCCACCAGTCACGCATCACGTGGAAGAGGGCCGTCGAGGCCAGCCAGGCGTGGACCGCGGAGCGCTCGCGGTCGTTGACCACCGAGTCAACGTCACGCACCAAAAAGCGCCCCACGCCCGCCTCATTGGCCACCAGAAAGCGCCAGGCGAGCTTCTGGCGCTGGCCCTGGCCGGCGGGCTGCAGGCGCACCTGTGCACCCAGTTCGGTGAGCGCGCGGCGCAGGTCTGCCGGCACGCTTTCGTCGACGAAAAACACCGCCTGCCAACCGGGGTAGACCTTCGGCATGGCCATCGCGTTGTCGAGCGCGCCGAGCAGGTAGCGCGGGTTGGCGCCCCACAGGCTGAAGGCCACCACGCGTTGGCCTTGGTCGGCGTGCTTGAGCAGTGCGGGAATGTCGGCGGGGGCTTGCCAGGCGGGCGCCTGGGGCCGTGGCTGCCGGTCTTTGAGCACCAGTGCCTCCGTGCCGGCCTGGGCGGCCTCCGCGTTACGGCCCACCGCATGGCAGCAGGAGGCCAGGCTATCCCACACCACCACGGACTCCGGGTTCATGGTGCGCAGTTTCTCCAGGTGACCAATGGCCTGGGCATGTTTGCCCGAGCGAGAAAGGCACACCGCCAGATTCAGCAGCAGTTCGAAGTCGTCGGGATAAAAAGGGCAGGTGGCCTCGAGGAACCCGGCGGCCGCAGCCGGGTTACCCAAGAGAAATGCATAGTACGAAAGTTGCTTCACCAACGGCGCGGGCTTCTTGTGGCCGTGGCGGTTGATGTCTTCGAGCAGCGCCGGAATGGCGGCCTCGCGCTGGCCCTGGCCCCACAGGGTGTGGGCGGCGATGTTCCATCCGGGAGGGGCTGCGGGGGAGTTCATGGGCTGAGGCGGGTCTGGGGGAACTATATTCTGGAAGTCTTTTGCCAAATTGAATAATTAGACCCATGAACGCCCCCCAAGCCCCGCAAACCATTTCTGGAAGACTCGGGCCGCCCCAGCGCGCGGCAGGCCAGTTCAAGGTTGACATTGCCACCCCAAGCTA
>JACCED010860848.1_pt1 | contig 11790 bp, 9 predicted proteins | sample 7455021 | NCBI WGS metagenome assembly JACCED01 (sample SAMN15323456, study PRJNA562643) | freshwater metagenome | isolation source: river surface water | place: USA:Blue River Watershed | collected 2017-08-19
GCAAATGGGAGCCCCTGCCTGTTCGCTCAAGGTTGAGGCCGCAGGCCTTCCCCCCATCGAGGGTGTGTGGGTTCTGGTCGGTAACGGGCGGTTTTACGGCGGGCCGTTTCCAGTTTTTCCGCGTGCGAAAAATGACGACGGTTTGATTGATGTGCTCGTTCTGCGGGATCTTACCGCGCTGGATGCGGCGAAATACCTGTTCGGGGTGCCCTTAGGCTGGCACACAAGGTTCGATGGTGTGAGTTACCTGCAAACCGAGGCCGTGACCGTCAAGGGAGGCGCCTGCTTCGAGTTGGACGGCGAGTTCGCCGGGCGCGCCGACGTGGAGTTTTCGGTGAGGCCGCGCGCGATCCGGCTTATTGGCTAGTTTACCCAGTTCGGACAACCAACGCTGAGGGATCCGGCCGGTTTTGGTAAAAAGAGATGCCGTTCGTTTGTTTGAAGGCTAGGCTTGGCCCTCGGCGGCACGTGCTGCTGGTTCGCTATTAATGAAAGTTATGAATTGGTTGGATCAAGCTGAGCGCCGGTTCGGAAGTCTGGCGGTGCCGCATCTGCTGCGGTACGTCGCGGCGTTGAACGGGCTGGTTTTCGTGCTCTGCCAGCTGAAGCCGGCATTCATCAAGGCCTTGGAATTGGACCCCGCCGCGGTCCTGCAAGGGGAGGTTTGGCGTCTTGTCTCCCATTTGTTTATCCCGCTTTTCGGGGGGCTGCTTCCGAGCTGGCTCGGGGCCGCCTTCTATCTGCTTTTCCTTGTTTGGCTTGGGGACGGCTTGGAGGAGGCCATGGGCGTGTTTCGCTTGAATGTTTACTACGCTCTCGGGGCTCTTGGAACGACAGTAGCCGGGTTCATTCTCGGGGATGGCGCGGGCGGTTTTTTGCTCAACAACTCTCTGGTGTTCGCTTTCGCCTGGCACTACCCAACGCTTCAGGTTTACATGTTTTTCATTATCCCGCTGAGAATCAAATGGTTGGCGATATTTGACGCGGCGGTCCTCGCGCTGACTTTCATTCGCTCGGGCTGGGGTTACCGGGTCGGGGTAGTGGTGGCCCTCGCGAATTTCCTCATCTTTTTCGGTCCCCAATGGCTTGCTTCCAGAGGCCGCCAACGGGTCGCGGCCAACCGGCGCAAGCAGTTCGCCGAGGCCACTGAGCCCGTTGAAACGCTGCACCGCTGCCATGTTTGCGGTCGGACCGAGGTCACCTCTCCGGAACTCGAGTTCCGCGTCTCCGCCGATGGCAATACCTATTGCGAGCAGCATCTACAGAGCCGACGGGCGGCGCTCTAACTGTGGAAGGTTAGACAGGGTTGCCACTTGGAGTTTTTGGAAGTGGAATCGAAGCCTCCAATTGGTGGATCTCCGCTTGATCTTCTGTGCTCAAACCGCGTTGGACAGGAGAGGCTCGGAGCAAAGTGGAGTTTTTTTGAAAATCTTGAAGTTCAACTCGATTCTCATTATGAGGAACTTACGTAAATTTCGGGTGTGGCGGCTTGTGAAAAATTTCACAAACTCGCTTGATTGTCACGCCGCGCCCTATTTGAATCGGGATTCGTTTTCGAACAGCCGTATGGCAGTCCTCTGTCTTCGCCCTCCATTCATGAACTGATTTATCCGACGCATGGCGAATATTTTTCCAAGGTGGAGCAATTGGCTCCCAATTAAGATCGCGATCTGTGTCCTCATTCTTGGGGGCGGAGTTTCATCAGGAGTGTGGTATTACTTTACCCCGAAATACACGCGGGTCGGGTACGAGCCGACTCAACCTGTTGCGTTTTCCCACCAGATTCACGCCGGACAATTGGGGATGGACTGCCGCTATTGCCATTCCTACGTCGAGACTTCGGCGTATTCTAACATCCCGACCACTCAGGTCTGCATGAACTGCCATTCGCAAATCCAGCGCGAGAATCCGAAACTCCAGCTGGTGCGGGATTCTTGGCAGACCGGCAAACCCATTGAGTGGGTGCAGATCCACAAGACCCCCGACTACGCGTATTTCCATCACTCGGTGCATGTAAACCGAGGCGTGAGCTGCGTGAGCTGCCACGGGAAGGTGAATGAGATGGAGGTCGTCTACCACGCTGAGTCGCACTCGATGTCGTGGTGTTTGGACTGCCACCGCGACCCGGCAAGCTTCGTGCGTCCGGTTTCGGAGGTCACAAATCTCGATTGGCAGCCACCGGCTGGCAAGACACAGCGCGAAATCGGCTCGGCGCTGGTTGAGAAATTGCACATCAATCCTCCGGTCAAGAACTGCGCCGGTTGCCATCGCTAACCCACATGAGCAAGCGCATTTTCCAGCATCCTCAAGAGTCCCAGACGGGCAAGCGTTACTGGCGCTCCCTCGGGCAGTTGCAAGACACCTCAGAATTCCGTGGGTGGCTGCAGAAAGAATTTCCTCAGGGCGCGTCAGAGTTGGAAGGGGGCGATGTTAGTCGCCGGAGCTTTTTGCAGCTCATGGGCGCATCTGTGGCGTTGGCAGGAATGAGCCTCTCCGCCTGCCGAAGGCCCTTGAAGCAGTTGGTACCCTTTACCAGGGGCGTCGAATGGTCTGTGCCGGGCAAGGCATTGTTCTTCACTTCTGCGATGCCTTCACGTTCCGGTGCGATGCCGTTGGTGGTGACAACCTTCGACGGAAGGCCGACGAAAATCGAAGGCAACCCTCTGCATCCAGTCAATAAAGGGGCGACGGACATCTGGGCCCAATCCTCGATTTTGGATTTGTATGACCCGCAGCGCTCGAAGGAGGTCAGATACGCGGGAAAACCTTCCGACTACGCTGCATTTGAAAAAGAACTTTCCGCGATTGTAGGCTCTGCAGGAAACGGTGAGGGGCTTGCTTTCCTCACGGAGGGCGGGGTCTCGCCCACGCGTGAGCGCCTCAAAAAGGCCATATTAGGCAAGTTCCCAGCGGCAAAGTGGGCGTCTTATGAGGCGAACGGAAACAGTCCGGAGCTCGAGGCAGCGGCTGTCGCATTCGGCGCAGGCAGCGAGGTGGTGTACAAACTCGAGGCCGCCGACATTTTGCTGACGGTTGACCGAGATATCCTTGGGGTGGAAGGCGACATTAGTCTTGTCCGCGGATTCGCGGCACGCCGCAAGGTGGAAGGGGCGAACACCGCGATGAACCGGCTTTACGTTGTCGAAAACCGCTACACGCTTACCGGCGGCATGTCCGATCATCGCCTGCGTTTGGCGGCGAGCCGGTCCAGCAGTTTTCTCAAGGCTCTCGCCGCGGTGCTCTCGAAGAGCCTGTCCGATGATGCGCTTGGAAAGTTGGCAGCCGCATTGAAGGCGCCTGAGACCAAGATCAAGCCGGGGTGGGTCGAGGAGTGCGCCGCCGATTTGGTTGCGCACAAGGGCAAGGCGCTCGTGTTGGTTGGCCAAAGGCAGCCCGTTGCGGTTCAGGCGCTGGGCATGGCCATCAACAATGCGCTTGGTGCTGTTGGCAAGGGTCTGCTTGTTCGAAAGTCCGCTGCTTCGCCCTCGTTGGGGATCTCTGAGCTCGCTGCCAGCTTGCGGAATGGGAAGACAAACGCGCTTTTCATCCTCGGTGGAAATCCGGTTTTCAATGCGCCCGCAGATGTGAAATGGGTTGAAGCGCAGTCCGCCGCAAAATCCGTCATCCATCTCTCCATCGACTTCAATGAGACCTCCGCGAAGGCGTCGTGGCATCTTCCCGCAGCGCATTATCTCGAGCAATGGGGCGATTGCCGTTCGATTGATGGTAGCTGCATGGTGGTGCAACCGATGGTGCTCCCCCTGTATGGAGGGTGGTCGGATATTGAACTGCTTGCGCGAATTGCAGGCGAGGATGCTGACCCCCAGAAACTCGTCCAGAAAACCTTCGCGGCCGTGGTTGGGGATCAGAAAGATCTTTCTGTGGAGTGGCCCAAATCGCTCAAAAATGGCTTCGTCGAGGGATCCAAGGCTGCCGCAGGCGGTGCCGCGTTCCAGCTGGATTCAGTTTCCAAAAACATTTCTGCCGCACCCGCGATCCGCATGGCGGAAAATGAATTTGAATTGGTTTTCATTACCGATTCAAAAGTCGATGATGGTCGGTATGCGAACAACGGTTGGCTTCAGGAATTGCCGGATCCAGTCACCAAGCTTACTTGGGACAATGCCGCGCTGATCAGTCCTGCGGCGGCGAAGAAGTTGGGTGTAGCCACTGGCGATGTGCTGAAGATCACCGCAGGTGACAAGTCTGTGGAAATCGCGGCGCTTGAGCTTCCCGGTCACGCGGACGATTCCATTTCCGTTGCAGTCGGATACGGTCGCTCAGAGGTAGGCAGTGTGGGGCGCGATGTTGGGGTGGATGTTTTCCCGCTAATGAGTTCGGCGGGCACTCGTTTCCGCGGTGGCGTGACAGTCGCCGCGACGGGCCGCAAGGTCACACTCGCGATCACGCAGGAACACGGAGCGCTTGAGGGGCGTGGTGCGGATATTCTCCGCCAGTCGACTTCCGAGGACTGGAAGAAAAACGCGTCAAACGCGGACTACTTCAAAAAAATGGGCATCGACGCCCATGCGCCGGAAAACTTCTCGCTCTATACAAACCCGCCGCTTGACGATGTGCACGCGTGGGGCATGACGGTGGATCTCAACAGCTGCATCGGCTGCTCCGCATGCATGGTCGCTTGTCAGTCGGAAAACAACATTCCCATTGTTGGCAAGGAGCAGGTCATCAATGGCCGCGAAATGCACTGGATGCGCATGGATCGCTACTTTGCAAGCGAGGGCGGCGATGTGGATGAGCCGGAAATGGTGAGCCAGCCGATGATGTGCCAGCAGTGCGAAAACGCGCCTTGCGAAACCGTCTGCCCGGTCAACGCGACAGTTCACTCCGAGGACGGGTTGAACGTGATGGCCTACAACCGTTGTATCGGCACGCGATACTGCGCCAACAACTGTCCCTTTAAAGTGCGCCGGTTTAACTTTTTTGATTACAACCAGCGTTCGATCACCAGCCTGTACAAGTGGAATCTCCTCACCGAGAAAGGCACACCTGAGACCATACAGATGCAAAAAAATCCGAACGTCACGGTCCGTATGCGTGGCGTCATGGAGAAGTGCACTTTCTGCGTGCAGCGGATTCAAGAAGCGAAAATCACCGCGAAGGTCCATGCCCGTGATACCGAGGGGACGCCGCAGGTTCCTGCAGACGTGTTTACTTCCGCCTGCGCTCAGGTCTGCCCGACGGACGCGATTGTTTTTGGTGATCTCAACAATCCCAAGAGCCGTGTCGCGAAGCTCAAACAGGATCAACGCGGCTACAGGCTCCTTGAATATCTGAACACGCAGAACCGGGTTTGGTATCTTGCGCGGATTCGGAATCCTAATCCCAAGATGCCGGATGCCCAGCGTGCTGGGTCCGCTTCACGCGACCTTCACGCGCACCATGACCACGATTCCGCTGCGCATGGGGCTGCCGGCAAAGCTTCAAATGGAGGCCAGCACTAATGGCTAAATCAAGTGTCACACTGGAAACGCCGGTTGAGTTGCGCAGGGAACCCCTAGTAACGAACAACCGGAGCCTTGCTTGGATCACCGACAAGGTTTCAACCATCGTCGAAGCGCCCACTCCCAAATGGTGGCTGATCTCATTCCTCATTACATCGCCAATCGCGTTGATGGGGCTATGCTGTATCGTCTACCAAATCTCCAACGGCGTTGGTGTCTGGGGCGAAAACCATCCGAACGGCTGGGCTTGGGACATCACAAACTTCGTTTTCTGGATCGGCATCGGCCATGCGGGAACGTTGATCTCGGCGATTCTTTTCCTCACGCGTCAGAAGTGGCGAACCTCCATCAACCGAGCTGCTGAAGCGATGACGCTCTTCGCTGTCATGTGTGCCGGGATCTTTCCGGCGATTCACGTCGGCCGTTTTTGGAATGCCTACTTTTTGGCGCCGATACCGAACGCCAACGGGATTTGGCCGAACTTCAGGTCTCCATTGCTTTGGGACGTGTTCGCGGTGTCGACCTATTTTTCGGTGTCGGTGCTGTTCTGGTTCGTGGGCCTGATTCCCGACCTCGCGACGCTCCGCGACCGTGCCAAGTCAAGGTTTGCAAAGTTCATCTACGGACTCTTCGCGCTGGGTTGGCGCGGATCCAATCGCCACTGGCGCCATTATGAAATGGCTTACCTGCTGCTCGCAGGCCTCTCGACACCCTTGGTGTTGTCTGTGCACTCGATCGTCTCCTTCGACTTTGCTACGTCGGTTCTGCCGGGATGGCACACAACCATCTTCCCGCCCTATTTTGTCGCGGGCGCTATTTTCGGTGGGTTCGCGATGGTCCTGACCATCATGCTCCCCGCCGCCCGGATCTTCCCTCAGATCAACGACCTCATCACCCGTCAGCATGTTGACAAGATGGCGAAGATCATCCTGCTGACTGGGTCGATCGTGGGGTACGCTTACTTGATGGAGCTTTTTGTGGCGTGGTACAGCGGCAATAAATTTGAAGGGTTCACATTTTTCACTGCTCGCGCGGCAGCCAATGGCGAAGGATGGTACCAGTGGGCTTACTGGGTGATGATGTTCTGCAACGTCATTTCTCCCCAAATCTTTTGGTTCAAGGCGATGCGCAACAATTACATTGTTGTTTTTGTGATCTGCCAGTTTGTGAACATTGGGATGTGGTTCGAACGCTTCGTGATCATCGTGACCTCGCTCGCGCAGGATTATCTCCCGAGCAGCTGGGGACACTACTCACCCTCAACGACGGAAATCCTCACCTTCATCGGTACGTTCGGAATCTTCCTTTCCCTGTTCCTGCTTTTTATGAGGTTCTTGCCCATGATCGCGATTTCTGAGGTCAAGCTTGTGACTCCAGAAGCAGATCCACACCACGGCCACTCCAAACACTAGTACAAACCATGTCTCAACATCGTAAGGTGTACGGCCTGGGGGCCGAGTTTAACAGCGCAGCTGACCTGATGCACGCTGCGGAGAAAGTTCGTGACGCGGGATTCGCGAGGTGGGATGTCCACACTCCCTTTCCAGTGCACGGAATGGACAAGGCCATGGGCTTAGGAAAGTCTTGGTTAAGTGCCGCGGTTTTTTGTGGTGGACTCACCGGAGCACTCACTGGCATCGGCCTCACGTCCATACCGTCCTTTTTCATTTACCCGATGATTGTTCACGGCAAGCCCTACAGCTGGCCCACAATTCCGTCGTTTTTCCCGATCATATTTGAGCTGACGGTTCTTTTCTCCGCGTTCACCGCGCTGTTCACGCTTCTTTTGCTCAACCAGCTGCCGAAGTGGTATCATCCTGTCTTCAACTGGGAGCGTTTTAAACGTGCTACGGACGACGGCTTCTTCCTGGTGATCGAGTCCCGCGACGCCAAGTTTTCGGAATCCCGCACCAAGGCGCTGTTGGAGGAAATCGGGGGCCAAAACGTCACACTCATCCACGACTGATTATGCTGCGCGCCTTCTTCATCATTTTCATCGTCTGCGTTGCCGGCGTGCTTTCCTTGGCCGGATTCCGTGGGGACAAGTTCAGCAGCCCTCCGATTCAACTGGTGCCTGACATGAAGCACCAGCCAAAGGTCATCACCCAGCACGGCAGCCGCTTCTTCGCGGATGGCCGCGCTGATCATATGCCGGTAGAGGGGACCGTCCCTGTGGGTTACAACCTGAAAGGCCGGTATTACCAGTCGGGCGCAAGTAATTTGCAGGGCGACTCAGGTTTTTCGAGTCAACCCACCTACCGCGACACCGGTGTTATCGGCGAGTTTTACGGCGACGGAATTCCGGAAAAAGTCACGGAACGTTTCCTCGAGCGGGGGCAGGAGCGGTACCAGATTCATTGCGTTGTGTGCCATGGCCGCACTGGGGAAGGAAACGGTGTCGCGAAGTCGTTTGGCTTGGCCACGGTGGCATCTCTGCTGGATGACCGGATCCGTGCTCAGCCTGATGGACAGATATTTTCAACCATCACTCATGGTAAAAACACCATGGGCGCCTACGGCCCCAACATAGCCGTTTCCGACCGCTGGGCGATCGTTGCTTACCTGCGAGCCCTTCAGAAAAGCCAGGGAGTGAAAGCCTCTGAGTTGTCTGCCGAGTTGCAGGCCAAATTAAACGCTAAGTAATGAGCCATTCCACGGAATCCCCACAGTTGTCGGTCGAGCGCTTTGATTCAGGCGCAGCCAAGAAATTTTCGTCCCTTTGCTTTGCCGCATCGGTGGTCGGTCTTCTATTGAGCGCGATTGGCTTGTTTAACTCCAGAGAGCAGTTTGCGTTCTCTTGGTTGTTCGGTTTCATGTTTGTTCTCACCCTTTGCGTTGGGTGTTTGTTCTGGACGATTCTTCATAACGCCACGGATTCCGAGTGGGGTGTTTTGGTTCGCCGCCAGATGGAAAACGTCGCGAGCGTTATTCCCTACCTCTCGGTTTTTTTCCTACCGTTGATTTTGTTCTGCGCTCCCATTCTTTGGAAGTGGTGGAATGTGCCTCACGGGCAGGATGCGTTGCTCGATGCAAAGGCCGCCTTCCTGAACCAAAACTTTTTCTGGGTTCGGTACTTGGTTTATTTCATTGGCTTGGGCGGCCTCGGAGTCGCGCTTCGCGCCTCCTCTATGGCGCAGGATGAGGATGGTGCACCCAGGCACACGTTCCGCCTCCGTAAACTCGCCATCGGGGGATTGCCCGTGATGGCTGTGTGCCTCACCTTCGCGGCGGTCGACTGGCTGATGGGACTGGACTACCACTGGTTTTCCACCATGTGGGGTGTTTATATCTTCGCGGGAGCCGCTGGCAGTTCGATGGCCTTGCTCGTTTTGATTGTCACCGGCTTGAAGAAAGCGGGGCATCTGAAGGCCGTAAACCTCGAACACTACCACATCATGGGTAAGTTCATGTTGGCCTTCACTGTGTTCTGGGCCTACATCGCTTACTCGCAGTACATGCTCATCTGGTACGCGAACATTCCGGAGGAAACCATCTACTTCAAGATCCGCAACACTGAGGGTTGGCACACGCTCACGACGATCCTGGTTTTTGGAAGATTCTTTATTCCTTTTCCAATCCTCTTGTTCCAGGCCACTAAAAAGAACCCAAAGTTCCTCTGCGGCGTCGCTTGCTGGATCATTGCGATGCAGTTGCTTGATCATTACATCATTGTGTTGCCGTCTTTGCACCAGACTGGTGTTAGCTTCAGCATTTACGACTTTTCCTCTGTGGTCGCAGTCGCTGGAGCTGCCGCTGGCTTTTTCTTCCGCCGGCTTGCCTCCGCAAATGTCTTTCCGAACCGGGATCCTCGTCTTGCCGGATCCGTGGCGTTAACCAACTGAGTTATGTCTGACTCTCAATTTTCCAAAGGAATGCCCTCGATCAACCAACTCTTTTTTGGAGTGGCAAGTGTTGTCGGGATTTTGGTGATCTCGAAGGCTGCCATCGGCTCAACGCGTCCCGAGTTCAACGTCGAAGCCAAGCGCGGAGCCCACCGCGCGGAGGTGCGAGCCAAGCTCCAAGCCGACGAAACTGCAAAATTGACCTCTGTCGAGTGGATCAGCAAAGAGTCCGGCACGGCTCGGATACCCATTGCGGACTCCTTGAAACTTACCGCGGCTGAACTTGCGCAGAAGGCGCCGAAAGCCTCCGCCACAAAGGTCGACCCTCCGATGCCTGCGCCCGCTGGCGATGCTCCAGCGATGCCATCGGCTCCCGGCGGAGCGAGGACCACGCAGTTTCCAAAAATCCCCACTTCCCCCGCTCCTTAGGTAATCAAGCCCCTCGTTTCGCACGCTTAAATCTTTACGGAGAACATTTCCATGACAGACGCCGTTGCTGAAAAAGCACAAATCCGAATCCCTTCCTCCGACAAATCCGCTCAACTCTCCGCGGTTGAGCGCGCGCAGATTGATGCCTCCGTGCGTTCGATTGTCCTGTGGTTTTTCACGACAGGTTTGCTGTGGCTGCTTATTTCGAGCACCGCGGCATTGGTAAACTCGCTGCAGCTGATATTCCCGGGGTTCTTGGGCTTCTCTTTCTCGAATTTCGGCAAATTGGCGCCTGTTGCAAGCGTGACCTTCACTTATGGATGGTGCTCTTTGACTGCCATGGGTGTGGCTGCTTGGCTGATCTCAAGGCTCTCCTCACGGCCTTTGATTGGTAAAACGATTGCGATGCTAGGCGCTGTTCTGTGGAATGTGGGGCTTTTGCTCGGGGTGGTTTCGATCCTGTCCGGTAAAATGCGCGCTCTTTCCGGACTGGAAATGCCCTCTTCGGCATACTCCGTGATGCTCGCTGGCTTCGGCCTGATCACAGTCTGTTTTTTAATTTCGCTCAGGAATGCCGCCGAGAAGCCCCAGATCTCAGCGATGTTCGTGATGGCTGGAGTGTGCTGGCTTGGATGGACTCTTTTCGCGAGTAATGTGCTGTTGTCCGCGAAGGGCATCACCGGCGTGATGGCTCAACTCGTTGCGGATTGGACAAACACTGGGTTTGTCTGGATGTGGCTTGTCCCAGTTTCGCTGGGGGCGGCGTATTTCGTGATTCCGAAGGTGACGGGGACTCCCATCTTCTCGGGTCCTCTGGGACGCGGCTGTTTCTGGCTGTACGTATTTGTGGCGGGGTTAACCGGCAGCGCTCGACTCGCCGGCGGACCAATCCCGGTGTGGCTCTCGTCTCTCTCCGCCTCCGCGGCGATCCTCCTTTTGGTTCCAATCGTTGGTTCGGTTTACAATTTGATCGCCTCCGCCAAGGGTTCGGCGAAGGTTGGAAATTCTCCTTCCGCTCGGTTCACGGTGTTTGGGCTGGGGGTCTTCCTTGTGGCTGCGATTTTAAACGCGATCGGATCACTCCGCTCGGTGCATTACGTTGTTCAGTTCACACTCTTTGACTCCGGAGTCGCTGCGTTGCTCTTGAACGGGTTTGTGACGATGAGTTTGTTCGGAGCGATTTACTTCATCATGCCGCGCATCTCGGGGTGCGAGTGGCTCTCCTCGACTCTAATCTCGATCCATTTCTTGGGCGCCGCTTACGGCACAACGATGGGCTCTCTCATGCTTGTCTTTAGCGGACTTGCATCCGGCGCAGCCTTGGATGCGGCAAGCACCACCTTCCGTCAGGTGCTGGAGGTTGGGTCATCCTATTACTGGGGGCGGGTGATTTCGTTCATTCTCGTCGGTCTCGGGTACGCCGCATTCACTCTTCATTTCCTTTTGATGGCGCTCCGCGTGGGGCAACCCGGCGGTGAGCCAACCCTGTTCCGTGATGCTCACGAACACTAAACCGAACCTTTTTATTCCATGAGCCGATCTGGATTTTTATTCCCAATTCTCCTGGCCGCTTTTGCGACATCGCTGGGCTTCACGGTGCTCGTTCCACATGCGCAACTCGGCGCTCTGACCCCGGATTTCAAGGAGGAGGAAGGGCTCATCACTGAAGTTTATCCGAGTGTTCCTGGTGGCCTTGCGGAGGTTGGCAGGCAGGTGTACGTGTCGGAAGGTTGTCAGACGTGCCACACGCAAGTGGTCCGTGGCGGCGATTCTGCAGACGTTGATCGTGGGTGGGGCCAGCGTCGTACGGTGGCCCGCGACTACGTGACGGAAACTGTGCCGGTGTTGGGTTCCTCGCGGCTGGGCCCGGACTTATCAAATGTCGGATCCGAGAAATGGAGAAATGAACCCGCAGATGATCCTTACAAGCCCTCCAAGCGCGATGCGAGCTGGCATCTTAAGCACCTCTACAATCCCGTGGCGATGGGTGAGAACTCTATCATGCCGGCCTACGAGCATCTTTTTGCGGTAAGAAAAATCACCGGCACGCCTTCGCC
>JACCED011042894.1_pt1 | contig 11790 bp, 9 predicted proteins | sample 7455021 | NCBI WGS metagenome assembly JACCED01 (sample SAMN15323456, study PRJNA562643) | freshwater metagenome | isolation source: river surface water | place: USA:Blue River Watershed | collected 2017-08-19
CTCGGTGGTCGGCTCCACTCAGAACTCCACCAAAATTCTGCCGATTGATTCGCTCAACCCCGCCACGACGCTGCCACCGATTGATTTTCCGCAGTTCAACGCGATAGACTCCATTACGGACTGGAAAATCCTCCGGCTCGGCATGCGCCACCGCCTTCTCACGCGCCGGGACGATGCGACCTTCAGCTGGATGGAGCTTGATACCTTCTTCGACAGTAGGATTGAAGAGCCGTTGATCCCAAGCTTCGGGAGTCTCGACCCGGGCTCCTTCTCAAATCTATTCAACCGTTTGCGCTGGAATCCGCTGCCATGGATGAATGTCAACCTTAGCAGCCAGTTGCCCGTGTTTGACGAGGGGTTCTCGGAAGTAAACATTGATTCCACTTTCCAACCCACTCGCGACTTCACCTTCTCCGTAGGGAGCCGACATATTTCGGGAGTTTCCGTAGGAGCCTCGTCCTCCCCTGCGACCGGCGACCCGGCTGCAAACAGGACCGCAGCCACGGGCCTGCAGTTCCAGAGCTCGGATCTGCTATACGGCTCCGCGCGGCTTCGCATCAACGATGACTGGGCTTTCACCGTGCAGGAGAACTTTGAGGCGCGCACCGGCCAAGCCTTGTACCAGCGTTACAGTATCGACCGAAGCCTTCGCTCCTGGATCGCGTCGCTCAACTTTCTCGTCTTCGAGCGCAACTCGAGGAACGACGTTTCGGTTCTGTTTACTCTGACGTTAAAAGACCTGCCCAAAATCCGGCTCCCGCTCACTTTCGATCCGAGCGCTGCCGCGAGCTCAAACAACGTGAAGAACCAGTAAGCAGCGCAGAGCCCACCCAGCCTCGCCGCACAGCCTGCGAAACTTGCACGCGTCCACGTCAAAGGCACGACACTTCACGATTCATTGAGTACAGATGAGCAACCTCTCTTCATTGGATCCCTCCCTGTATGCGGTAATTCTCGCGGGCGGTTTCGGCGAACGATTCTGGCCTCTAAGCCGGCAATCCCGCCCGAAACACCACCTCTCTCTCTTCTCGAGCCAATCCCTGCTCGAGACCACGGTGCAACGGTTGGATGGCATGATCTCCAGCGAGAACACGATCGTTCTCACCTCGGCCTCGCAGGCGGAAGCGATCCGCAAACTTGTCCCCCACTTGCCTTCGGAGAACATCATCGTTGAACCTGACCGCCGGGACACCGCCGCGGCGATGGCGCTCGCCGCCGCGACGGTCGCACGCAGGGACGCGTCAGCCACTGCGGTCGTCCTACCCTCTGACCACCACATTCCAAGTCCGGAGGCCTTCAGAGGGACGCTTGCAAAAGCGATCCAAGCGGCACGCAATTTCGAACAAATCGTCACCATCGCGATCCCCCCAACTTTTGCGTGCACGGCGTTTGGTTACCTCGAAATCGGCGCCCTTGTTTCGCCCGAATCAGCAGCGAAACAACTGCTCAAGTTCCACGAAAAGCCGGACGCAGATGTCGCGCAAAGCTACCTCAATCAAGGCTGCTTCCGCTGGAATGCCGGCATGTTTGTCTGGACCGTCAGCTCACTTCGAGCAGCCCTCCAACATGCGTCTCCGGAGCTTTCCATGTTTGCCGAAAAGATGCTCGCGTGCGAGAACCCGGACGCTTTCCTCTCCTCCGATTTCCCCTCACTCCCGAAACTCTCCTTCGACCGAGCGATCATGGAAAAAATCCCGGCCGCACTCGCTGTAGAAGCAGAGTTCGAATGGGACGATCTTGGCGGATGGCCGGCCACCAGCCAGTACCTACCACAAACCGCTGGATCCAACGCGAGCAACGTTCCCCTTCATCAAATCGACGCATCGGGCAACGTTGTTTTCTCAACAAACCCGGGACAACAAGTCGCCCTGCTCGGTGTCTCGGATCTCATCGTAGTCAACACGGGAGACGCCTTGCTCGTGTGCCCAAAAGACCAATCGGAACGCCTGCGCGAGTTGGTGAACATCCTTCCGCATCAGCTGCGCTGATGCGCGTCGATCGCCTTCGTCTCACGGCATCGAAATGAATTCCGGTACTCCCTCGGAGACCGCCCGTGGCGCTCTCGAAAATGCCGGTTGAAACTTGAAAGCGTCGAAAACCCGCTTTCAAAAGCGATCTCAGCGATCCCTCGATCCGCCCCGCGCAGCAGGGACGCACAATGATCCACGCGAAGCTGCGTGAGAAAATCCCAAACCCTTCCGCCCGTCGCCCTCATGAAAAACCGACTGCACGCCGACGGACTCATCCCCACTGCCGCCGCAATACGACCAAGCGTGAGAGGCTCCCTGAAATGCTCCATGAGAAACGCGTAAAGGCGCCCGATCCGTGTCTGGGAACTCTCGCCAGACAAACGCTCGTAGGATGGTCCAGCAAGTGGGCGGCTGCGGGTTGCCGCAAGCAGCTGAAGCACACCAAGCAGTTCAAGCACTGCCTCAAAGGCCGGGAGATCCCTCATCCTGCCCAGCCGTTTGCACGCCTCCTCAACGCCACGCCCAAAAAAGAACAGCCCGCGCGCTCCGCGCTGTAAAATACGCCCCACGTCCGCCATTTCCGGCAAACCCAGAAACGCGTCGCCCGGAAAATCCCCGGGGAACTGAATCACCAGCGCCCGACTAAGCCCATCCTCAGCTGCAACGTCGCTGAACCAAAAATGAGGCACCCCTGGTCCAATCAACACCAAGTCCCCCGCACCGAAAGTTTCGATGCAATCCCCCACAAACCTCCTACCGCACCCCTCCCTGATCCAGGTCAACTCCCACTCAGGATGGAAGTGCCAGCTCGCATCAAACTTAGCCTGAGAGATTTCCAAAATACGCAATGAGCTGCCGGGCCCCGGTTCTACGCGCTCAAACTTTGCTTGCACCCCCTCTTTGTTGCCAGATGTTGCGCAAAAAGACGATTACTTTGTCAACCAATGCACAGTATCTGCGCATAGAAGCGGAGACCGCCCTCACAAATTCGAGGAATATGCACATATGAGCGCTCCCAACCTGACGACCTCCTACACCCCGCCCCGCGGCATCCCAGCCCTCGCCGGCATCGCGACGTTCGAGCAGGCAGAGAAACCCGGTTTGTCCGTGGAAAACTGCGTGAACCGCCTCAAACGGCTTCATTGGGCCTTCCGACGAATCCACCAAATCTTTGTGCACCGTCTGGTCTCCGAACCCGTCTACGAGTTGAAGATGGGGTTTAGCCTCCACGCACACTATTGCGCGGAACACGCCGCCTCCTTCCGCAAGCGGATTGCCGAGATGCGCGAGCCCCCCCTCGGGCTCGACGTGATTCCAGACGCCGCATTGGACATTTTTTTTGATGAAATCCTTAGCGCACCCGATTCGCCAAGCCTGCTCATCGGAATCTATGGAGAAGCCCTCCCGGCCCTCGAACGCGCACTCGCCCATTACATCGAAACAACGCATCCCCTTGTAGACCACCCCTCGATCCGGGTCTGCAAATTCGCTCTGATCGAAACCCGCGAAATGGTCGCATACGGTCAGGCCGTTCTTTTAAATCTCGACTACTTGCACACCGATGATTCTGCAAAATGGCGCGCAAATCTTGGTGCGCTTCTCGGGCTTGCCGGCAGTCTGGACGGACACCTGCCCAAACCCGCAGGCGAGCCCCACCGGCTGTCGTCCGCCGCCCCCTACAACTTTGATCCCGAGCCGAAACGCGATCCGCGATTCACGGACCCCTACAACATGGGAGTGCACGCCGAGGCGTTCCTGTACGACCCGGAGATGCCGGTGAACGCAAAGCCGCTCATGATGTTTTACAAGCGGCTCCGGGAAATCGACGTGCCGGAAGTGATCGCATCCATCCTCGCGGAAACAAAAGACAAACCCTGGGAGTACACCGTGGACATGACACGGCAGCTCTGGGATGAGGCGCGCCACGCCATGATGGGCGAGGTCGGCTTCCTCCAAGCGGGCATTGACTGGCGCGAAAAAGTCCGGATCAACTTCACCTGGTCGCTCGCTTTGAACACCCAACTCAAACCCATCGAACGCCATGCCGTATTGTATTTTATTGAGCAGGGTTTGATGCCGAAAACCGGTAAACGCTTCGAGTGGGAGGTCGGCATTGCTTCTGGAAACGAGTTCTCGGCACTTGCTCAGGATTTCGACTGGGCCGACGAGGTGCTTCACGCGCGGATCGGCAGGGACTGGTACGTGAAGGAAATCGGCGACTCCAAAAGCGCCACAGCCTACGGTGATGAATGCTGGTCACGCGTTTTGATCGATTGGGAAAAGTACAAGGCGCAGGGCCTCACCTCGCACGAGAACTGGTGGCAACGCCTTTACTCCGACTGGTGCGATGCGCGACAAATCGAGCCGCATCCAAAGGCGCTTTCATTCGAGACTTCGTATGCAGCGAAACGCGCTGACCTCCGTGATTTGAGCGCGTCGGCATGACCAATACCCCTCCCGCCCTTCCGATGAAACTCACACACATCTGCGCCGTGATCACAGGTGCTGCACGGGGCATCGGCTTTGCCACAGCCTCGCGTCTTATCCAGCACGGCGCGCGCGTTGTTTTGGCCGACATCAATGAAGCCACGCTCAACACTGCGCTCGAGCAGCTCAATTCCCCGCTCGCAATCGCCGCCATCGCGGACATTGCAAAGCCGCAGGACTGCGCGAACCTTGCTTCCATCGCGCAATCGAGCGGAATGCCTCTAAACTTGTGGATTAACAATGCAGGACTCGCGAGGCACCGGCCCATTTGCGAGTACTCGGAGCACGAGATCGACCTCATGCTTTCGGTGAACCTCAAAGGCACGATTCTTGGAAGCCAGGCCGCTCTGCGAGTAATGAGCGCGAACCGCGCGGGCCACATTATCAATGTGATCTCAACCGCAAGTCTGCGCGGCATCCCGACCGAGACCGTCTACTGCGCGGCGAAATGGGGTGCCCGTGGTTTCACGCAGGGACTGAGAGAAGAAGCCGCAGCTTCGGGGGTTCGGGTCACCGCATTGCTGCCCGGAGGCGTCGATACGCCGTTCTGGAAGGACGCGGTTTCGCGGCAGATGCCTACGGGGGATTTTCTCACCGCGGAACAAGTTGCCGAATCCATTGTCTCACTCGCAGCGATGGATCCCTCCATCGTCCCGCAGGAACTTGTCCTCCGCGCGATCAACGACCGTGATTTTGCACAAAGCTAAACCCAAGGCAGCCCTCGAACATTGAAAGCTCCATTCCGAACATTCGAGATCTCAGATCCGCGATTTGAAAAGGACGGCGTCCGACTCGTGACACTCAAGAGCCCCGCTCTTGCGCAGCGCTGCGATATCTCCATCCACACCCCACACGGCACATCCGACACAGTGGATCTTCCGATTGTGATCCTGCTGCACGGCGTTTACGGCAGCCACTGGGCTTGGACACTCAAGGGCGGCGCGCACCTCACCAACGAACGGTTGTGCACCCTGGGAGAAATCCCGCCCATGGCGCTCATCATGCCAAGCGACGGCCTCTGGGGCGATGGGAGCGGCTATCTCCCCCACCGTTCCCAGGACTTTGAGCGCTGGATTGCCGAGGAAGTCCCCGCCGCGGCGAGGCACGCCATTCCGGGATGCTCGGAAAATTCGCCCCTGTTTATCGCCGGATTGTCGATGGGTGGCTTTGGAGCCCTCCGGATCGCGGCCAAGTACCCGCGCAAATTCGCCGCCGCCTCGGGGCACTCCTCAGTCACTCATTTTGACCAAATGCGCGACTTCGTGGAAGAACACCCATCGAGCTTCACAGCTCTTGAAGAGGACCGCTCTGTGCTCGACCAGATCCTGCGGCATGCGGCACAAATGCCCACGTTCCGATTCGACTGCGGCACCGAGGATCACCTCATCGAAGCGAACCGCAGTCTGCACGCCTCGCTGGACGCTCAAAAGATCCCGCATGTCTACGCTGAGTTCCCCGGCGGACACTCATGGGACTACTGGGAGGCCCACCTTGCAGACAGCCTCCGATTCTTTGCCCTACAACTCACCAAATGAGGCAGACTTACCACCGGACAGTGCGCCGCAAAGACTCGTGTGGCGCGGCGCTCTTCAGCGACTGGCGGCGCGCATGAGAATTCTTTCCCTAAGCGAGGACTGTCACTAGGATTTCACTCAAGACATGAAAGCGATTCTCCCCACCCTTCTCCTTGCCCTTCTTGCCATGACATCACCCGCCCCGGCCCAGAGCCAGTCCACCCCCAAAGCAAAAATCACCTTTGGCGGAGGTTGCTTTTGGTGCATCGAAGCAGTTTTCCAGCGCATCAAGGGCGTGACCGCGGTGAGCAGCGGCTACGCGGGGGGCACGATCGAAAATCCCACCTACAAACAGGTGTGCGGAGGAGACACCGGACACGCCGAGGTGGTCCAGATTGAATTCAATCCATCGGTGATTTCGCTCGAGAAACTACTCGAATTGTTCTGGGCTGCGCACGACCCGACCACGCTCAACCGACAGGGTGCGGACCGCGGCACGCAGTACAGATCCGTCATCTTTTACGAGAATGAAGAACAAAAACAGGCGGCTCAAAAATCCAAGACAGCTGCCCAAAAAGATTTCACGGACCCCATCGTCACCGAAATCTCGCCACTGAAGGTGTACTACAAGGCTGAGGATTATCATCAGAACTATTACAACCTGAACGCCGGCAAAAACGGGTATTGCGCGATGGTGATCACGCCAAAGCTTCAAAAGCTCCTTCAAAAAGGTTTGATAGAACAAACGCCCGCAAAATGAGCGAACCATCAAGCACACTGACAGGCGCGCAAAAACGCGCACTCAAGTCGCGGGCACAGCTCCTGGAGGCGGTGATCCGCATCGGCCAAAGCGGGGTCACTGATGCACTGCTTCAAAGCTTGGACAACGCTTTGTCACAGCACGAGCTCGTCAAAGTGCGATTTGCTGATTTCAAGGAGGAACGAAAATCCATCGCGCCCCAGCTTGCCGAACGCACCTCAAGCGCGCTCATCCAGCAGGTGGGAAACGTCGCCGTTTTTTTCCGTAGAAAAGCAGCTTAAGGCGCAGCAAGCCGCGTCCCTCGCGCTTCAATCAAGCCGCATTCAGCTGCAATTAACCTAAGCGCAACAATCCCTCCTCACCCCCCCGCAGGAGCCGTTGAGCAGGTCTCCGGAGCACTCTCCATTCGGGGCGGCGCAAACTGAAAGCCAACAGGCGCACTCCGCCATTTTTCCCGCACTCGCCCGAGATCGACACCGCAAAAACCAAACCATGAATCCGCGCACCCTTCCCCGTCTGTCCGCACTCGCACTCGCCTGTCTTGCGCCAACTTTGATGGCCGCTGAAAAGCGTGAAATCCGGTTCAACCGCGATATCCGGCCCATCCTTTCAGACAACTGCTTTCAGTGCCACGGCTTTGACGAAAAAACACGCAAAGCGGACAGGCGCCTAGATATTCGCGAGGGCGCACTGCTTGAGAAAGAAGGGATCAAGGCGATCGTTCCCGGCGATCTTCGCTCAAGCGAGATGCACAAACGCATCCACTCGGAGGACGCCGACGAAGTGATGCCGCCTCCAAAAAACGGGAAACGTATTTCTAAAGAACAGCGCGCGCTCCTCGATGAATGGATACGCCAGGGCGCGCCGTACGAACCGCACTGGGCTTACACACCTCCATCGAAAGTCGCGGTTCCCGCGCACACACATCCCGTCGATCATCTCATCGAGTCCCGCCTTGCCACACTCGGTCTCCGGCTATCCCCAGAGGCTGACAAACGCACACTCGCCCGCCGCGTCCACGCTGATCTCACCGGACTGCCACCAACACCCGCGAACGTGAAGTCATTCGAAGAAGACAAATCTCCCGATGCATTCGAGCGGCTCGTGGACTCGCTCATCGCGTCACCGCATTTTGGAGAACGGATGGCCATCCCGTGGTTGGATGTGGTGCGCTTCGCGGACACCATCGGCTATCATTCGGACAACCCCCGCAACATCTGGCCGTACCGCGACTACGTCATTAAAGCATTCACCGAGAACAAGCGGTTTGACCAATTCACCATTGAGCAACTTGCCGGCGACTTGCTCCCGAACAGCACACTCGAGCAGAAGGTCGCCTCCGCATTCAACCGTCTGCTACTCACGACTGAGGAAGGTGGTGCGCAAGCCAAGGACTACGAGGCGCGAATGCTGACCGACCGCGTGCGTGCAGTCGGCACGGTATGGCTTGCGCAAACAATCGGGTGCGCCCAGTGCCACGACCACAAGTTTGATCCTATTTCCACTCGCGACTTCTACACGATGGGCGCCTTCTTTGCCGACATCAGCGAGGGCATTATTGGAAAGCGCGAGGAGGGAATCTTAGTCCCGCAACCCGCGGAGGAAAAAAAGATGTCCGAGATAAACCAACAACTCGCCAGCCTCAGAGGCGACCTTGCCGCGGAATCGGAGGAACGGCGCAAACAGCAGGCAGACTGGGAGGCGACCCTTGCAAACGGACCAACGGACGTTGCCTGGACCACCGTTGCGCCCGAAAAACTGCATGCCGACAAGGGCTCGAAGCTCAACCATGTGGGAGACGGCATCGTCGAAGTTGGCGCAGCCAACCATCCGGCAGGCGAATCCTATGTGATCACTTTCAAGACACCGCCCGGCACCACCGCCGGACTCAAACTCGACGCTCTCTGCTCGGAATCCCTGCCGAACCAGGGCCCCGGACGCTCGCCAAAGGGCGCATTCATCATCAATGAAATCACCATCAAGGAGGGAAACACCCCGCTGAAAATCTCGGAGGCATCAGCCACCTACGAAGCCAAAGCGCATCCCGCGAAGCAGGCAATTGATGATAAGACTGACGAACGCAACGGCTGGTCGAACAGCGGCCAGACCGGCAAAGATGCCTCGATTTACCTGGAAATGGCGGTGCCAATTTCAGGCGAAAAAACCATCACCGTTACTCTGCGCCAGACTTCCGGAGACAACCAAACTTTGGGCAGGTTCCGGATTTCAACGACACAAACTCCCGCTCCCATCCGTGCGCCGAACGTGCAGTATCCTGAAGAAATCATCAAAGCCATCATTCTCCCAACCGAGAAACGTACCGCTGCACAAAACACCAAACTTGCCGCCCATTTCCGTGCAACCGCGCCGCAGTTCGCCGAAATCCGGCAGCGCATCAGCCAAACGGAAACAGACCGTGTGAACTTTGAGAAGTCCGTCGCGCATTGCATCGTGTCGGTGCACACCGACAACAAGCGCACCGTCCGCATCCTGCCGCGCGGTGACTGGCAGAATGACACCGGAGAAATCGTCAACCCAGAGTTGCCCCACTATCTGCCCAGACCAGAAGACCCAGGACGACCTCTCACCCGCCTGGATCTCGCGAATTGGATCGTATCACGGCAGAATCCGCTCACCGCGCGCGTCTTTGTGAACCGGCTGTGGAAGCAGTTTTTTGGAACGGGATTGAGCAAGGTGCTTGATGATCTTGGCACGCAGGGGGAGCCACCGATGTATGCGGAGCTGCTCGACTGGCTCGCCTGCGAGTTCGTGGATAGCGGTTGGGACGTGAAGCACATGGTCCGCCTGCTAGTCACAAGCCGCGCCTATCGCCAGACTTCGACCGCGAGCAAGGATTTGCTTGCAAAAGACCCCTACAATCGCGAACTGGCGCGGCAAAGCCGCTGGCGATTGGATGCGGAGTTTGTGCGAGACACAGCGCTGAGCGTCTCGGGACTTCTGAACGCAGCAATCGGCGGCCCCAGCAGCAAGCCTTATCAGCCCGAGGGCTACTGGGAAAATTTGAACTTCCCGGCGCGCACCTACCCGAACGACACGGACTCCAAACAGTTCCGCCGCGGGCTCTACACATGGTGGCAGCGATCGTATGTGCACCCCAGCATGCTTGCGTTCGATGCCCCAACCCGCGAGGAGTGCACCGCAGAACGCATCCGCTCCAACATCCCGCAACAGGCGCTTGTGCTTTTGAACGACCCCACCTACGTGGAGTCCGCGCGCAACCTCGCCGCCAGAATCGTGCTGCTGAAAGAGGGCGATGTCTCAAGCCGTCTTGCGTGGGCTTTCGCGCAGGTGCTGCAGCGCAACCCTACAAAACTTGAGACCGATGAACTCACGGCTCTTTACGGCAAACATGTGAGAGAGTTTTCGGAGACGCCATCGTCCGCAGAAGCTCTCGTGAAAATCGGCATCTCGGAGCGCCCAGGCAACGCCCCGCAGGCCGAGCTCGCGGCGTGGACAAGCATCGCGAGGGTGCTGCTGAACCTGCACGAAACAATCACCCGCTCCTAATCGATCGCTCCTTATCGACCGCACCGCTTTTTGGTTAAACACCTCACCATCGACTGTCATGGATCTGACCACAGAACTTCATCACTTCAACGCGCAACAGATGACACGCAGAGCATTTCTCGGGCGCAGCTCCGCCGGAATCGGCGCGCTTTCTCTCGCGCTCGCCGATTCAGCTTCCGCTGCTGCTCAAGGCAACAACACCGTTTGGACCGGCGCGATAAACCCGCTGCATCTCCAACGAAAGGCCAAGCGCGTGATTTACCTCTCGATGGCAGGCGGCCCTTCGCATTTGGAGACGTTTGATCCGAAGCCGAAACTTGCGGCGATGCATGACCAACCGATGCCGGAGAGCATGACGAAGGGAAAGCAGATCGCCCAGCTTCAAGGCAAAGAACTCAAGTGTTTCGGCCCGCAGCATCCATTCAAGGCATTTGGCAAAAACGGAACTGAAATCTGCGAGCTCTTCCCGCACATCGGTTCCGTCATCGACGAAATTAGTCTGATCCGCTCGATGCACACGGATGCGATCAACCACGACCCGGCGCACATGTTCATGAACACCGGCTCACAGATTGCTGGCCGCCCATCGATGGGCTCATGGATCACCTACGGACTGGGCTGCGAATCCAAAGATTTGCCAGGCTTTGTAGTACTCACATCTCTTGGGAAAGGCGGCCAAAACCAACCCATCGCCGCGCGGCAATGGGCGGCTGGATACCTGCCCAGCCGTTTCCAAGGCGTGCAACTCCGCGCGAAGGGCGATCCCGTGCTTTATTTGACGAACCCAAGCGGTGTCACCCCCACGCAGCAGTCCGACGTTGTGCACGCCATCAACGCGATCAACACCGCGCATGACTCGATTGTCGATGATCCGGAAATTTCGGCGCGCATCGCCCAATACGAAATGGCGTTCCAAATGCAAACCAGCGTTCCGGAACTCATGGACGTGTCCGCGGAACCAAAACACGTCATGGACCTGTACGGCTGCGCGCCCGGCGACGGAAGCTTCGCAGCAAACTGCCTGCTGGCCCGGCGTCTGGCTGAGCGCGGAGTCCGCTTCATTCAACTCTATCATAAAGACTGGGACCACCACGGCGGCATCAAAAACGGGATTGAATTGAAGGCCGCGGAAATCGACCGCGCCTGCATGGCTTTAATCACGGATCTCAAGCAACGCGGCATGCTGGATGAAACGCTGATTGTATGGGCGGGCGAGTTTGGGCGAACACCAATGAGCCAGGGCGGTAGCGGGCGCGATCATCATAATCATGGATTCTCGATTTGGATGGCCGGCGGCGGGATCCGGCCGGGTGTCACCTACGGAAACACGGACGAACTCGGCTACGCTGCTGTGGAAAATCCCGTGGCGGTCCACGACATGCATGCGACGATGCTGCATCTTCTCGGGATAGACCATTTGAAGCTCACGGTGAAATTCCAAGGCCGTGACTTCAGGCTCACGGATGTGCATGGGCGGATCATCAAGCCGATCCTCACCTAAACGAGGCTCTCTCACTCATCCAGCACGCAA
>JACCED011348150.1_pt1 | contig 11790 bp, 9 predicted proteins | sample 7455021 | NCBI WGS metagenome assembly JACCED01 (sample SAMN15323456, study PRJNA562643) | freshwater metagenome | isolation source: river surface water | place: USA:Blue River Watershed | collected 2017-08-19
CGGGCTCCTTCCGGACTGACGAAGCAGTACTGTCGATCTGAGTCGCGGCATCTGCGGTCTGCGCAATCTCAACTGGCGGCATGCCCTTCATTTCGATTTGCGCGGAGGCGGTCAGTGAACTGCTGGCCACAGCAGTTTCTTGCGGCGCCTCCTTCGGGCTGGACTGCTGGGCGTCCGTTGAACCTGCGACTATCGGAACAGCGGCCAATGACGTGCTTGCCTTTTCATCCGAGCCGGTTGGAGGCGCGGATTCCTCCTTGCGAGACTCATGCCCTTTGTCGCTCTCAATGTCCCGCAACACCGGGATTGTTTCGACCAAATCGCCGGGCCCCGGAGCGCCCCACTCTCCCACCGATTCGACGTTTTTGTCATTCACACGGGCGATAGCGAAAAGAAAAAATCCCGTCAAAGCAGCCCACATACCAACGCCCACCATTCGCCGAAAAGCATGGCCGCCACCTCCCGCAAAACTCGGAAAAAAACCACGAATGAATCGCTCTGGCGCCTCAACGAAATTCCAAAACAACCCCTTCGATGCAGACAAAGCCGCACTGCGAGCTGTCCCATCCTTCCCGATCTGCTCCATTTGAATGATGCGATGGTGCATCAACTCTAGCTCCTCGACTTTCACCGCTAGTTGACGTTGCAGATCCACCTCTTTCTCTTGGCGAACACGCTCCTGCGCTTCAAGTTCAGTGATTCTCACCTTGAGAAGGTCCGCCTCTCTACATTGATCGACAAAGTCAGTTGCGGCGAGCATCGTCGCGTGCTCCTCCTTCTGACGCTCAATCTGTGATTTCAACGCCTCGAACGCATTCCTAGCTTCCAGAATATCCCCTTCAAGTCTGGATACCTGCCCCAAAGCCAGCGCAGTTTTGCTTTCAAAAACACCCGCTTGATCGCGCCAATATCTTTCAGAGTCAGAAACTTTTTCCAACTGCGATTGAAGAGCAGCGACTTCTCCCTCCCTGTTTTTTATCGAGGCGACGAGCTTGAGCGACTCATCGAGTTGTAAGCGCAGTCCGTTTGCAGACTCGTTCGCGTCACGAATCTCCTTGGCTGATTGCTCAATCTTTAAATGGAGCGCCGCATTTGCCTGTCGAAGATCATCTCTTTCCTTCTCAGCAGCCGCCAATTTCCCCAGAGCTTTGTTATGGCTTACGCCAACGCTTGCAGCTTCACCCCGAGCGCTCGCATGGTCAGCTTCAACCTGTGCAATGCGCAAGGCCAACGCGTCCAACTTCTCTGTGTAAGCCTGCGAGTCCTCGAAGGCTTTCTTTTTGTGATAATCCACCGCCCGATTGGATTCGTCCAAACTCAGGGCCATCTCAGCGACAACCTTTTCCAGCTCACCTGTTTGCTTGGAAGCCTGCTCTAATTTAATCCGCACCGCCTCCAGGGATCCGGAGACGGCGTCTCGCTCCCCCTCTGCGACTTCAAGTTTCTTAGTCGCACTAAACTGACTCTCCCTCGCCTCTTTCAGTTCATTTGCGCTAACTACACAATCAGCCTCCAGATTTTCAATGCGCAGAATTGAGACCTTTAAACGCTCCTCGTATGCCCGTGAATCTGCCTCATGTCTTTTGCTCTGATCAGCCGCCGCCTGCTTAAGCTTTTCGATATTTGAATTCAGCTCCTGAGTCAGTGTCTCCAGTTCAGTCGAGCGCTTGGATGATTGCTCTAATCGAACCTTTAAGGCCTCGAGAGATTCAAGAAACGCATCCCTCTCTTTTTCTGCTGATGCAAGTTTTTGGAGATCCTGCCTGCGATTTGATCTCTCACTCTCGAGCTCTCGCACGCTTTCACTGCAGGCCTCCTCGAGGCGCTTGATACGAGCGAATGCATCCCTCAACTGCTGTTGCGAAGTTTCCACCTCCCTCGCTCTCTCCAGCTTTTGAAGATCTACGGCTTTATCTGCCTCCTCGAACTTCAAGGTCCATTCAGCGGCTTGCTTTTGAAATTCGACCGCCCTGTTTGATGATTGCTCGAGGCTTGAGCTCAGTTCCTTGATTTTCTGAGCGAACGCGTCCTTCTCCCTTTGAATTGAAACAAACTTCTCCCGGAGCTCAATGCCCTCGATCCGCTCTTTATCGATTCTCGCGGCACTCGTCTCAGCATCAGACTCGAGTTGATGAACTCGCTGGACAGCCTTTTCACATTCCTCCTCAAGATCCCCAAGTTTGCGCAACTCCGCGCTCAGTTCACCGATACGTTCATCCGAACGCTTGCTATTTTCCTCTGCAATCTTGAGCAACTTTTCACGCGCTTCAACCTCCTCGCGCAACGAATGCACCGAGCGGCTGGACTCCGTGAGATCGACGTCAAGCTTGCGGAGCTTGGCTGCCTGATCCTGCGATAAGATTTTAAGGGTGTCGCGTTCCGCGAGCAGTCGCCCGCATTCTTCTTCTTTTAAAGAGACGCCCTTGCGGAGTTCATCGATTTGTTCCTCGAGTTGTCGACGTTCAACGGCAAATGACAACGCTCCCTGATCAGAGGCCGCCGATCCGCCTCCCGAATCGCCCCCGATGCTATCCGATGGCTGGTCAGGGGCCGGAACTAGGAAAAGACCGTTACAGTTCTGACATGCGCATGTCTGTCCGTACATCTCTGGAGATGCATCGAATAATTGACTGCAATGCGGGCACTGAAAGGAAAGCTGCATGGAGCGGGAGCCTGAGAGGCCCCTGACATCGAAGCAGACTACACGCAGTCTGTCATCTGCTCAGGGGCCTGCCCAGCCATCAAGTTGGACGTGCCGCGCGATCAAGCCGGATCCGTCCGGTCGCTTTCGGGTTGATGCAGGCCAAAGTTCAGATCAGCCTACAGCCGAAATGGAATTTGATTTAGGCAAGATCACTGAAGGTATTTTGTGCTCCTACAGGACAGCCGGAGGCATGAATAACGTGGATGAGTCTAATCTCCCTTCAAAGCGGGCAGTTGCTTCAATCTGCGAGGATCTTTTGCAAATCGTGTTTCCGGGATTTCACGACCAAGAACCCATCCACTCGTCGCATTTGAGCAGGGTGACGGCACATCGTTTGTTTTCAATCGCAGACAGGCTGCTCGCGGAGTTGCGAAAAAGCGTGCGCACCCGCGCCACGGACCAGCCTCTATTGAATTGCGAAACGCTGATGTTTGAATTTCTGGGTTCAATCCCGAATGTAAGGGAACTCTTGGCTTCCGATGTGCAGGCGGCATTCGAAGGGGATCCAGCAGCCTCGGGGACTCAGGAGATTATCGTGGCGTATCCTTTCATCGAAACTTTGGCCATCCAAAGACTCGCGCACATCTTTTACCTTCAGGGCATTCCGCTTATCCCAAGAATGATGACCGAATGGGCCCACTCCCGGTCAGGGATAGACATCCACCCGGGGGCGCAAATCGGCTCACATTTCTTCATCGACCACGGTACTGGGGTTGTGATCGGGGAGACCGCCGTCATCGGCTCCCATGTGAAGTTGTATCAGGGGGTTTCGTTGATCGCGCGGTCGCTGGCCGGGGGGCAGGCGCTGCGCGGGAAAAGAAGGCACCCGGCACTGGAGGATGGAGTCACGATATACGCGGGAGCCACGATCATGGGCGGAGACACAGTCGTAGGAGCGGGATCTACTGTGGCGGCAAGCGTCTTCCTGACGCACAGCGTGCCTCCCCGCTCTCTTGTCTTCTACGAGGAACGCCAGCTGCAGGTCTTGAACAAAGATCAACGCGGCAAGTCTTGGGACGACTGGGTCATCTAAGCTAGGTCACTTGAGGGGTAGAGCAGTATGCTCGGTTCCGATCCGCAAGGTTCCTTCGGGATGCCCTCATCCGACGCCCCCCATAGCTCTCTGCTGATCCTCCTCATCGCACTTCCCGTCCGCCCGTAAAACCGATTGTTTTCGGGGAGTTAACACGCTCCAACCGCCTAAAAACAAGGGAAGTGGCTAGGGCCGGAATCGAACCGGCGACACGAGGATTTTCAGTCCTCTGCTCTGCCAACTGAGCTACCTAGCCGTCCACTACCGAACCGGCACCCTACAAAGACGTGCCCAGCGGTGCAAGCTGCGTTTCTCATTTTCGTCAAATTTGGATGCTTTCCACTTTGCGCAAAGCCGTCTCCAGTATAGGTTCTTTGGCCCGCTGCGTCCTAGGCACTTGACGTTTCCAGTGCCCGCTGCGGGAAAAACAAGGGGAACCGTGGGTAGTTTATACGAAAAAATGATCGACATGAAGGAATTGCTCGCGACGCATCAGCTTCGCGAATTTAAGGAGGGTAGCATCGTCAAAGGCCACGTGCTTGAAGTAAGGCCACGAGAAGTCCTCATAGACATAGGATACAAAAGCGAGGGAGTCATTCCAATTTCCGAGTTTGAGGACATGGAAGACATCCAAGTGGGCGATGAGGTTGAAGTGCTGCTTTGCCGTCTTGAGAACGACGAAGGCATGGTCCTGCTCTCCAAAGAGAGAGCAGCTTACCGCCAGAACTGGGAAAAAATCGTGAAAGTGTTTCACGACAGCGGGATCATCAAAGGGAAAGTCCGCTCAGTCGTCAAAGGCGGCCTGACCGTGAACATTGGAGTGGAGGCCTTCCTTCCTGGTTCTCAGATCGATATTATCCCACCAAAAGATCTACAACAATTTGTGGGTAACACCTACGAATTCCGCATCGTGAAGATCAACGATGATCGCAAGAACGTCGTTCTCTCGCGCCGTGAACTCATTGAACAGGAGCGCGCCGACAAACGTGCCCGCTTCCTTGATTCAACCAAGCCGGGCGACATTGTTCGCGGCGCGGTCAAGAACCTCACCGATTTCGGCGCGTTCATTGATCTCGATGGCATGGACGGATTGCTCCACATCACTGACATGACTTGGGGCCGTTTAACCCACCCAAGCGAACTCTTGAAAGTTGGGCAGGAAGTTGAAGTGGTTGTGCTCGAGATCAACCGCGAAAAAGAGCGCGTCTCACTCGGCCTCAAACAGACCCAGAAAAACCCGTGGGAGGAAACTGAAGGACGATTCCCCGTCGGCACCAAGGTCAAGGGCAAGATCACCAACCTCGTGCCCTACGGCGCTTTCGTCGAAATCGAGGAAGGCGTCGAGGGACTCATCCACGTGTCCGAACTGTCATGGACAAAGCGTATCACTCGTCCCAGCGATGTGCTAGCACTCGGACAGGAAATCGAAGCGGTTGTTCTCGGAATCAACAAGGAGGAACAGAAGATCAGTCTCGGCGTGCGACAACTCGAGGCGAATCCTTGGGAGGAGATCGAGCACCGTTATCCGATCGGAAAACAGGTGAAGGGCATCGTCCGCAACATGACTGCGTATGGCGCGTTCGTAGAACTGGAAGAGGGCATCGACGGGATGATTCACGTTTCCGACATGAGTTGGACGCGGAAGGTCAATCACCCAACGGAGGTCATCAAGAAGGGCGACGAACTCGAGGCTGTTGTGATCGACATCGACAAGAATTCCCAGCGCATCAGCCTTGGAATTAAGCAACTTGAGGACGATCCATGGAAGACCATTGAGGCCCGCTACAAGATTGGCGACCTCGTGAAGGGCAAGATCAGCAAAATCGCCACATTCGGCGCATTTGTGCAACTCGATGGCGACATCGATGGACTTGTCCACATCTCCCAAATCAGCGAAGACCGCGTGGACAAGATCAAAGATCATCTCAAGATCGGTCAGGAAATCGAAGCGCGAGTCATCAAGGTGGACAAAGCAGAGCGCCGCATCGGCCTCTCCATCAAGGCTGCCGCCTACGATGAGGAGGAGATCAAGCGTGAGGCTGCCGCATTCGATTCGCTGCGGCCAGGCGAAGATATGGTCGGTCTCGAGCAGGCCTTTGCCGCCGCCGAGGAATACCGGCCCGGGGAGACCCGCCGCCGCTAAGTTTGGGGCAACAACCCGGACGAAGTGGTAGAAGCCATTTCACTCCGAGTGTGCTATAAGTTTGGGCCGGCGGCAAAACCGCCGGCCCTTTCTGTTCCGCCCACCCAACTTTCACCCAAAAATAAACCACACCAAAATCATGGAAACCCCAACAGTAACAGCCTGGCTGAAAACGCAATGCGGCTGGAGTAACGGCGTGCGCGCTGTGCTCAGCAAGTACGCCATTGCATACACAGAAAAAGACATCATTAAAAACCCGGCCTTTCGCTGGGAAATGGAACAACGAAGCGGCCAACCTTTGAGCCCTTGCGTCGAAATCAACGGCGTCATGCTTCCCGACATTTCAGGCGAGGAGGTGGAGCGCTACATGCTCGAAAAAGGACTGGTTTCTCAAAACGGCAACCAAACGAACGTTCCGCTCAACGCGCCCTGCTCAGACGAACAGCATGAAGCCATGAGGCGCGGTCAGCCTGTCGAGTTCCGCGCCAACTGACAGCCGGTGATCCAATCTGGATCAACGCGGCAAGCAAATCAGACGGCTCAAGTTATTTAAAACGGCTGCCTGTTCAAAGAATCGCCGTGTTCGCTTCAGTGCGGTACACGGCGATTTTTTTTGATACCGCACCCCTGGGTTCAGAAGCTTTTTCTCGCATGAGCCAGCTGCTTTCCGTGTCATACCGGCGCGGGATCCATGTTGCTGAAGCAGGATTGTGGCTGGATCCTCAGTTTTCAGCAGAGTGCGCATTTGTGTCACATGCGCACAGCGACCATTTCGCCCGCCACCGGCTGACAATATGTTCCGAGTTAACGCATCAGATTATGACTGCGCGCTATGGAAAACGCGCTGCGGGTGCATTTTTATCAATCCCTTTCGGGGAGCCACTCATACGTGAAGGCTGGACGCTCCGCTTGTTACCCGCTGGGCACATCGCAGGCTCGTCCATGCTTCATCTACGGCGGGAGGCAGACGGCGCCTCGCTGCTCTACACGGGTGACTACAAGCTGCGCTCTTCCAGCAGCTGCGAGCTCGCGCGCTTTGAACAAGCAGACACCCTGGTCATGGAGACGACGTTTGGAGTCCCTCAGTACCGCTTTCCGCCGCGGGACAAAGTCATCGGGCAGATTCACAATTTTTTGAGAGTCGCTTTTGAGAGCGGGGAAACCCCGGTGTTTTACGCTTACTCGCTCGGCAAAGCTCAGGAACTCCTGTGCACCCTGGCTGACACCGGGTACTGCTTTATGCTTCATCGATCGGTTTGGGAAATGACTCGCACTCTGGCCCCGCATCTCAGTGCGCTCCCTGCTTATGAATGCTTTGACTCCTCTCGGACTGAAGGGAAGGTCTTGGTGTTCCCTCCGGCATCGAGAAAGTCTCAGACATTGCGAAAACTCAAAAAAACACGCACCGCGATGCTGAGCGGTTGGGCGCTTTCGCCCTCTGCAAAATATCGATATGACGTCGATGAAGTGATCCCGTTGAGCGACCACGCCGACTATAGCGAACTTCTCGAGACTGTCACATTGGTAAACCCAAAAAGAGTCTTCCTTGTCCACGGATATACACAGGAGTTCGCCATAGACCTCAGAGCCCGTGGTTACGATGCGCGCGCACTTGGAAGGCATGACCAGATGGAACTAGACCTCGGTTTATCAAGATCAGGCATGCCAACCGCTTAAACGATTTGGATGTCACGAAAAAATGTCGCTTAAGCGATAAGGCATGCATCCATAGATTTTAGTGCACGGAACACAGCCATTAAAATTCCGGTCAAGAATACTGATCCTCCATGGCTGCCCTTAGTTTTCCTGTTCTGTCCTTCATGAAATTCTAAGGTTGCGGGCGTTATTCTCCCCAAAACCTTATGAAAGACCCGAACGAAATCGAGGACGCGCCCCGCAATCCTTTTTACACCGCAGACCAGCCTGTGCGCTGGCTTCGAAGGAGAGACTTCCTTGAACTTTCAGCCTTGTCTTTTGGGTGCTCCATCACACGACCAGCCAAGGCTGGGCCCGCGGAAAAAGACAAAGGCAGAGAAAAAGGCCCGGGCATGGGGCAGGGCACCGGTGGAAAAAAAGAGGGGAAAGCTTGCGAAGATAGAGATTACCGGCTGCCAGATCGCCTTTCTGAGTTTGAAAGAATTTCCATCGTGCTGGGTCGTGCGACAGATCATTCCATCACGGCCAGCGTTCTTGCTTCAGAGTCTTTGGAGGGCTTTCTGGAGATCAGCAAAAACCGGGGCGAATACGCACGAAAGATAGGCCCCTTGAATTTTCAAAAAAACCAAGCAGTGGAGGTATTCATCGATCAACTCAACGCCGACACTGAATACTTTTATCGCGTTCAATCCCGTCCCAAGGATGGAATTGGTGCTTTCACGGCTCAAAGTGAGTGCCGATTCTCAACCCAACGCGCACCGGGAAGCGCATTTGTTTTCACAGTGCAAGGCGACTCACCCCATTGGTCTTTTGAAAGATTACTGCACGTGGACTTGGAGTGATGCGCTTTTCATCCTGCTCGATAATTACTGGCATTCGCCGGCTCTGGTGGACAGCAGCTTCAGAGGTGAGGACGCGGATCCCAGCAAAAAAACGCATGGTAATTAAAAAAAGCATCGCGACTGGTGGTCGATCACGCTCGGCGACCAACAGTACCAGTGGCTCAAAAGGACGCTTGAGGGCTCGAAAGCCAAGTACAAGTTTGTCTTTGCGCATCACGTGCTTGGATCTGGCCGGGGCGGGATTGAAGAGGCTGGCCTTTACGAGTGGGGCGGCGGCAGCAAGAAGGGAGAGCCCGGGTTTTCACAGATGCGTCCGACGTGGGATCTGCCCATCCACCAGTTGATGGTGAAACACAAGGTGTCCGTGTTTTTTCAAGTCCACGATCACTTGTATTGCCAGCAACAGCGTGACGGCGTGGTGTACCAGGAACTACCAATGCCCTCAGACCACGGTTACGTCGCCTACAACGAGGACCGTTACTTGGAAGGAAAGAAACTTCCGAGCTCCGGCTATCTTCGCATCAGCGTTGGATCGCAGGAGACAAAGGTGGAATACGTGCGCTCCTACCTACCAAAAGACGAGACTGCAAACAGGCGGCAAGGCGAGGTAGCGCACAGTTACACCGTGAAACCAAGGATCGCGTGACTTACGCAAGCACCGATGCAGATCCTCAGTCAAACTTGTTGTGCAGCCACCGGTATGGGAAGTCGTTGCCAGGGCAATCAGTAGGCCACCTTGGCGGGTTGATTTCTTTATGGGCCTTTACAACGGCCCATTTTCCGTCGGTTTTCCCAACCCGCTGACGTAGATAGCGGATTAACTCATCCAACGCCTCAAGTTGCTTGGCCGTGGGTTGTTCGTGGTTGAAGTCCCCGACCAGGCAAATTCCGATTGCGATGTTATTGAGGTAATCGCTGTGGACATGGCCTCCATTGATCTGTTTCGGCCATCGACTGCCAACTTCAACCTGCCCGTCCCCGGAGGAAGTGCCGTTCCCAATGACAAACTGGTAGGCCAGTCCGTTCTGCATCTTGCGGACTTGGCGATGATAGTATTCGAAAGCCTTGGCGTTGCCCTGCCGGGTCCCGCTGTTATGCACCACAATGTAACGCCAACGTCCCTTTTGAACAGGCGCACGATCAATCTCTCTTCGCACTCCACTGCTCAAATATTTCCAACGACTGAACCATCCAAAAAAGGAAGGCGCCTGCACACCTTCCTTCCGGTCAACGCCTGACTTCTCGATGACAACCGGCGCATCAGAATCACTGTCAATTCTTGAAGGCGCCGATTTGGGCGAAGCAGTCGGCGCCGTGCTTTGAATGGAAGCCGGCTTGCTTGATTCAACCGGCGGCTTGGCCTGCGCTTTTTGCGCGGGCGAACCTGATCCCGAGGCAGCTCCCAGCGGTTGCGGAAAGGCACTGGCCTCAGTGGCAGGAGACGATTTCTGGGGCGCGCTCGGAGCTGGTTTGGGAACGACTTTTGGGGCCGGCTTCGAAACTGGCGCCGGCTTCGGTTTTGGCAGCACTTTGGGATTCGATTTCGGCGCAGTCGATGAACCTTGGGAGGGCGCTTGGGCTGGAGCCGTCGTTTGAATGTTCTCCCGAGCCTTTAGAAAAAGACGCTTTTTTTCCTCCTCCGAGAGAGTCGAACCCTGCTGCGCGGTTCCAGTGAGAACAGGCAGGAGAATCACAGCCGAAAGACTAAGGTAGAAGACAATGCGGGGCGGCACAGGCCGGCATCCTAACAAAGACGAGTTCTGCTGCAAGAAACGGCGATAAAAAACGGATCGCCAGCCCGCTCGGGCACCAGTTGGAGCCGCAGTCATGAAGCTTACGATTCTGCGGCAGCCTGCAGAACAGCCTCCATGAGCGCGCGCAACTGAATTTCACTGGTGAAAGGGTTCATCAACGCAGTTCGCAACCACACCTGTCCACTGAGCACCGTCTGAACTAGATAAAAACTCCCGTCACCCACAACGCGTGCGCGCACTTTTTTGTGCAGCTCATCCCCGTTTCTCCCCTCCCTTTCCCGCGCACTCAGCCTGAAGCATACAATGTTTGATTCAGGTTGCACCGCGACCTCGAATCTGGGGTCCTGCCCGAGCATCCGCCAGAATGCCATGGCGTTCGCGTGAGTTTTACGGACATTTTCGGTAAAGAGCGCCACGCCGTGCCGTCGCCACACGCTCGCGATTTTGAGACTCATGCTTAGTTTGGTGCATTCAAAAGACCGCCTGCCTACATTGAACCATTCCTCTTTTGCCTCTGTATTCCAAAGGTACTCCGCCTTCGGCTGAAAAGCTGCCCACGAGCGTGCGTTGTCTTTAAAAATAAGCGCAGTCGCCAATGCCGGGGTCAAAAGCATCTTGTGGAAATCGATCATCACTGAATCCGCACGCTCCGCACCCGCAAACCGGTGCCGCAACTCCTCGCAAAACGCCACCCCTCCCCCATGAGCGCCGTCCACATGAAACCAGAGCGAATGCTTTTCACAAAAATCGGCTATCGCATGAAGATTGTCATAGGAGCCCGTTGAAGTGCTGCAGGCACTTCCCACCACGGCGACAGGGAGACGGCCCAAGCTCAACGCGTGTTGAAAGGCATTATCCAGCAAGTCCACCCGCATCTTGTAGAGATGATCCACTGGAATCCGAACGATTCCTTCCTCCCCCCACCCCATCACTTGGGCCGCCCGTGACACGCAGTAGTGCGCCTCAGACGATGCCAATACCGCAAACCGGCCTCCGCTATCATCGCCTCCGCGCGATTGGGAGAGTGACCGGCTTCTCGCAGCCAAAAGCGCTGTAAGCATAGCTAGAGTTCCGCCAGAGGTTAAAAAGCCAGAAGGCCCTGTGAAGCCGATCAATCTTCCAGTTTGCTCGATAACCCACCGCTCCAAAGCGGTCGCCGCAGGGCCCATTTCATAAACGGCCATTCCATTATTCAACAACTCGGCCACAAAGCCGGCAACAGCTGCACCCGGCACGGGAGCGCAAACTTGATGCCCGACGTATCCCGGATGGTGCAGTTGAATCGAGCGCGCCACAAAACGATCGAGGAATTCAAATTCATCCCCCCCCGCCTCATCCATGATTCCTTCCCAATAAGCAAACTCCTCGCCGGGGCCTACATTCAACCGCACACGTCCCTCACCTGCCAGGTTTGAGCGCAACCGATCCGCAAGCAAATCAACGACGCGATGCCCCAGATCGCGGAACACGTCCGGATCAAAAGCAGCCCGCAACGCATCGGAGCGCCCTTCAGAATGACGATCATCCATACAAACAACTGCTTGCCCGCCTCATAGGAGCATGCCGTCCTAAAAACAGCCCGCACGCAATTCCAAAGACGCGCGCCCGCGCGCTCTGAAGGCTGCTTTTGGGTGAATTCCAGTGAATCAGAAGCAGAG
>JACCED011368792.1_pt1 | contig 11790 bp, 14 predicted proteins | sample 7455021 | NCBI WGS metagenome assembly JACCED01 (sample SAMN15323456, study PRJNA562643) | freshwater metagenome | isolation source: river surface water | place: USA:Blue River Watershed | collected 2017-08-19
CTAATCCAAAGTATCAAGTTATAGAATCAAAACCCTCTGTACTTACAAGTACATCTACTGCTAACCATGAGAATACCCAGTATGTCGCATCAAAATCCGGCACAAAGTATCATCTCCCATGGTGTGCTGGCGCCAAGCAAATTAAAGAAGAAAATAAAATCTTCTTTAATTCGAAAGACGAGGCAGAACGAGCTGGTTATACTCCCGCAGGTAATTGTAAAGGAATTTGAATTTGTTGCTTTTTAAGCAGCTTTATGTGAATATACGCACTGCTTAGTTTTTTAACAACAATTCTGTGAGGTGAGGTATGCGTACTGAACGCCTGTATTTTAACGAAAATGCAAAGGGAAACATTAGTTGCACTGAGGAGTTTCTCGATGTTACAAATATCGATGACTTACCATTCAAAAGAATAGGTATAAAAACACGAGGTCAAATTATTGAGTTTAATGTCTCTCAGGAAAACTACAACATTGCCTTGTTTCTCTACTATTGTCTTATTAGAGAAGGTAAAAATTTCCTTGGAGGGGCATTCTACTTCACTGAACTCATGAAGCTGGAGGCACACTATTATTTCGGGAGTGAGATTTGTTTTGATGTTTTTGAAAACAGATCATCTACTCAAAATGACATATTGAAATTATTGTTTGCGCACCGAAACGATGGTGACCCAATTTCTGTTATATTGAGCAGAATTGACCATTCAAAATTAGTGCAGAAATAATCTGCACAACACGGTCTAATGAATATCATTCATTAGACCGTGTTTTTAATTACCACAAAATAGGTTTTCTTTTATTTTGTACCAGATACTCATTTGTCCTACTAAAATGTTTACACCCAAAAAATCCTGTACGCGCTGAAAATGGGGAAGGATGGGATGCTGTTAGAACAAGATGCTTAGACTCGTCAATAAATTTCCGCTTACTTTGAGCAAATTTTCCCCACAACAAAAAAACCACATGCACGTGTTCGTCTGAAACTTTTTTAATAACCGCATCCGTAAAGCGCTCCCAACCTAATCCTTGATGAGAACTAGGTTTGTCTTTTTCTACACTTAAAATACAATTTAAAAGAAGCACACCTTGTTTTGCCCACGACTCCAAATTTCCAGATTCTGGAAATGCTTTTCCTACATCATCATGCAATTCTTTAAAAATATTCTTAAGAGAGGGAGGAATAGGTGTATTATCTAAAACAGAAAATGCTAATCCATGTGCCTGCCCCTCACCGTGGTATGGATCCTGACCAAGTATCACTACTCTAACTTTTTCAAAAGGACACACTGAAAATGCAAAATACATCGAGTCTTCATCAGGGAATATTACAATTCCTTTGTTTCTCTGAGAATCAATACTTTTTTCTAATGCACGCAAATATGTAGTAAAAGGTTCTGTAGCAAATACATTTTTCCATTGACTTTCCATACGTATAGACAGTATATCAAATTAAAAAAACTGCAGAAAATCTGCAGTTTTATTTATGAACCATTCTACCCTTAGGGAGTAACCTGAAGAGGATTTCATCAGAATGCTCATCCTTTTTAACTTCAATATACCCCTCATCGAGCAAGTCATCTAAATCATCCAAAACCTCTCGAGGCAAGTTTTTCTGCGTATGATTTTTCATGTTGCAGAAAATTTTTTCTTTTGACATCCACGATGTGATACTCAAAATTAGAAGCCACTCAAGTTTATTAGGGATATACTTCCGAATTTTTTGTTTTCGAAAATAATACGGAATCTGAAGTATAATCAAGACAACTGAAACAGAGAGATAGATAATATTCATTATTCACCTCACAAGGGTTTAATTTTCTTTATTAAGGGCAAGACTGACACCTGAAAAACGTATGCATCCCTAACTTTTTTTCCCAAATCAGTAAGTACAAAACGCTTACCTTTATAGTTATCGATACCATTCAAAGAATGTTCATTGTATTCATATACTTCAATCCATTCATTGTTTAATAACTTTTCTAAAGAAAAATTAAAAACAAATCGAGAAATAATATACGAAACTTTTATCTTATTCGCCATACACTCAGAGACGAACTCTGCCCTACATGGGAACTCATGAGAAAAAAATAACAACCACTCTCTGCGATCAAGATCATTATATGTCTTCACAACTACTGTATGCAGATACACTGCATAGGTGATGACTCCAGACAAAACTAAGCAAAGAACAGTGAACAAAATCATGAAGATTTCCATACATTTCTCCAGATGTTTTTATCCAATTCAAGCTAAAGATAGGCTACATCCATTTTGCACACCCGTCAAACCATAGTATTCTATATACATATGATAGTAATCGACATCGAAGCCTCGGGAACAGAGTACGCAAAGCATTCAATAGTATCTATTGGGGCACTTGATTTTAATAATCCATCAAATCGATTTTACAAGGAATGCCGTATCTGGGGTGGTGCACACATAATGCCCGAGGCACTTGCTATCTCTGGATTTAGTGAAGAGGAAGTTAATGACCCGAACAAAGAACCAGAGGGGGAGATTGTGCGTGCATTTTTTGAATGGTCACAACACATGGACGACAGAACACTTGCGGGGCAGAATGTGTCTTTTGACAGAGACTATCTCAAAGCTGCGGCGTACCGTGAAGGAATTTCTTGGGATCTCGCACATCGAACCATCGACACACATACTCTTTGCTTCATGCATATGATAAAGGCAGGCCTACAGCCGCCAATAGACCCACAACATCGCCGCTCTGCACTTAATCTCGATGCGGTACTCAACTACTGTGGAATTGCGGACGAACCACAACCGCACAACGCGCTCACTGGAGCACTCTCTCACGCTGAGGTAATTTCGCGATTACTCTACGGCAAAAAGCTACTTCCCGAGTTTGAATCATTTGATATACCTTTTGCAACACAAACTTAATTAATTCTATTAATTGTCCCCGAATTTCTTGTTTTTTTCATTTTACAATATGTAACACATGATAAAATCAAATCATGTCTATTTTAAGAAAAAAGAAGAAAGAAAATTCAAAAAAGAAATTCCCCATTAAAACTGATGGTCGCGATATGCATTGTCGAGTAATGACCGACCTTTTCGAAACCGATGATGCAGTACAGTCATGGCGCATTTTCCGCATTATGTCTGAGTTCGTGAGTGGATTTGATGTACTAAGAAAGTATAGTACTGCAGCAACTTTTTTTGGAAGCGCACGCCTCACTCCTCAAGATCCGTCATACAAGGACGCAGAAGCACTTGCTGCTAAACTTGCAAAAAAGGGTTTTACCATCATCACTGGTGGCGGTCCAGGAATCATGGAGGCAGCCAATGTTGGTGCATTTAAAGTAGGAGGGAAATCTGTTGGTCTCAATATTGTGCTTCCAATGGAGCAAAAACTCAATCCGTACGTCACTGAATCTGAAAGTTTTCATTACTTTTTCTCTCGCAAGGTGATGCTTGCCTTTGCTTCAGAAGTATATGTGTATTTCCCTGGAGGTTTCGGTACACTCGATGAATTATTTGAAATCATCACACTCATGCAAACAGGAAAAATCCAAAAGCTTCCCGTCGTTTTGTATGGAAAAGATTTTTGGGAACCACTCATGCATTATTTTGAAAAACAACTTTTTGCAAAATACAAAACAATCAGCAAAGAAGATCTTGAACTATTTCACGTTGCTGACTCAGTAGATGAAGCGTACGAATATATAGTTAAAAACGTTAATCCATCAACACCACGCCAAATTTAATATCACAAACCTTATGTATACAGAATTTTATCACCCACATATACAAGCAAAAAATATTTCTGCGTACACCAAAAAAACAAAGGCGTATACAGATACTTTACTTTCCATCATCAAAGATAAAGACTACACCAGACATGAGTCTGCACTTGCCATTCCGGGAGATACTAAGTATCAAAATACAATCACTAAATCACTTGCAAAATTTGGAGACGTTAAGCATGTAGTGCTTATTGGTATTGGAGGATCAAGTCTCGGAACACAAGCGGTATACGATGCACTCAAAACTCACACAAGCCCAACACTACTCGTACTTGATGCGTTGGAATCATCTTCAATTGATACACTATCATCACTAGTCAAGAAAGTTAAAAAGCTCGAGGATATAGCACTTGTTGTTGTAAGTAAATCTGGAAGTACCACCGAAACCCTTTGCAACACAGACATGGCTTTTTCTCTTTTTGAGAAGGCGTATGGTCCAGCATACACCTCACGTGTTATTGCTATAGGTGATGCCAATACTCCGTTTGTTACGCAATCCAAGAAGAAAAAAATTCTCACGTTTACTATTCCTTCGAATATAGGAGGAAGGTTTTCTATATTCACAGCAGTTGGAATAGTGCCACTCACATTACTCAAAATTGACACACAAGCGTTACGTGAAGGTGCGATAGATGCGGTTACACAAGAAAATCTGTCTATACCTGCAAAGGAAGCATCTCTTCTTGCAGCGAGCGCAAAACTTGGACACCACACCGTAAACTTCTTTACATTCACTCGCATATTTATAACAATAGGGTACTGGTATCGTCAGCTTCTTGCTGAAAGTTTAGGTAAGCCGAAGACAAAACAAAATAAGGTTTTTGCGGAACAACTCTTGCCGACAGTTTCCTCAAGTATTGATCTTCATTCTGTAGCACAGCTCTATTTCGGGGGATATCGTGGAGTGTATACCAAGTTCATTGAGCTACATAATGAAAACCCACTACCTGTGGGTCAGACATGGGTTACCAATCTTACAACAAGTCTCAGAGAGAAAACCATATCTGATGTGCGAACCGCCATTTCAGAAGGTGTACTCACAGCATACAAGGAATCTAATCTTCCGTACCAATCAACATCACTTTCATCAATCGATGCACGTCAAGTAGGTTATCTACTCGCTCAATATATGGCTGAAGTTATGTATCTCTGCCACATACTCAATATTGACACTTTCAATCAACCAAATGTTGAGCTTTATAAAAAGCATATGCGAGAAGCATTAACAGCAGGTAGTTAAAGTATGTACATACTTTTTGATATTGGAGGGACAAAGACTCGTGTAGCACTCTCTACCGATCTTCATTCTGTTGAAAAAGTTATAAAGTTTGATACACCAACGCTGTATGCCGATGGTTTACGTGAAATTTTTAACGCTATACGTACAATCTTACATGGAGGAAAAGTAATAGGCTTAGCGGGTGGAATACGGGGTCCACTCAATCATGAAAAGACCGGGATTGTAAGCGAAGTTAAGTTATGTGACTGGGTAGGAAGGTCAATTACGGGAGATATTTCAAAGGAATTTAATGCTCCGGTATTTTTAGAAAACGACACTGCAATTGTTGGTCTCGGTGAAGTTGTGTACGGGGCTGGAAGAGGATATTCCATTGTGGCATATCACACAGTAAGTACTGGTGTTGGTGGTGCTCGCTATGTTCAAGGAAAAATTGATATGGTAAGTGTTGGTTTTGAGCCTGGTCATCAAATTCTCGACATTGATAGATCTATACTCGGTAAGAACATCCCTCCAACACTTGAAAATCTTGTATCCGGAACCGCACTTGAGAAAAGAAGGGGAGTGAAACCGTATGAAATCTCTCAAAGTGATACTATATGGGAAGAATTAGCTAAGTATCTTGCTGCAGGACTCAAGAACACCACCGTATATTGGTCACCAGAAATCATCGTACTTGGCGGTTCGATGATCGTAGGTGATCCAAGAATTCTTCTTTCTGATATTCAGAAATATACCGAAGAAGCACTCGAAGGTTTAATGCCGTGCCCAAAAATTGTAGACGCAACACTCAAAGATGAAGGAGGATTGTATGGTGCAATGGCAATTCTCAAAAATAAATTAATTAATAAATAATATATTTTGTCAAGTAAAACTGCCAATTCTATGGCTTAGAATATAACACATCGAAAATTTGACATAGTCCTAATATAGTTATGTAATTTGACTTTTTGTCTATATATGCTATTATATTGAGGTAACGGTTTCGACCGTTTTTATTGTTTAAGACAATTGGCTTATTTTACCTAGTTTAATTACTGCAATTATTGCAGTAACGAACGTAGCATCGGTTCCTGTAGTGGATACCGCATATGGGCACATTGCAACAACTAAAGATCACGTCGCTGAAGAGAGGCTGATAGGAATTGATACTGAAACTGCAGTTCGTTCTTATTTCAGCGACATACCTGTCATGATTCAAATCGCGCGTTGTGAGTCGACATTCCGACATACGCTATCAGATGGTACTGTTCTCAAGGGTAAGGTTGACTCTGCTGACACTGGGGTAATGCAAATAAACACGCGTTATCACGGAGAAACAGCAGAAGAACTTGGTCTTGATTTGAACAACCTATACGACAATATGGCATATGCTCGAGATCTCTATGAACGGCAAGGAACGCAACCATGGAGTGCATCCGCACCCTGCTGGTCGCAATCAATTGCAATGCGTTAATAACAAATATCAAAAAACTCCCGTATGGGAGTTTTTTGTGTGTGTTGTATGTCTTATTAGTTTTTTGCACGACGTGCATCAAGTGAGTACTTTCCAGCACCTGTTGCAGCTATAAGTGCACTCGCGATAAGAATAAGAAGTTGGAATTCATAATCTGCATAGCCTTTCTCAAGGTGCACGAAGTATATTGCACCAATCATGATTATGATATTGAACTTTGCCATCCAGTGAGTAAAAAGCCCAAGTATAAGTGCTGCACCGCCGAGCAACTCGCCGTATGAAACGAGTGGTGCAAGAATATTTGCAAGTGGAATACCTGCACTCGCAAAGAATCCAGCGACCGCATCTGTTCCCATTGTAAACACCTTAGTGTATCCATGATAAAAGAAAATCAAACCAACCATGACACGAAGTGCCACATAAATTTCATCATGCCACTTCGACGCTGTTGTACACGCACCAATATTATTTCCCATGTATTGTATATCTTAAACAAATAAATTTGTACTATACGCTCTACACTTAGTATACCAAATAAGCCATGGTACTATGTACACATACTCACAACCTATTAAAATTCATGTATAAAAGCAGTAAAACAAATAGGGAAGTCAGATACTGGCTCATGAAAAGCGAACCCTCATGCTACTCGATAGACAGACTTAAAAGTGAAAAGGTAGGTATGTGGGATGGTGTACGAAATTATCAAGCTCGAAACATGTTGCGTGATGAGATTAAAAAGGGTGACATTGTACTTTTTTATCATTCAAATGAAAAACCGATTGGTATAGTGGGGGAGGCAGTAGTTTCAAAAGAAGCCTATCCCGACCCGACTCAATTTAATCCTGACGCAAAGCACTATGACGCTAAATCAGCACATGCCAATCCACGTTGGTTTGCTATAGATATACGCTTTAAGAAAAAATATAAAGATATAATTTCTCTAAGCGAAATAAAGCGTGATCCGAATCTAAACACTATGGTAGTAGCGAAAAAAGGGTGTAGACTTTCTGTACAACCAGTACACAGAAAGCATTATGATTACATATCAAAACTCAACCAGTAACATGAATATAGGTTTTTTTGATTCTGGACTAGGAGGACTAACGATTTTAAAATCAGTTCGTGATAGTTTACCCGAATATGCATATGCGTATCTAGGTGACACTGCTAATGTGCCGTACGGTGACAAAACCGAAAAAGAAATATGTATATTGGCTCGTGCAGGTATTGAAAGACTTCTTAAATCGGGAAGTCAGCTTGTCATTGTCGCTTGCAATACCGTCTCGGCAGAATCACTCCGTATACTACAAGATACTGTATTTAATATTGAATACCCAGACAGAAAAGTACTTGGCGTCATTATACCTACCATCGAAACACTTTCTGAACTACATACAAAAAAGGCACTTCTTATTGGAACCTCACGCACAATCTCATCAGGTAAGTATGAGTACGAACTTCGGAAATACTGCTCACAAATTTTACTTAAAGGTATTGCAACTCCATCATTAGTTTCAAAAATTGAAATGAATGATACTGAAGGAGCATTTATTGAATTTCAAAAATATGTAAAGGGGGAGATAGAGGCTGTAGATACGCTTATACTCGGATGCACACACTACACAGTACTCAAGGAAATGATTCGAGCTATGTATCCAGACATCCATGTACTATCACAAGATGAAATTATTCCGACAAAAATCAAAAAATATTTGAGCAATCATCCAGAAATTGAATCGAAATTAGATAGATCAAAAAGTATTTCTATTGAACTTACTCGGGAGACAGAACACTATACACGACTCAAAAAAAATCTTTTTGGATTAGATTCGTAATAATATCTGGACATGCCTATATGGTAGAGAAGTGCGAAATTAACCTTATATATCAATATACTATGTGTCGCACAATATATCTTTTACGACATATAATATGTGACGTGCGCGGCTCCTTACTAATATGTAGTTACATTTCTTTCCTATTGGCGCATTACACTTATGTTCCAGTATCTTTCATGAGCGTATATGCATTTGAGCATCTATGACGAATACTAAAATCCTGCAAACAAATTGTTTGCAGGATTATCTTTATGTGACTTTAAATTTATTTATATTTGATTAAGTGTATATTCGTCTCCATTCCAAATTAAAATACTTTTTGAATCTTTATTGATTTTCAAATCATGCATACCGTTTGTAATATTTCCCATTACTTCAATTTCTTTTACAGCATATCCAAACTTGATTGGTGTAAATTCTCTATTTTCATTTTGAATAAAAATAGCAACAACACACCCACCCGATCCACACAATAAATCGTCTTTTGCAATAGTTACGATATCAGGTTTTGTATCTGCTCGTATATCTGTAACACGTATATCAAACTCTGCGTCATTGGAAATTTTTTTTGAACCTAGAATTTCGCTATTGTAATAATTTACAATAGATTGCTGAATCTCCTTTTTACTAAATCCACTTATTACTAATGATGCATTATTAGTGAAAATTCCTACTTTTGTAATCACTGCAGATCCAACGAAATATATGATAACGATGAGTGTGATGATTACAAATATTTGCTTCATAGTATGTTTATCGTGGTGTTAAATAATTCATTGGATCAATATATGCATCTGTCGCTGCTACTGGTGTTGTTGCAGCACCACAACTTGTAACTGCTTTAATTTCATTAAATTTACGCACAGAAACTCCGGCTTTTGCATATACAGTAAAATGTAAGTGTGGGCCTGTAGAATATCCTGTATTACCTGAGTACCCGATTACATCACCCGTACGCACTTGTTGCCCCGCAACAACACTGATTACACTTTGATGTGCATACAGTGTAGAAAGTCCATTTGCGTGATCTATAAGTGTCCACTTACCCCACGAATAACAACCTGGAACTAAATCTGTATCTCCTGTGGCGCGTACGGTACCGGAAAGCGGCGCAAAAATCTGCGTACCGCGAGGTACACCCAAGTCAATTCCAGGATGGTATGCCCTACCTGCATATACCGATGCATTTTGCTTTGCAAACTCAGTACCGCCAAAATACTGTGTAATAATGACATTTTCTACCGGCCAATTAAAAACAGGAGTTCCTTTAGGTGGAATGGTATTTGGATCAAGAATAAATTGAAGCTTTGACTCAAAATCACGAAGCTCTTTTAGAATCAGCTCGCGAGCTGATTCTTTTTCTTTTAGCATTTTTTGATATGCTGCTTCTTCATTTTTTGTTGCTGAAAGTAGTTCAGATTTTTCAGTTTTATTAGTTACAAGAACCTCATTTTGATCAGCATATTGCTCTCGCAGATCAACAAGTTCAGAGCGCTTTTGTGTACTACTATCTTTCATTTCTGTAAGAATGACTTTTTGGGCAAGAAGCTCTTTAACTTCGTGTGCAATTACGTCACGAACTTGTTCTATAGAGTCGACTTCCCCCCAAAAATCTGAAAGATTTTCATATGCCAAAAGAGCCTCAAAAAGTGACTCATCGTCCATTTCGTGCATCTTCTGTAGAGTCTCTTTAATAGCGTCTTTATTGAGACTAATAAGTGTTTCCGCGTCTTTAATCTCAAGAGTTAACTTATTAATTTCAAGATCTGTCGAACCGATTTTATTTTGCGTATATGAAATATCTGCCTGAACTTTTTTGCGCTCAAGTTCTAATTGATTAATAGCCTTCTGAAGACTTGTTTTTTCGCTACCAACTTTTTTGAGCTCTGCCTGATATCCTGCAATTTCCTTTTCAATATCCTTTAATCTATCGTTGCGATCATTTATTTGATTCTTAAGTATTTCAATTTCAGACTGAGCAGAAACAGCAGGTACACAAAAAGAGATGCTCAATAAAAATAGTGCGATCAACGCTACATATATGATTTTTGGATATACGGCAAATCGATTCATACACATTAGTTTAGTCCAGAAATCAAATTTAAATGACTTACGAACTACCTAAAATTGTATCACACGCGGACTTAATACGTTTATATGATTCCCCCGAACCAATAACATGCATGACAGTAAAAGGATCTGGTGATTTTTCACGCCCAGTAAGTGCAACACGAAGGGGCCAAAGCACCTCCCCCCTCCCCACCTCTTCTGCATAATCCCAAATCGCAGTTTTTGCATCATCAGGCGTTATATTTTCAGGCAACGTAGCTACTATTTCAGCTAATCTTTGAAGTCGCGGAAGCGTATCTCGTACTGTCGTGTCCTTTTTCCACTGTATTAATTGAACCTCAACATGAGGTGCCTGAAATGCAAAATCATACTCCCCTGCTTCCATTTGCTCTCGCAACTCAAGTCCAGTATTCACTCGCTCACGTATAACGGGAGTTAATCGATCTAAGCGATCTTCTGAGAACTGACTGAGTGCTTTAGTTGAATCAGGTGTCCATGTATGTACGAAATCAGAAAACTTTTCTATCGAAAGTCTCAGTAAGTGTTCACGATTCATCCATTTAAGTTTATCTTCATTGAGCAATGCTCCTCCCGTTTGAATTCCTTCGAGCGTAAAAGAAGAAATTAACTCATCGAGTGAAAAGATTTCCTGATCTGTACCGGGGTTCCATCCGATAAAGGCAAGAAAATTAGTGAGTGCTTCTGGTAAATATCCCTCACTTCTATAATCAAGCAAATCTTTTGCACCATCTCGCTTGCCAAGTTTTTTCTTTTTATCTTCCCGCAATATTGGAGGTAATGTAACAAACTTCGGTATATCAAAACCGAGTGCTTTATATAAGCTTATAAATTTAGGAGTAGTCGAAATAAATTCATCGGCTCGCATAATATGGGTCACTCCCATATGATAATCATCGACAATATGAGCAAAGTTGTACGTTGGATATCCATCATTTTTCACGAGGACAAAGTCATCAAGCGCTTCTTCCCCAGCTTCCAAGTCGCCTCGTACCTCATCATGCCAAAAAGTTCTTTCAACTACAGGAACTTTAAACCGCAATGTAGAAACACCATCCCATACGCAGGCTCCCTCAGGTCTATGATCTCGAAACAAAAATGGTTTATTCTGTGCTTTTGCTTCTTCTCGAAACTTTGATAATTCTTCTGAGGTGTATGGATCTTGATATGCATACCCTTCTGCAACCAACTTTTCTGCAAATGCTTTGTATGTATGCAAACGCTCTGACTGAATACATGAACCAAATGGAGTAACTTTATCAGGCCCATAATCCCACTCAATACCCAACCACGAAAGTGATTCAATTATCTGTGCAATAGAACCTTCAACTTCACGAACCTTATCAGTATCCTCGATACGAAGAATAAACTTTCCACCATGTTTCCTTGCCCA
>JACCED010669439.1_pt1 | contig 11786 bp, 12 predicted proteins | sample 7455021 | NCBI WGS metagenome assembly JACCED01 (sample SAMN15323456, study PRJNA562643) | freshwater metagenome | isolation source: river surface water | place: USA:Blue River Watershed | collected 2017-08-19
AGCAATACTTTATCTTAATGATAACACACAACCATCTTTAATTGTGAATGATTTAAAATATGTACCAAATAAGCCAGGCTCGATTGGATTATTTGTTGATATAGGAACAGAAGGTTATTTTTCTGACCTTGAAATAGATTTTCAAAAATAGATTGCATAGATACAAAAAAAGCATTACCTAAAGCCTTGCAAACAACAAACTTCGGGATGGCCAATGCTACGCATTGTCATCCTCAACAAGTTCGCCTTACCTTATTGATTATCAATATCTAAAATGTTCACTTTTATTTTAAAATAAATAAAACAGGACATTTTGTGTGAGGTATTCCTCACGCAAATAAAATGAATTGATCTAAGCTTAAATTTATCACTAGAAATTACCTCTGATAAACATTCGTAACAGAAACACCAGCTGTATCTGTTAAAATGAAAGTGTATTTATTACTTGCATCCCAGCTATATTTTACATAACCATTTTTAGTGCCTCTTTTATAGGTAAGCAAATAACCATAGCTTCCCACAGCAGTAAAATCAGTAATCACTGCCCCACTTAGTGGACTTGTTGCTGGACGAACGGGTTTGGTAAATGCTTGAGGAATAACTTGATTTTCAGGCGCTGTGGTAGCTGGATCCAAAGTAACTTTTCCTTTCATGGCACCCACAACATAAGGATAATCAGTAGTACCATGATAATGATAGGTGCCATTTGTTCCAATATGACCATGACAAGTATCCAATACATTCATTACAGCTCCATCAGGTTCTTTTGATCCATATACAGCAAATCCATCTACTGCATATGCGATGGGTTTTAAGCCATTAGCAGTAGATAAGTGAAGTGGAGCTGCGTGATAATGATAATCATCCCCTCTTCCACAATGTCCACCCCAATTATCTAATTCACCAATTTTATAGGAGTCCTCTCCTCTATTATTTAATGCATTAAAAATAGGTATACCATTTACCGCCACTGCCACTGCGCCTTTCATTAAATTAGTTTTAGTACTTAATGGTATTGTTGCATAAGCTGGTTGTAATGGAATAGACCAACTATTGGTTCCATTATAAGGCTGTGTAATGGGTACTTGCTGTTGCCAACTAGTAATTCCAATCATCATATTGTGATTGGGTATACCATTAGAAGCTATGTAGAAATAAGTATCGTCCCAAGTAGTAGAAATAGCAGGCTTAAAGGCAGAAAATGCTGAATCTATTGAAGCAGTATTTGTTTTTGGAATAACCACTTCAACAGGATTGCTGGGTGTTGTATTAATTGGAGTACTAATTGTTAAAGTAGTTGTTGTAGTTGATTTACTACATGCAATTATAATTGTAACAACAAAAAGAAAACTAAAAGTACTTAATCCAAGTCTTGAATTAAAGATATAATTACTAAAGAAATGTTTATTTAAAAAATATATAGCTATAACACTAAGACATAATAAGAATAAAGGAAGGTATTTGAATGGATTACTAGTTTCAGGAAATGTGTTTATATTATCAGAAATATTGAAATGATTAATCTTATTTATTTTCCATTTGGCCAATTGTTGGTCTTGAATACTTAAGTCACTGAATAAAATAGAAACTATTTTCCCTTCTTCTTGTTCAAGATAAATTGTATTGTCTTTTGCAAAAGAAAAATTTCCTTGAATAGTCTTGCCAGAATTTAATCTCCAAGTATTTAAAACATTACCATCCCCTTTATGATAATGCCCCCCTGGATGAGCTAATGCATCATTAGAATTAAAAAAGAAAAACACTAAAATCAGATAAAGTAGTTTATTCATAATTAGGGTCTTGTATAGGTTACGCTCATTACAGCACTATCTAAAATTTTATTTTTCATACCCGCCAATAGTATATCCATTGTTACCTGAGTATTGGGTACGGTAATTGTTGGAGCTGCATTCAAAGCATACATAGTTAAAACATATACTTTTGCACCAGGACCTTGGGAACACGGAGGTGTATAAGTGGTTTTCCCATTCACCGTATTAATACCAAAAACACCTATAGATTTTGAATCATCAGGTATGGAACTAATATTAGCAGGGATATTATAAAGTACAATATAGACATGCTTATCTCCAGTGGGAGGTATAGTATACATGGTTATAGCATAACTTGTAGTGGATGCAGGAGCATTTGACCATTGTAAACCAGGAGATATTCCCAAGCTATCACAGGTATATAATTTGGGATATGTGCCATTGTGTAAAAATCCATTTCCACTGAATTTCAACTGGTTAGCAATTGTTGGAGCACTAGCCACTGGCGTTTGAGAAACTGGTGTTTGGATGACAGGCGTTACAGTTGTCGCCACCGAATTGGCTGATTTTTGACAGGCTGCCAATAAAATTGAAAAACTTAATATGTAGATGCTATTTTTCATTTACCTGGCTTTATGTTAGTTAGACCATTCATTTACACAAAAGTTTAATTCAATATTAAACTTTTAACCCATTGGCTGGTCTAATTTGACAATGAAATACCCTTAAATCTTGCGTAAATTATTTTTTATACTTCTAGTAGCTTGTTTGGGCAACCAAAACCTAATGGGACAGAATTACTCCATTATACTTGGTCGGCCAACAGATAAATCCATATCTGTTAGTTTACTTTTTGATCAAAATACAGATTTTTATATCGAATATGGCACCAGTGCTCAAACTTATACCAAAACTAGTTCCACCTATTTCAGTTCTGCCAATCAAACTTACACTGTTACACTTTCTGATTTAACAGTAAATACAAAATATTATTATAGACTAAGATATAAGAATAATGCAGTCACTAGTTTTAATACAAGTACAGAATATTTTTTTCAAACTCAAAGAAATAAAGGTGAAGCATATGTTTTTACTGTAGAGTCTGATGAACACCTGTATGATAAAAAAGGAATTAGAAGTATGTATCAGGTTACTCTTAATAACCAAGCCTTAGATAAACCGGATTTCATGCTTTCACTTGGAGATATATTTGGTGATGATCATTATCCAACTACTATTACTTCCAATGATTTAAATTTACTTCATAAAGATTATAGGCAATACCTAGGTGCTATTTGTCATTCTATTCCTTTTTTTATAAGCCTAGGAAATCATGAAGGCGAAAATGATTTTTATTTAAATCAAAATCCTCCGAATAATCTTGCAGTATGGGGTACTTATTGGAGAAAATATTATTATCCAAACCCCTCTCCAAATAGTTTTTATTCAGGAAATATGGATAATGAACCATATGGTATTGGAAGTCCAGAAAATTATTATGCATGGACATGGGGAGATGCGCTTTATGTTGTACTAGATGTTTATAGATATCAAAATGTAAATTCAGATAAGCCTCAGAACTGGGATTGGTCTTTGGGATTAAAACAATACACTTGGCTCAGAAATACACTTGAAACAAGTACAGCAAAATACAAGTTTGTTTTTGCGCATCACATTAGAGGACAAGGTAGAGGAGCTTTAACCAATGCTAAATTATTTGAATGGGGAGGATATGAAGCAGATGGTAAAACTTATGGATTTGATAAAAACAGACCTGGCTGGGGAAAGCCCATTCATCAATTATTCAAGGATAATGGAGTAAATATATTTTTCCAAGGTCATGATCATTTGTTTGCACATGAAGTGTTAGATGGCATACATTACCAAGAAGTTCCCATGCCTAGTGATTCTACCTATATGATTGGGAAACTTGCAAATGCAGATGCTTATACTTCAGACACACTAGACGGCACTGGACATATTAAAGTAAGCGTATCTAGCTCTTGTGTGAAAGTGGATTATGTAAAAGCTTATTTACCCAAAGATACCCTTGATGGGAAGCATAAAAATAGAGAAATTGGATTTAGTTATACCATTGGAACTTGTTTGGTTACAGGAATAAATGATATAGACAACCAAAATATAAGTGATTTTGTCAAAATTTATCCTAACCCAACGAGTAATTTAATTTATTTAAAATTTGCATCCCCCATTATTAAATTTGAGTCAATGCTATTTGATGAAGTTGGAAATCAAGTACTCATATCAAATCAAAAACAAATTGATATTAGCACATTACCTAATGGGGTATATGTACTGACCATCAAAACTGATAATTGGCAAAAAAGTCAGAAAATAATAATTAGTAAATGAGAAAATTAATAACAATATTATTTATTGCAATTAGTCATTTTACAAATGCACAAAATTATACTGAGATATTAGGGCGCCCAACAGATACTAGCATGACAATGAGTATATTATTTGATAAAGCAGTCAATGTGTATTGGGAATATGGATTAAGCAGTGGTTCATATACAACTAATACGCCTGTTTATACAACTATTGCTGATACACCAATTGAAGTAAATTTTAGTAATTTATTACCTAATGTAAAATACTATTATCGAACAAAATATAAACTTACCGGAAATAGTACCTATTCAAATGGAGCTGAACACTATTTTCAAACTCAAAGAAAATCAGGCTCAACTTTTTCTTTTGTAGTAGAAGCAGATCCACATTTAGATAGTAATAGTGATCCTGAAGCATATAAATTAACATTGCAGCATATGCTTTCCAAAAAGCCAGACTTTATTGTAGATTTAGGAGATAATACAATGAATGACAAGCTACCAGTAATTAATAAAGCTTCCATCATAGATAGAACCTTACTTTTTAGAAAGTACTTTAATGAACTCACTCACTCAGCTCCTTTATTTGTAACATTAGGGAATCATGAAGGAGAACTTGGTTGGCTACCAAATATTAATGAAAGTAGTTTGCCCACCATGGCAGCACTTATAAGAAAAACTTATTTCCCCAATCCATATCCTAATCCATTTTATTCAGGTAATACAGTATCTGAACCCATGGTTGGAATTAGAGAAAACTATTATGCCTGGGAATGGGGTGATGCACTCTTTGTAGTGATAGACCCATATATGTATACAAAAACAAAGCCAGAATGGGGATGGAGTTTAGGTTTAGAGCAATATAATTGGTTAAAAAAAACACTAAGCAACAGTAAAGCAAAGTATAAATTTTTATTTAGTCATCAATTAGTAGGAGGTTCAGGAACCGAAGGTAGAGGAGGTTCTGAATTTGCTCATTTATATGAAATGGGTGGTAGAAATACTGATTCTACTTATGGTTTTAGTACTAATAGATCTGGATGGGATAAACCCATACATTATTTGATGTTTGAGAATAAAGCAAGTATATATTTTCATGGACATGATCATTTATTTGCCAAACAAGATAAAGATGGTATAGTCTATCAAGAAGTTCCTCAACCATCGGCAAAGAACTTAAATACCATAACAGGTACTGCATATGGCTATGTAAACGGCATATTAATGCCTAATAGAGGTTATTTACATGTAACTGTTGGACCTGATAAAGCTCAAGTAGATTATATAAAAACCTATTTACCTACCGAAGAAAATGCAACTAGAAAAAATGGAGATATTGCCTACTCTTACGCAATTGTGCCTTCTTTGGTTACTGGAGTGAATGAAATCATCAGTAATGATTTTATTAAAGTATACCCTAACCCAGCTACAAACACTATAATCGTGGAAGGCAAAACGCCCATTCAAAATTTTCAGATTAAAATATTGAATATTATGGGAGAAACGGTTTTACTTACCAAAAACAAAGAAATTGATATATCTGTTTTACCCAATGGAGTTTATTTCTTGAACTTTGAAACCGATCAATTTATATCTAGTAAAAAAGTGGTTATTCAACATTAAATTTTGGTCGCTATCATCCTGATTACATCTGCAATACATGAGTGAAATTTATGTTTACGAAGAAACAAAAAAGAACTAAATGAAACTATTGTCCAAATGAAAATCTGAAAACCAACTTAATCAAGTTCACTTTGTAAACTTTTTATGTCTTCAATTAAATTTTGCATTTCTAAACTAAGTGTGCCATTATAGACGCCTCTTATTCTTTTAGCTTTATCAACTAAAATGAAATGTTCGGTATGTAGAAATTCAGTGCTATCCTTGCTAAAACCAATATTTTCTTCAGCAAAATAAGATTGCCTTGCTAAATTATATATACTAGCCCTATCGCCTGTTAAAAAATGCCAATTAGTATTGGTTATGCCATTTTTTTTCATGTATTTTTTTAAAACATAAGGCTTGTCTATCCATGGCGTTACCGAATAAGACAACATTACAATAGTAGTATCCGTTTTAAATTTATCGCCAACAATTTTAAAGTTATTTGTCATAATGGGACAAATACTCCCACAACTAGTAAAAATAAAATTAGCCACATGAATTTTATTTTCCAAAATAGACTGAGATACGATAATACTATCTTGATTTAAAAAAGAAAAACTGTCAATTTTATGTGTAATATTTTTTGAAACTTCTGATTTGTTTTTAATGAAAACAGGTTCAAAATCTGGGCTATTATAATAAGGCATATCAATGATATCCTTCTTTTTTTCATTACATGAAAAAAAGAAAAAACTACTTAACAACAATAATACTATCTGATACATTTTTACAATTTTTTGTTCCCAATAAACCAAATCTTTTTCCATTTAGTATAATATAATTGGCTCTTATCTTACCATTCTCGTACCATAACTTTTGTACCCCTTCTTCTTGCCCATTTTTATAATGTGCCAAATGAAATAAATTTCCATTATAATCCCATTCCTTTAATACACCTTCATAGGTGTCATTAACTGCTTCAAACTGAAATCGTTTTTTTCCATTATCCCAATATGCTATTTGTTTACCATTTTTCATTCCGTTTCTAAATTCCCTATACTCCATCAACTGCTTATTATTATAATACTTTTTATAAACAACAAGCTCCCCGAATACTTGTTCTTTTTCACTTGAACATGCAAATAAAAAAATAATCAATATGGTAAATAAGCAATTTTTCATTATTGAGTAATGGTGCCAGGTGTACCATAAAAACCGCTTCCATTTAAGTAAGGTGCTTCGTTAGTAAAATGGTAATGATAAGATCCACTTGGATAATCAATAGTTTTATGTGAATGGCCATGATAATCATCTAACATGCTATTTGTTACTACAGTTCCGTCTTCCTCTTGAGGGCCATAAACCGGGAAACCATCTAAAAGAAATCCCATTAAACCTGATTTCGTGGATTTAACAGTAGTTAAATATAAAGGCTCTACGTGATAATGATAAACCCCAGATTGTTGGGGGTGTCCATAATATTTATCGAAGCTAGTAATTTCACTTGTCAGGGGCTGATTAGGCCCAGCATACTGATTAAAAAAAGCGACCCCGTTTAATGCGATCCCTATAGGTCCTAATGGTGTAGCAGCATGAGATGCGTCCACTTTTGGATTTACAGGGATTTTGAATGTTCCCGACTGCTCTATGATTAAATTTGGATTTTTATTAAAAGTATATCCACCAAATGTGGTACCCGTATAAGCTTCATATAATTCATTAGTGCTGGCATAATAGGGGCTTTTGTGGTCTGGCAAGTCCTTGGTTTTTATTGTAATATAGGCGCCATCATTGGTAATACTTGTCGCACCGTATATTTTTAAATAAACAGCTGGAACAGCAATACTTGTAGAAGTATCAGTGGTAGTCGTTGAACTACTTTTACTACAACTAGCTAATAAAATTACAATTGTTAAAATGGAAAGTGTTTTTACAAAGTGCATTCTCATATATTTTGATAAATCTAATTATTAGACGATTTAGATTGAATAATCCTTCGGAGTATTTATTTATTTCTTGCAGAAGGATTTGTTTAGCACATACATCTAATATAAAATATATTCACACACATTTTATATCTCTATTATGAATAATCAAAAATTAAGCTCTGTTATTGCATTTTTAATTTTGTTAACAGGATGCAGTAAATCAAATTCAGCTTCAACTACCCAAGATGCTGTTACAATTGAAGTAAATCCTGCGTATTTCCTAAAAGCTGGTTTAGCAGAAAGCATCACTAAAGTAAGTAAAACACTAGCTGATGGGTCAACTGTAGAGTGTTATAGAATAGTTTCAAATAACACCCCGTCAGACCATGTGCAAGGCCCTTGGTGCCCTACTAATATTAATGACGGCATTGATAAAGGAGGCATTTGGTTAGAAGGTGGTAAATTATACGATGTAGATGGTCCATTTATTAAGAATTTAGCTACATTTTATTCAAATACAACTTGGAAATTATACAATTCAACAACAGGAACAATTAATGTGACGGATACAAAAGAAGCATGTCAGGCTGCAGCAAGGCCAGATGTTGACCCGGCTTATAAAAATTATTGCGTTCAATGTTTGCCTTCCTATTTTCCTGGGATTAAAAAAACATATTATATACCAGTTAAGCCAGTTAAAGCCAACAACACAACTTCGATTATGGGTATGGGTAGCGTGGTTGGTATTGCTTTTAATGGCATTAATTTTGATCCACCAGCCCCAACTCAAGCAATATTAGGTGCTTTTACTTTAGCTCCATTTGACGACGCTGGTGGACATGTAAACGGCGCTACAGGATACCACTATCATGCAACAACAGGTAAGTCAACAAAAATTAAACAAACCGACGGGCATGCAGCAATGATTGGGTATGCAATGGATGGTTATGGGTTATTTGAAAATTTGGATGAGTCGGGGAAAGAAAGCACCGATCTTGATGCTAGCAGAGGGCATTACGATGCAACAAGAGGTTATCATTATCATGTTGCACCAACAGGTTCAAATAGTTTTATAAATAGTTTTAGAGGGATACCAGGTTCCTTTGCAGTTACATTATAATTTAAAAATAATTTATGTATAAAATAAGGAGTCTAATTTTATTATTACTACTAGTTAATAGTGCAAGCGCACATAACCCGCAAATTTCTACTATTTCTATAATACAAAATGAGAATAAAAAATGGTCTGTATTTATTACAGCTCCATTGTATACTTGTCAGTCAGCCATTCATGAAAATTATCCAAGCCTAAAAATAGATACCCTTAATGCATTTGAAACGCAAAAGTTAATTTTGAATTTGGTTAAATCCGGTTTTGTTATAAACGGCGACAATACTATCAAATTAATTAATGATAAAATTCAATTAGCTCATGAAACTACATTATACTTTGACATTCAGACAGATAAACCCAATTTTAGCCCTTCTGTAGTTAGCTTTAGCGCTTTTAGTAAATTGATAAACCATTTTACTTTATTAAAAATAGTACCAAATAAAGAAAATGAAATAAGTTACATATTAAATAGTGATAATGGATTCAATTATCCGCAATTAAAAAATAAGGATATGCATACATCAAGTATTTTCAACTTTAATAAATACATTGATATTGTTTTTAGAATTGGTATTAGATACATACTAATTGCTGGCGCATCCTTTATATTCTTTTATGTACTATTTAAAAGAAAAATATTGTATAGAAAAATACAAAAAGCAATTCCAAAAAATAGTGATTATATAAGAGAATTCACTTACTCAATAATAACTATTATGATTTTTGGAATTATAATAGTTACCATTATGGGCAATCCTAATATAAGACCATATACAAAAATTTACGAAGACATACAGGAGCGTGGATGGTTATACTATTTTGCAGCCTTCCCTATTATGCTTATCATGCATGATACTTACTTTTATTGGACACATCGCATTATGCATCATAAGTTGCTATTTAACTCTTTTCATTTAGTTCATCACAAATCAACCAACCCTTCTCCTTGGGCGGCATATGCATTTCATCCTTTAGAAGCAGTTGTTGAAAATGGTATATTTATCGTATTTGCCTTTTCATTTCCGCTACATGAATCTCACACACCCATATTTTTCCTTTTTTCCGTCATATATAATATTTATGGGCATTTAGGTTGGGAATTGTACCCAAAGGGTTTCAATAAATCCATCATAGGGAAATGGATAAATACATCTGTTTGCCATAATCAGCATCACAAGTATTTTAAAGGAAATTACGGCTTGTATTTAATTTTTTGGGATAGAATAATGGGTACTTTAAGAGACGACTATGACATGGGCTATGATGAAGTGAAGAATAGATGAAATAACTTATTTAATAGACCAACCAAAGGAATTCAAAAGCACAAACATCTAATATAAGTATAGTTTGAATGAAAAAGAGCTCATATTAAGGTTAAGGCTTGGTGAAGAACCTGCCTTTAAGGAACTGGTAGAGAATTATCAGGACAGAATATATTATAGTGTCCTGAATATACTACAAAATGCAGATGAAGCTGAGGACGCAGCACAGGAGACATTTATTCAAGTATATGAATCCATTAATGGTTTTAAAGAACAGTCAAGTTTAGCTACATGGATTTACCGTATTGCGATAAGAAAAGCTTTAGAAAAAATTAGGAAACGAAAAAATAGACAACGACTACATTCAATTGTTCCTTGGTGGATGCCTTCTGAAGAAAAAAGTATAGATGCGGCTTATTTGAACCCTGGTATAAATAATGAAAATAAAGAAAAAGCAACTCTGATATTTAAAGCTATAAGCGAACTCCCCCATAATCAAAGAGTTGCTTTTACGTTAATAAGAGTTCAGGGTATGAAGCATGAGGAAGTCAGCGAAATAATGCAATTAAGTATAAAAGCAATTGAATCACTATTAAGTAGGGCTAAAGAAAATTTAAAAAATAAATTAACAAACTACTATAATTCATAAATAAATAATTATGAAAAATATGTCTAACGAGCAATTTGAACAAGAAATGATTGTCATCTCAAACTTAAAAGAAGTAGTCGCTCCCAACTTTTTTTATACAAGATTAAAAGCCAGGATGGATAAGGAAAACTTGTCTAATGAATTAGCAAGCCCATTGAAGCCAATATTAGTTATCTGCGCTTTAACCTTGTTTTTATTTATTAATAGCTTACTCTTAAAAAGTGATTCAAATCTAGTTAACACAAATTCGAGTCAAGAAATGGAGGCTTTTGCAGCATCCTATGATCAAACAATTTCAAATTAAACTGTTTATTATGAAAAATATATTAAATAACAAAATCGCAGCCTGGCTTATAGGTCTATTAATACTAGCCAATATAGCCACACTGACATTTTTTTGGATAGGGCATTTGAAAAACCAAAGAGATAATTCTCCAAAAAATTTCTTAGCAAAGAGTTTACACTTTAGCGAAAGTCAAAAAAACGCCTATTTTGAATTAGCAAAAAATCATAATGAAAACGCTAATAAAATTAGAGAACAAATTAAAATTGATAAGGAGAACCTTTTTCAATTATTAAAAAACGACCAAATAGTTGATAGTGTAAAGAATAATGCTGCATTAAAAATAAGCTTATCATTACAAGCATTAGATATGCTGACTTTCGAACATTTTAAAAAAGTAAGGGCATTATGCACAGAAGAACAAAAGCCAAAATTTGATGAATTAATCCAAAAAATGGTCAACTCCGTTAATAACCCACAAAAAGGGATTAAGCCTAACATAAAAGAAAAAATGCATCCTGCAGATAAAAACTAGGGACTTGCTAAGTAAAAGAATTATAAAAAATATCTAAAATAAAAAACCACATACGAATAATCGGAATTGCCAATGCTGCGCATTGTCATCCTCGTGGGTCGGTTTACCCAAAGCCTTCCAAACAACAAACTTCGTTTGCTGTTTGGCTTTTTTAATGCTCACATGCTTACAAGAGCGAGCTCTTGACGCTGTTCGCATTAAAAAAGCCTCTCAACTTTGTTGAGAGGCTTTGTAGCGAGATCGGGATTTGAACCCGAGACCTCAGGGTTATGAAAAGTGCTAAA
>JACCED011931466.1_pt1 | contig 11785 bp, 7 predicted proteins | sample 7455021 | NCBI WGS metagenome assembly JACCED01 (sample SAMN15323456, study PRJNA562643) | freshwater metagenome | isolation source: river surface water | place: USA:Blue River Watershed | collected 2017-08-19
CATTCTCTATTTATATAAAAGAAGTTGACAAACTCATTGTATATATTATATGTTTTTGACGAAAAAATTATGAAAAGTTATAATCAGTTTTATTACATTATCTAATATTTTAATACAAAAGTTTATTAAAAGTTTATTTATATATTGCTTTATATTCTCCTTATATCCTTTAATTTGGAATTTATATATTTTATAGAAAGTTAATAGATATATTTTCTAGATAATGTTAATAGAAATTATTAATAAAAATAAATAATATTTAAATATAATTTAAGGAATTATATTTAAATATTTATTATATGGATTTAGATATTATACATAATAAATTATATTTTAAACATGGTTCTTTATTAGATGAATTACCAGAACAGATGATGTCTTTAAAATTTATTGAGTCTACAGATACCGTATTAGAATTGGGTGGTAATATTGGACGTAATTCATGTATTATATCTTCTATTTTAGATGATAGCAGTCGTTTATTAGTTTTTGAACCTAATAAAAATCATTATATTAAATTGTGTGAAAATAGAGATATTAATAATTTTAAATTTAATATTGAAAATTGTGCTATTTCTAAAACTGAATTATATCAAGATAATACCGATTTCCTTAAGGCTAAATATGATATTAATTTTATTGAATATCATTGGAAAAAAGCCAATATTTCTTCTTGGACTAATATTAAAAATAAATATTATCATCTTTCTTTTAATGTTCTTGTAGCTGATTGTGAAGGTGGTTTATATTATATTTTAAAAGAAGAACCAGATTTTTTAGATACAATAAATACAATTATAATTGAAAATGATTTTTTAGATATGTCACATTTTCAATATGTTCAAGAACATTTTAAAAAAAATAATTTTTCTCTTGTTTATAATAAACCATTAAATATACCATTAAATAAACCATTAAATATGCGATTATTTTTAACTTATAATAATTTTTATCAAGTTTGGAAAAGAAATTAATTTATTTTTATATTATTTATTTTATAAATATGGTTATTTGTGAAGGTGGAGATACTATTGTTGAAAATAAATATGTTATTCATTCTTTTAAAACAGTTGGAGTTTCAACCTTAAAAGTTGTAGAAGGAGGATTGGTAGAAGTATTAGTAGTAGCAGGAGGAGGTGGTGGTGGAAATGGCACTTCAACAACTACAGAAGCTGGAGGAGGTGGTGCTGGAGGGTTGATATATAGTTCTAATTTTTATCTTACTGCTCCTTCAAATATATCAGTTACTGTAGGTGCAGGCGGAGCAGCAGCAACTAATGGTGGAAATTCTATTTTTTCAACTTTAACAGCAATAGGAGGTGGAGCAGGTAGAAGTGGTGGTATTGTAACATCTGTAGGTGGTTCTGGTGGTGGTGGTTCTTGGGAGCAAACGGGTAGTGCTGGAACAGCAAACCAAGGTAATAATGGTGGTGGAGGTATTGGTTTTTTAGGTTTAACATCATCTTTTGCAGCATGTGGAGGAGGTGGTGGTGGTGCTGGTTTTCCAGGTAATACAAATTATTTATCATTTGGTGGTGATGGTTTATATTTTCCGCAATTTTCTAATGTTGGAGGCAGTCCTCCTGGATGGTTTGCTGCAGGAGGTCAAGGTGGAACAGTTGGTATTATTAATAAAAAATATAGGTCATATGGTGGTGGTGGTTATTCATCAGATGTAAATGGTTCAGAACCTTATCCAGGTGTACCAAATACAGGAGGAGGAGGGGGGGGTAGATGTCAAGGAAGTAGTAGTTTAGGCGCAGCAGGTGGGTCAGGAATTGTTATTATTAGATATAAAAATTATATATCTCAAACTACAACAACATATTTATCAGATTTACAATTAGCATTTGGTGGAACAAACCCAATTAGATTAAGTGAATATTATGCAAATAGTATACCAAATTATACATCAAACATACGAAATATTCCAAATTCAGGTAATACAATTAGAATTTCTCAATTTAGAAATAATGATAATAGTATTGATTTTAATACATATAGTTATTATGGAACAATTAATTCTAATTGTAATTCATTAGCAATTGATTCAAATTCAAATATATATTTTACTGATGATACTAATTATATATCTAAAATTGATAGCAATAAAACATTAAATTCAACATTTTATAATGTAGGAGTTCCTTATAATAAAATATACATATTAAATGATATTTTATATTTAGCATATTATTATACTGACCCTACACCTGTTTATTGGAATACTACACAAATGACAAATAGATATATTAGGTTAAAAAAATTAACATTAACAAATGGTACTATAACAAATGATGTATTATTTGCAGATAAATTACATCATTATTATATTAATAGTAGTATTGCTTTCTGGCCAAGTGGTGCTCCAGGTCCAATAACAGTAAATCCTAATGGAGATGTATATTTAAGTATAAATACTTCTTATTGGTGGGTACAACAAAATATTATAAAAGTAGCTGCTAATGGTACAAAAACTTTAATTTATCATTATAATGGTAATGCTTATCAGTGGAATACTATTGTTTATTCATTAGCACCTTCAAATAATTCAGTTGGATTTTATACAATTCATCAAAGCAATTTTAATTTTATGAATGATGCTGGAACAATAACTAGTTTATATGCAATGGGAAATCCAGATTGTAGAATAGTTAGATATTTAAATTCAAGAATGATTTTATTTAATAGAACATCATTAATTGTAAGAATTTATGATTTTAATTCATCAAGTATAATGACATCTGAAACAGTTCAATTATATAATGTAGATTTCATAGAAATGTGTAGAAGTAGTATTAATGATGTATTTATATTTAATGTTAAATCACAACGAATATTGGTAAGAAATAGTCCAAATGATGGTTCATCAAATAAAAGAGCTGCTTTAAGTGGATTTCATTTAGCAAAATTAAATACTAGTTTAAATTTACAATTAACAAATGGCTATTATTGGATTAAAGGTGAAAAAATGCCAAATGCTTTACAAATGTATGTTAATTTTACTGAAGACGGCGGAGGATATGATTTTTATGTAATGACAACAGGAACAACAAGTAGAAATTATATTTATCAACTAACAGGAGCTGAAACATTAGGATTAGATATTTTTTATCCTCGTAGTAAAGCACATTGGGTAGCTATTTATAATTTTGTTGTAAATGTATCTGGTTATACAATTGCAAATCTTGTACCTATTACTGGCAAAGTATATAGAATAAATGGAATTGGAAATTATAATAATATTATAATGAGAGACCCTAGATATTTTTCAAGTGGTGCTTCAGATTGGATGGTTCCTGATGGAGGACAATGGTTTATAAGAGATACAGGTTATTCAGAACCAAATTCAAATTATTTTGCATATGCTTATTTATATACATGGCTTGTTAATATTAATGGTGTTAATTATGATAGATTAACATCAGATGGTACAGTTTATTTTGATGATAATAATGCTGTAAATGCTACAGGAACAACATTATTATTATCAACAAATTTTAAAGGTTCTTTATTTGATGTTTCAACAAATGACGGTTCTACATCTGATAAAGCTGCATTAAGCGGATGGCATTTATCAAGATATAATAAAATTTATAAATTAAATTTACCAAGTGGAACATATTGGATTAAATCGCCTAAAATGACAAATGCTTTACAAATGTATGTTGATATGACAACAGAAGAAGGGGGATATGATTTTTATAGATTAACAACTGCAACAAATCGTTATCTTGTTACAACAGTAGATACAGGAGCTAGTGCATTAGGATTAGATATATTTTATCCTCGTAGTAAAGAACACTGGGCTGCTATTTATAATTTTGTTGTAAATGTTAGTGGTTCAACAATAGCCAATGATATTAAAACAATTGGAGCAGTACATAAAATTAGCGGAGGTGGTAATTATTCGGGTATAGTAATGAGAAATTCAAGATATTATTTAACTGGAACAACAGATTGGAGAGTACCAGATGATGGTAAATGGTTTATAAGAGATACAGCATTTACAGAACCAAATGGAGATTATACAGCAAATTCATTTTTAGGGTTAAATACATTAACTTCAGATGGAAGTGTTACTTCATTTAATGATGGTAATAATCCGAATTATTATACAGGAACTACTGTAATATGTTCAACAAATATAAAGGGATTTTCATATTATAATTGATTTAAAGGATAAATTCTAATATCCTTATATGCATAAAAATAAATATAAGTTTAAAATTCAACATGATAAAATAGCTATAAAATTGATTTATTTTAGTTTAAAATTAGCATAAATAGCATTATGGTCTGAATAGTTATCATGTATTAAATTTATAATTTCATATTCATCTTTTATAGTTAAATTAGTATTTTTATAATAAATAACATCTGGTGATATTTCATATATTGATGTATGATGTTTTTCGTATAATTTTTTACATTTATTGTGACATATTGGTTTATATTTATGTTTATTTAATACTTCATAAATATATGCATTCCATAATTTAATTTGTTCATCATCAAATTTTGCATTACTTTTTAAATAATTAATTTGTCTTTGATTGTGGGTCCCTAAAAAATATTCGAAATCACTATTAAAATCGCCAAGAATAATATCTACATTTTTATTAATCATTTGTTCAATGATTTCAATTTTAATTTTTTTAAATGTATTAATATTAGATTTATTTGGATTATTAATAACTAGTTCATCAAATGTACCACCACATAAATGAACAACGCCAATTTTTAATTGTTTATTTTTATATTCAATTGTAATTATAATATCTGTTCTCGGTGTATTACAATAATTTGTATTAAGTTTTTCATAAGATATAAATTTTAAATTACAATTATTATTTTTATATATATGAATTAGTTCGTATCCTAAATTTGAATTTGTAGCAATTAACGAATAATTAAATTTTTTCATTAAATCAATAAAATCGGTATTAGATTCTTGAATACATACAAAATTTGGTTTATTTTTAATTAATTTTTGAACTAAATTAATTTTTTTATCATATGTATCACATAAAGCTAATTCAAATATATTAGCAGTAACAATACTAATATTATTTATTTCTTTTAATGGTTTTATTTCTTTTTGTGCTAATATACTTTTACCTATTTTACCATCTATACTAACACATCTGTTAGTATTAGGATTAAGAATTTTATTTTTTTCACAATCTTTTGTTTTATCTGTATATTTTTCATTAAGTTTTTGCTGTGCTAATATATTTTTACCTATTTTACCATTTATATTAACATATCTATTTGTTTTAGGATTAAGAATTTTATTTTTATTAATCATATTATATTACATATGATAAAAAATAAAATTATTAATGTAATTTAAAAATCTTGATATTCATTATCAGATAAACAGATAGATTGGTCAATATAATAATTTTTAACTTCTTCATTTTTATCATTAGTTAATGGTTTATAAGTAATGATACAATCAATTTTTGATTGTAATTCAACAAATTTACGAATATCTCCGAACATTTTTATAATAATACAAAATAAATTATTTTTTAAATAAATAATCTCTTTTTAAATAATAATGGTTTTACAAGCATCAGGAACACCCATTAAATTTTCAGAAATACAATCAGAATTTGGTGGTACAAATCCAATAAGCATTAGTGAATATTATAATAATAGTTCAACTGGTTATGTTGTTCATGTTGACGATATACCAACACTAAATAATCCTATAAAAATAAGTAAATATTATGGAAAAGCTAATAGACCCACAACATTTCCAGCAACTATTATATCAAATGGAGGTAGTGATAGTTTAACACAAATAAATAATTATTATTATTATATATTTACATCTACAACTGGTATAAATAGTATTACATTTTTACAATCTACAGTATGTGAAATTTTAGTTATAGGAGGAGGAGGTGGAGGAGGTGGTGGTTTTGGAGGTGCTGGTGGAGGAGGTGGATGTATTAATAATAAAACAAATTACATATTTAATCGTGGAACATATCAAATTACAATAGGTTCAGGTGGAACAGGTGGTATAGGTTATAATTTTGGAGTTATGGGTACTAATGGTTCTTCTGGTGGTGTATCAAGTATAACATCAGATACAATAAATATATCAGCAGCAGGAGGTGGCGGGGGGGGATATAGTGGAGGTAATGGAGGAAATAGTTCTAAAAATATTGATGGAATTATTACAAATTTTAATGGTGGTTTAGGATATACTAATATAAGTACATATACATATACAGGTGGTGGAGGTGCTGGTGCTAATAGTGCAGGTACTACTGCAACTGCAACTATATATGGAACAGGTGGTGACGGTTATACATCATCAATAACAAAAACGCCAATAACTTATGCAGGTGGTGGTGCAGGCGTTCCTGCATCTGCTTCAGATACAACATCAATACAAAATGGATTAGGACAAACTAATTATGGTGGAGGTGGTAGAGGCGGATGGGCAGATAATATACCAGGAACAAATGGAAAAGCAGGATGTGTTATAATAGCTTTTACATTTGTATCACCATCATTACCAACTATTGTTTCCGGTGGAAATAATGATATAATTAAATCGAGTAATGGTTTATATTATTATTATTTATTTACATCTACAACTGGTTTAAATAGTATTACATTTTCAAGGTCATTAATATGTGATATATTACTTGTTGGTGGTGGAGGTGGTGGATTATATTATGGTTCAGGTGGTGGAGGTGGTGGAGGATGTGTTAATTTTAAAAGAAATTATACTTTTAATCCTGGAACATATACAATTACAGTAGGTTCAGGTGGAGGTGTTGGTGTATTAAATAATGGTTCTCAAGGTGGTGTATCAAGTATAACATCCAATACTATAAATATATCAGCTACAGGAGGTAGTGGCGCTATATATCCATCGTCAACTTATCAAGGAGGAAATAGTTCTAAAAATATTGATGGCATTATTACAAATTTTAATGGTGGTACTGGATATACAAACGCTTCGTTGGGTATATATAATGCAGGAGGAGGTGCTGGTGCAGATGGTCATGGAATGTCAGGAACTTCAAGTGGTGGTGGGATTGGTGGTAATGGTTATAGCTCATCCATAACAGGAACTACTATAATTTACGCAAGTGGAGGTGTAGGTGGTAGTTATCCATCTACATCTATACCTGCAAATAATATAACAATTGGTGGTGGTGGTAATGGTGGTGGTGCTGGTGCTTATGGAACATCCGGAAATAAAGGATGTGTAATAATAGCTTTTAAATATAGTAATTTTTCAAATATGACATTTACACCAGCAGGTGCAACTGGTGATACTGGACCAACATTAGCGAATCTTATAAGTAATTATACTATTAATTATCCATTATATACAACATGGATTTCAAATGGTAATTATTTAAATTCAGATAATGGTAAACAAATATGGACTGTCCCAATAACTGGAATATATAAAATAACTGCAGCAGGTGCAGGTGCTTCTTATTTCTCAAAAGGATATGCACATTATATAATAACTACATTAATAATTAATCAAACATTAACATTAATAGTAGGACAAAAAGGAATTGAAGATACTGGACGTGGTGGAGGTGGTTCTTTTGTATTTAATAGTCAAAATATAACTTCATTAAATAATTTATTAATATGTGCAGGTGGTGCAGGTGGTCCAGGTGATGCAAGTGGTACAGGTATTAATGGAGAACTTAATTCGACTGAAGCAGGTAAAGGTGGAAATGGTTTTAATGGTTTGGGAAATTATTCAGGTATAGGAGGTGCTGGTGGTAATATTAATTCAAATGGTATGAATGGTACACAAGGTAATAATGAAGATGCGCCAGGAGGTATTGGTGGAAATTGTGGTTCTTCATGGAATAATGCAGGTTTATATGGTTCAAGTATTGGAAGTTTTGGCGGAGGTGGATTAAGTTTATTAGATAATAATTTATCTATAGTTACGGGTCAAGGCATTAATGGAGGTGGTGGCGGAGGAGGTTATAATGGAGGTGGAGGAGGTGGAGGAGGTGGAGGAGGTGGAGTAGGTGGAGGAGGTTATAATGAAGATGGTGGAAATGGAGGAAAAGGAGGTGCAGGCAGTAGTTATCCAACATCAGGTACAACACCAGTAGCAACAGTAGCAGGAGCAGATGGATATATTACGATTGAATTATTATAGTAAATTATTAATAAGATATAATGCCAAATTTAACAACAGAATTTTATAATTTAATGAAAAATACAAAAACAAATTATTATATTGAAACAGGAACTTATATGGGAGATGGAATAAAAAGTATATTAAATAATTATAATAATATATATTCGATAGAATTATCAGATAAATGGTATAATTACAATAAAAAACAATTTATAAATAATGAGAATGTTAAAATATTATTGGGTGATTCAAAAAAAATATTATCAGAATTATTAAATACTATAAACGAACCAATTACAATATATTTAGATGCTCATTATTCAGGTGGTACAACTGCATTTGGAGAAGAAGAAGTACCATTATTATATGAATTAGAAATATTAAAAAATAGAGAATATGATGATATTATAATAATTGATGATTGTAGATTATTAGGAAAAACTGGAATATGTGGTTGTGGTGATATAATATATCCTATAATGACGTATGATTGGCAAAATATAACAGAAGAAAAAATTAAAATGAAAATGAAAGAAAATTATATTTTACTCAAAAATGATAATAATATATACACAGATGGAGCAGAAGACCAATTTATATTGGTTAAAAAGATAATTATTTGATTTAAGGAAAGATAATAATATTTTTATTAATGAATTTGACAATATATTTAAAGGGTGTCAAAAGATATTTATTATTTGGTTTTATATCAGGTATAATATCATCATTTATTTTATCATATATTCCGATTATATATTCTGAAATATTACGTATTTTAACATCAAATACTATTATTAATAATAATAATCGACTGTATGGATTATTATTTATTTATTTTTATTATAATTTATTTTCTAGTTTATTTGCAGGTATTAGAGGTTGTATTTTTACAATATATATAGAAATAATAATAAATAAAATTAAACTAAAAATTTTATCTACATATTTTAAAAAAGATTTAAAATATTATAATGATAAAAATTTAAATGAAATTAGTAATATTTTAATAACAGATTCTAAAAATGTAGCAGAACTTTATTTATATAACAGTAATATTTTTATACGTAATATTACTCAATTTATTATAACAACATATATATTATTGCCAAATTCTATTTGTTTGTATTTTATTACATTATTATTTTCATGTATTCATATTATAATTGAATATATATATAATAATTTTATTTTTGAGCCAATATGTAAAGAAACAAATAGTATTTTAATTAAACAAAATAATATGATAACAGATTATATAAATAAAATTGAAACATATAGAAGTTTATATTTAGAAGAAGTATTATATAATAAATGGTATGAAATGAATAATAAATACGAATATATGAAAATAAAGGATGCTATATATTATGGTATTAATTTATTTATATTTCAGTCATTAAATGAAATAATAATAATTTTTATTATTCTTTTTGGTAATTATAATAATTATTCTAATAATATTATTTTATTATTTGTATTATATAAATCATATTTCACAAATATTATAAGAGATATACATGAAATAAGAAGAAATATTATTAGAAATAATACATCAATTATTAATATAAATAATTTCATTGATAATAATGAAAATAAACAATTAACTAATAATTATATTCCAAATTGCAATTTTAATCCAGATATAGAAATTAGAAATTTGAATTTTTCATATAATAATACTAAAACTATTATTACAAATTTGAATATAAAAATATATAAAAATAAAATAACAGGATTTAAAGGTAAATCTGGAAATGGTAAAAGTACATTATTTAAATTATTATTAGGTTTTTATACTATAAATGGAGAAATATTATTTGATGATATAAATATTAATAATTTTGACAAGACTTATTTTTATGAAAAATTAATATCATTTGTAGGACAAGAACCAGTATTATTCGAAGGTTCAATAAAAGATAATTTGATTACCAATAATACCAATAATATTAATAAAAAAATATTATCATTGATAGAAGATTTTTATGATGAAAATGATAATAATATAAAATTATCAGGAGGACAAAAACAAAGAATATCAATATGTAGAGCAATATTAAGAAGACCCAAAATATTATTATTAGATGAACCTACATCAGCATTAGATAATAATAATATAAATAAATTTATAGATTTAATAAAATCATTATCAAAAGAAATGACAATATTAGTAATATCACATGATGAAAAAATATTAGATATTTGTGATACTATTATTAATATTTAAGAAAACCATATGTAAAATATTAAAATTTCTACAGAACCTATATGTTAATTTTCATTATTATTTGACACTTTTCCCAAATTTAATATTTTAATTGTAAAACTGTCGCAATGTTAAATTAAAATTCTTTATAGTACTTAATTATTTTTATATTCATTATTACTACATTTAATTAATAATAATAATAATTTTGCCATAATCTTTTTTATTTATATTATATAGAGCTTAAATATAATTATATTGACATATATTTTTTAATATTATTTTTAATTTTATTTTTATTTTTAATTTTTTTTTCTTCTGTAGATTTATATTTAATAAATTGCTTATCTATTTTAAAATTTTTAATAAGGTTATCAAATGATATTTTATAAGGTGTGTAAGGACATAATGGTTTAAATAATTGATAATTTCTAATATTTTCACAATTTTTAATGATAGGTATAATATTTAATTTTTCATAATATTTAGAATCTAATGTTTCATTTCCTATCATTGATAAAAATATTTTTGAATTATGTTTATTTAATACATAACCACTATAAATATTAGTTATTGTAGAAATAGTATCAGCTAATTTATGGTCAAAATATATTAAATATTTTCCTTCAATACTATTAATATATACTGGTTTATATCTATCAATTATTTTAATTTCATAGGCATTTAAATAATTATTTATTAATGGTATATCCCATATATATTTATTAATTTGCAAAAAAAATTTTTTTTTAATAAATTTATTAAAAGATTGTTTAATTTTTTTTAATCCTATAGAAGATATAAATGAACATAATAAAAATATCTTTAAATTAGAAATATCTGATTTAATTTTATTAAGTTTATTAATATTATCGCTCATTTGATTACCCGAATATATACAATCATCAACAAATACTATATAATCATTGCTTTTAACATTAACAAAATCTTTAATTAATACTAATTTATAGTTTGGATATTTAAAATTAAAATAATCTTTAATATAGATATAAACCCAATAATTTGATTTATTTTTATATTTTTCATCAATATAAAAATAAATTATTTTATTATCTCCTACATAATCAACTAAATCTTTAATATTTTTATTTAAATTTCGTATAAAAGTTTCAAAAGATATATGTATTGTATTATTAAATATTTTTCTTAATATTGGTCTAGTTTCTTCATCACATGCATTAATATATTTTTCAATTTGTTTTTTATTTAAAGAATGATTTATAGGTGTTTTAATATTTAATGTAAATTTAGGTTTTTCTTTAGTTTCTTGTTTAGGTTTTTCTTTAGTTTCTTTTTTAGGTTTTTCTTTAGTTTCTTGTTTAGGTTTTTCTTTAGTTTCTTGTTTAGGTTTTTCTTTAGTTTCTTGTTTAGGTTTTTCTTTAGTTTCTTGTTTAGGTTTTTCTTTA
>JACCED010224913.1_pt1 | contig 11784 bp, 11 predicted proteins | sample 7455021 | NCBI WGS metagenome assembly JACCED01 (sample SAMN15323456, study PRJNA562643) | freshwater metagenome | isolation source: river surface water | place: USA:Blue River Watershed | collected 2017-08-19
ATTAATGAGCCAGTCTTGATGTAGGCTCCATACTTGCGAATGGCGTTAGGAAATCCTTCGGTATTTTTTTCTAACTGTTGCACATCACTCTTTTTAGGAATGTATTTTCTAAATTTATCAATCAAGCGATGTTTCATAGTTCCATCTACGCCCGCAATAGGTAGTGATTCAGCAAAATAATCGCTAGCAGAAGAATTAAGGCCTAGTAGTAATACTTGATTTAAATGCTTAGAGCTAATGCGTTCAATGCGAGATAGTCCAGAGCCATTTTCAATGACCAACTCAGGCATGTCTAGTTGATGTTTTTTAAGCCATGACTTAACGACTTTTGTGCCATTGGTCGTGTTGCTAGGGCCTTGAACTTTCTCAAGACCAATCGTTAATAAAACCTGCCTAGCCATGACATTATTAGAGAGTTTATTGATGTCGCGGACCGATTCATAAAGAGGAACTCCAAAATGAGTCACAACGGGTCTAAATAAATCAGACAGCTGACCGCTTTTGATTGTTGGCTTTTTACCCCAAGTGCCACCCATGTCTTCCCATGCTGCAATGAGGCTTTGCAGGAAAAATTGATCGCTATCACTGGCAACTACATTCCATGTAGCCGAACCACAACTGCTGGGGTATTCACCTTGAAAGCTAGCTAGCCAAGTAGCATTTTTTTGCATCTGAATGGCCATTGAAATATTTTCTCTCCAGTTGGTGCAAGGTGCATCAACCAGGCTGAGATTGTTATCCACTTTTAAATTGGCAATGCGGGGTGTTTGTTTGATCACGACAAGTTGATTGTCGATGTTTGGAAAAAACTGAAAACTGAAGCTATTAAATGCAAATAACAATGCATCTGGAGCTACGTTGTAGGCACGAGAGGGTTCGCCATCTGAGAAAGAGGTTTCTTTAACCGACGAGTCGTAGGCGCTTCGATCTAGAATCAAATCCCCCGTGATTTTTTTAACGCCGCTGGACTTGAGGTTGGCTAGCATCTTATTAATTTCTTCGGGAATTAATTTGGGGTCACCGCTACCCCGAATTAATAAATCTCCTTGTAAGGTGCCGTTTTGAATCTTGCCGTTGGTAAATAGATCAGTTTTCCAGCGATATTGAGGCCCAAGAACTTCCATAGCAGCCAAGCTAGTTAGAAGCTTCATGGTTGAAGCAGGATTCATGGATTGATTTTCTTGCCAATGAATCACCTCATGAAAATTAAAACTCTGGGCGCCTGTTTGTTTTGTGACTCTATCAACAGAAATAGAGATAGCTTCTTTGGGGATATTACTTTTCTTGATGATACTTTCAATATGAGGCGGTAAATTTGTGGAAGCCCAAGTATTGGATGCTAGGACCAATAAAAAACCAACCGTAAACATTGAAAATGATGAAATCGACATGGCTAAATAATATAGCCAAAGATCAAGAATGAATACATCCGTATTAGTTCGGATGGATAATTTTTCTTAGAATCCTATTTGATCGAATTAAAGCGATACATAAGTTCGCAAAAAGTGGGCGCATGTAATGGGGTGGATTCTTTTCAAACTGATCGCAAAGCGTCGCCAAGTTAGAGTCATTAGAAATCTTTGCCCCTCCCGAAAGTTTATGAGCCATGGTTTTATAGGCTTTCTCGCTTAAAAATGATTTCTGGGTGTGTAGTACGTCCATTAATTCAGAAAACGCTTTCTCTTGGTAATTTAGAACTTCTTTTGCAATCGTCAACATCATGTCATTTTGACCAGAGTCTATGTTTTTGAATGTATTTAGGTAATTTCTTTCTAAATTTAGCTCTCTGCGCCAATCTTTTAAGGAGGCAGGTTTAATTAAGATGGAATCAAATGGCGTGTCTGGATTGAGTAATATTTTGGGGCCGTCAACATCAGCTGTGATGCCATAGATGTTTATCTCTTTTTTAGATATTTTTTTGGCAGCAATTGCTAGCTCTTGACCATTCATTTCGGGCATGCATAAATCAGTGATCAATAAATCAAAGTTCACATCTTTCATTAGATTGAATGCATCATGAGCTGAGTGACTGACATGAGCGCAAAATCCCATTTCTTTAAATTGAGATTCAGTAATCATGCAGCTAGGGATATGGTCATCCACAATCAATACTGTTTTATTTTCTTCAACCCATTGAGATTTTGGTTCGGTCTTGGTGAAAGATTCTTGATACTTTGGATCTCGAATTGATCTTTTGAGGCTAAGCATGAACTGAGCTGTGGTGCCTAAATTTTCTGCGGATTCAATCTCTAAATGACCTCCCATTAAGCGAACCAATTGTTCAGAGATGGTTAACCCCAATCCTGAACTCAGGCGTTCATTTTCAATCATGAGGCAATCTAATTGCTCAAAAGGTTCTAGTAATCGCTGCAATTGATTTTGAGGAAATCCTCGACCATTGTCGGCGATCTCAAAATGGATCAGTTGCGCAAAAAAATCATTGGCAAGCACTCTGACTGTGACGGATACTTTGCCGCCCGAGCTAAATTTGATTGCATTATTGATTAAATTGTGGAGTACTTGACTCAATCGCGTGCTATCTAATAATAGGCTTTCTGCAATGTCTGGACATGTATAGCAAATCAGCGTGGTTTGATTTTTTTCAGCCAAAGCACTGACTGTTTTGCAAATATGTTTGACTAAGTTTTGGAGGTGGCAAGCCTCCTCTTTTAGGAAAAATTTTCCTGCCCCTATTTTTGATAGGTCCAGCATTTGGTTCAGTACGTCAAGCATTCCTTCTGCCGATGCATGCGCCCCCTCTAAAATTTCTTTCTCAGCTTGTTCTAATTGAGTATTTCTGAGAATTTTTTCCTGGATACCTAAGATGGCACTCATAGGGGTTCTAATCTCATGACTAATTGTCGATAAGACTTTTTTCTTAGATTCTTGAAATCCTTTTGCTATTAATTCATTTTGCTTGGCTGCGTTGGCCCATTGCTTATTTCTATAAAGCAAAAAAGCGCAGGTCAAGCTTGTCATTGCAAGCGCAATATAAATTAGAAGATTCAATTTAAACGTCAACTATTTGGTTAGCTCTACAAAATGCAATCAAATCTGCAATGTTGTTGACCCCAATTTTTTTATAGACACGATGTTTGTAAGTGGAGACTGTTTTATTGCTGATGTGTAAAAACTCTGAAATAGCAGTATTGGCATGACCATCTGCTAAATACTTCATGACTTGAAATTCTCTGGGGGAGAAAGATGCAATCACTTCCTCGGCTGCACTTGAGGCCCGATTAAAGTTTTGTATATGAAAAAAAGTATAGCCTTGTGCAACTGCCAGGCAAGCAGCCAAAATAATGTCTGAGTTTGCTGTTTTATTGATAAAGCCATGACCACCAATACTTCTGACTCGGTTGCCATAAATTTTTGGCTCTAATGTTGAAATCACCAAAATTCTTGTTTCTGGACAAATCAGTTTGAGTCGTCGAATGACATCAAAGCCATCAGCTTTAGGCATATCAATGTCTAAGATGACCAGATCGGGTGTTTCGTGTCTTGCCATTTCAAGACAAGTTTCTCCATCTGTGGCCTCTCCCATAATTTCAAAATGCACCAATTGACTCAACATATTTTTGAGTGCCCAAATCATGGCTGGGTGATCATCCACCAAAAGAACTTTTTTCCTCATCGTTGCTTAACTTCCTGTTCAATGAGTTGTTTGATAGCAGATTGGTGATGTTTACTTTTACCTACTTTCATGATTTGATTGAAAGTCATGGCTGGCATGATGTGAGGCCCAAAGTAGCATTCAATCAAATGCCTCTCAGCAACCTGTTTGTCATGCATTAACCGGATAGGGCCAGCCACACAAATTGCTTCATGTTGGTTAATTAGGGTTTTAAGGGCGATTAACTTTTTTTCACATGGACTTCCGGGTATGGCTTGTCTTATCAGATCTGGTTTGAGGTGAATATGGGTAAATTGATGCCTTGCAAGTAATTCACAGTCAATTTTGTTGCCTTCAAAATTTAATAAGTGAAGTAGGATGCCCATTCGTTTTAGTTGTTTGAGAGCCTGATCAAAAATAGCCATTTCAGTTAAGGGTGGTCGATCTTCAATTCCGATATAGATGAATCCAATCGGCAAATGACACGCAAGTAATACTTCCTCCAGTTCCTTCATCAAACTGCCCTGAGTGAGTCTTTGACTTGAAAAGCTCAGTAAGATTGCATGTGGTTTGGCCAGGTAGTGCCAATAAGTCACTGCTTGAACTCCCTCCTTCAATAGTCTTGAGGCCTCTTCAATCGTTTGATCTTGAGAACTTTTGCAAAAAACAAATTCAGTTACTTGATCATTTGCGCGCAACACGAGTTGGTAGTGAAGAGACTGATTGATTTCCCAGGCCTTTAGTTGTTCTGACTCAGGATGAGATAGAACTTGATAAAGGGGTGCTTGCGCCACTTCTTTCACTGTCCAAGTTGGTTTTTGGGTCCAGTTTTTTACTAGGGCATACAAGCGTGACTTTGGTTTCATAATTTAATCCAATAAAATCAATTACTTAAAAAATTTCTATCCTTTTGAGGTGGTATTTTTTAAATACGCCCTAAGTTTCTTGAGGGCTTAAGACTTATAGTTGTTGAGTTCTTTTCATGCACAGCCCTTGAAAAGGACAATTAGCATCCCTATAATTAGCACTCAACCAGAGAGAGTGCTAATAAATCGTTTGATTCCAATCTTTTGATTCATTAAAACTCCTTCTGGAAATTATAATTAATTATTTTTACTAACTAATAAGTTAATACTTACTAACCTTTTGAAGGAGTCAAAATGAATCTACGCCCATTACATGATCGCGTGATCATCAAGCGTTTAGACAATGAAACTAAAACAGCATCAGGCATCGTTATTCCTGAAACAGCCGCTGAAAAACCAGATCAAGGTGAAATTTTGGCTGTTGGTACAGGTAAAAAAGACGAATCAGGTAAGGTCATTCCATTGGATGTCAAAGTGGGTGATCGCGTGTTGTTTGGCAAATATGCAGGCCAAACAGTCAAGGTTGATGGCAATGAGCTTCTCGTGATGCGCGAAGAAGACATCATGGCTGTTGTTCAGAAGTAATTATTAAGAGACATCGAAAGGAATTCAAATGGCAGCAAAAGATGTATTTTTTAGCGACAGCGCACGTACGCGCATGGTCGAAGGCGTTAACATTTTGGCTAACGCAGTTAAAGTAACTTTGGGACCTAAAGGTCGTAACGTTGTTCTAGAGCGTTCATTCGGTGGTCCATTGGTGACCAAAGACGGTGTGTCAGTTGCTAAGGAAATCGAGCTTAAAGACAAGCTACAAAACATGGGCGCACAGATGGTCAAGGAAGTTGCTTCTAAGACAGCTGATAACGCTGGTGACGGTACGACTACTGCAACAGTATTGGCTCAGTCAATCGTTCGTGAAGGCATGAAGTACGTCGTTTCAGGACACAATCCAATGGATTTGAAGCGCGGTATTGATAAAGCAGTGACTGCAGCGATCGAAGAAATCAAAAAGATCAGCAAGCCATGCACAACGACTAAAGAAATCGCTCAAGTGGGTTCAATCTCTGCCAACAGCGATTACAGCATTGGTGAGCGTATTGCTGAAGCCATGGAAAAAGTAGGTAAAGAAGGTGTGATTACTGTTGAAGACGGTAAATCATTGGCTGATGAGTTGGATGTGGTTGAAGGTATGCAATTTGACCGTGGTTACCTATCACCCTACTTCATCAGCAACCCAGAAAAGCAAGTGGCTGTATTAGAGAACCCATTTATCTTGTTGTTTGACAAGAAGATCAGCAATATTCGTGACTTGTTGCCAGTATTGGAGCAAGTAGCTAAAGCAGGTCGTCCATTGTTGATCATTGCTGAAGACATTGAAGGTGAAGCATTAGCCACATTGGTTGTGAACAATATTCGCGGCATCTTGAAGACTTGTGCTGTAAAAGCACCTGGATTCGGTGATCGTCGTAAAGCCATGCTTGAAGACATCGCAATTTTGACGGGTGGTCAAGTGATTGCTGAAGAAGTTGGTTTGACATTAGAAAAAGCAACGTTGCAAGATCTAGGTCAAGCAAAACGTGTTGAAATTGGTAAAGAAAACACAACCATCATTGATGGTGCTGGCGATGCGAAAAACATTGAAGCACGTGTGAAGCAAATCCGTGCACAGATCGAAGAAGCAACTAGCGACTACGATCGTGAAAAACTTCAAGAGCGTGTAGCTAAGTTGGCCGGCGGTGTTGCTGTTCTTCGAGTTGGTGCTGCTACCGAAGTTGAAATGAAAGAAAAGAAAGCTCGTGTTGACGATGCATTGCACGCTACACGTGCGGCTGTTGAAGAAGGTATCGTTCCTGGCGGTGGTGTTGCATTGGTTCGTGCTAAGCAAGCCATCATGTCATTGAAGGGTGACAACGCCGATCAAAATGCTGGTATCAGTATTGTGTTGCGCGCCATGGAAGAGCCACTTCGCATCATCGTTTCTAACGCAGGTGACGAAGCTAGCGTGGTTGTGAACAATGTTGCAGCTGGTAAGGGCAACTATGGTTACAACGCTGCTTCTGGTGAGTATGGTGACATGGTTGAGATGGGTGTGATTGACCCAGCTAAAGTAACTAAAACTGCTTTGGTTAATGCAGCCTCTGTTGCTGGCTTGTTATTGACTACTGACTGTGCTGTAGTAGAGACACCTAAGGATGATGCTCCAGCAATGCCTGACATGGGCGGCGGTATGGGCGGTATGGGTGGTATGGGCGGTATGATGTAATTGAGTCCCACTCAGTAAAAAAGGCGCTTCGGCGCCTTTTTTACTGCCCATCCGTTAAACAATTGATTGATCATGGAAACCAGAAAGTTCCAAGCAAAAAACCCACAAAAACTCATTCAATCTATTAATCAGTTGGTCTGTGACGATGTTTGTGGCCACGTGTCATCAGACTCTTTTTTCTACTTTTAATTACCTGCGTTGCTTTCTTGTGCCCATATGCATTCGGAGTAATGCCCGCGCTAATAAGTGCCTGCCGTTTGATCTGAGCCCTTGATAAACGTTTTTTAATGTTCATGGGTCAATCATACTTAAAAAAATAAAACAGAAGATTTCGATGGAAACAAAAAACCGCCCGAAGGCGGTTCTTTGTGAGTGTATTGTTATCACTCCACAGCTTTGACCATGTCTTCAATGACCTTCTTCGCGTCACCAAAGACCATCATGGTCTTGTCCATGTAGAACAATTCATTATCCTTAAAAACAAGGCTCTAAGACTTATAAGCACCTGTAAATTTATTTATCTGTCGCTAATCCGAAGTTAATTGAATTTCCATTCTATAACCTCCCTTAAGTTAAAACAAGAAGGGTAAAAGGACAATGGAAGGACAAAACAATATGGGGGGATGTCTAATCACTCTATTTAAATATTATTGGCATCTACTCATCTACCCAAAAAGAAAAATTAGCGTTTTTTCACACCCTTGACTAAGTCTTCTGGGCTAATTTCAAGGGCATTGCTAATCCGTAGCAATGCTTCAATTGAGGGGTTGGCAAGACATCTCTCAATCTCACTCATATAGCTTCTATCAATGCCTGAAATAAGAGCAAGTTTTTCTTGGCTTATTCCTTTAGCTTTCCTATATTTTTTGATATTTAGGCTAATTGCTTCTTTAAGGTCGTCTATTTTGACTTTCATGCCCTGTACTTTGGCAGTTTGAGGGGTAAAACACGACAGGCAATAACCCGTCGGGATATAACCAACATTTCTGATATGCTTATGAAAAGTGGAGGGAATTAAAAATGAAAAAAGCTAATTTAAAGGCATATTTTTTCGTAGCATCTTTGCTAATGTCCAATCTTGCGAGTGCTGGAACGCTACAAAGTTGCGAGGGAGTCTCAACACCCCAAGGATATAAATATGTTGGAATTTACTGCTATGACTACTCCTGTTCCTATACCTTCACGAGAGTTTTCAATAGCTGGTGTCCATACAACTCAAACTAAGTAAATATGAAAAAAATTATTGCTTCTTCATTAGTGTCTATTTTGGTTTTGTCCGCATGTGCAGGTAGACCAGCAAATCCTGTGATGGTTGACCAAGTTGGCGATAACAGAAAAACCTGCCCAGCATTAGAGGCTGAAATGAAGGGTGTTCAAGCTGAGATACAGAGATTATTACCTGAGTCTGATAAATCGGGCAAAAACATAGGTCTAGGTGTGGCAGGTGCTTTTTTGTTAGTACCACTATTTTTCATGGATTTAACCGAATCTGAAAAAATTGAAATCAATGCTTATAGGCAAAGATATAACCGCTTAAATATTCTTGCTACCGAAAAGAAATGTTCATTTGCTGAAATTGCTACAGATGCCCAGCTGGAAAAAGAATCTGAAAAGAAAAATATAGATAACTCAAAAACAACAACCCAAAAGATTGAGGAATTAAACAGCTTGTTTAAAAAGGGTTTAATAAATCAAAAAGAGTATGAAGAGAAAAAGTCACAAATTCTTAGAGCTATGTAATTAAATGAGAAAACTTTTATTAACTACATTTGTCGGAATTGCATTAGTCGGATGCGGAACTCCTATGACTAAAGTGATGAATATGTGTTCTCAAGCCTATTCAGCAACTTATGATTACTATTACACATGCATAAAAAATGAATATAGTAAAAATGGAAGTGGCAGGGGTTCTCAGGAAGTTAATGCTTTTTATGTGTATCTGGATTTAATCGCTCAAGAAAGAAGAAGTAATAATATTACCGAGGCTGAAGCACGATTCTTGACGCAAAAAGCTTATGAAAAAACAATAGGTGAGGCTAATGCAATAAAGCAAGCTTCAATAAATCAGTCAATCAATCAGGCAAATATTGAAATGGCTAGAAGTAGAGAAGAGCTAAATAGACAATTGCTAAATAGTATTGGCAGACAAAATAATCAGCTAAATTGCATGTCAATTGATATGGGTGGAATCATTAGTACTCAATGTCGGTAACTTTTAATCGTTTCGTTCCAAAACTCTTGCATAGCACTCCAAACCTTTTCTTTGTGATAACACTTGCATGCATAGCTATCGTGCACAGAAATTAATGGTGTATTGGTGTCCATAGCCCATCTGAACATCTTAAGACCAATTTCACCTTCTAACATTTGCATCTTTGCACCAGTATCGTTGTAAAAGACTTTTTTAGTCTCTAGCCAAGGATATTCTTGGTAAAAAGCAGTTAATAAACTTCTATATAAATCTGGTGTTAGATTATCTTTATTGGTTTTATATAAAGACCTAATCTGCCCACCTTTTTGGCTTGATGAAACACACCCGATGACTCGGGTAATGAATGCTTTGGCTTGTTGTCTTGTTGCACCTGTAGAGGCTGTAATAGCCTCATAGGGGTCATCTGGCATGTCTTCGCCTAAAAGGGCTGCCGACATTCTAAGGTGATTGGCGGAGAAGTCTGGTTCAGCAATTCTCTCCCCATCCAAAAGAGTATTTTCTCTAATTCGCACTCTTCTATTAACGATAGTTTGATAAGAATTATTGAGACGACCACCTCTGCATATATTTTCACTGAAACTTCGTGTTGTTGGACCTTTTCTTGCCCACCAATGGTCTTGCATAAAGTGGTTGTAATCTCTTAATAAGGCATCATTCTTCGCATACCATTCTAGGTTCGGTAATGTGCTTTCAGGGAAGTTATTAAAGTCGTGATAAGTATCTAGAATCATGTCATTTTCAAACTCGTATAGACACCCGCTAAAGTAATCCATGAGCTGAGAGGTGGGGTAATACTGAGTAGCTTTACTCTGACTTGGATTTCCCCAATCCTTAAATCCGCCTCTTCCTTTGATAGCAAAGCCCTCTGAAATTAAGACATCAATAATTCGCTTAATTCTTCTGCGACTAAAGCCTAATTTTCCTAATCTTTCATTGGCTTGGTAATGAATATCCTTACTTGGAATCGCTAACCATTCGTGGTTATAAAAAGCAGCTACAAGAGCATAAATAATATGCCTTAGATTCTGTCTAAAACGAGCTATATCATCATCTGCAGTTGAGTTTGTAACAAGAGGGGTTAGCTGGTCTAAAAGCCTTGTAATCTGTTGCTTACGCAGTCCAAAGCTGTTTAGCTTGTATATTTGAATGGCTGTAGAGTCATCCTTGTCAGGAAGCGGTTGTTCTTGTAGTTGTTTGGTTAAAGCAATACTATTTTGCTCTTCTAAAAGAGCTATCTTGTCAGGCTTGGTAGGGGTGTACACCCTAGTGTCTATAGAGACTTCTTTCATTGATGTTATCTTCGTTAGATTGTCTTGATGTCTAAGCTAACAACCATTAGAACTTCTCTTCTTAGCCATCATCAGCGTTGTTAGAGATAGTTACTACTTGCTGTCTTGTTCTGTGTATCAATTTAGCACTTTTAATGATTTTATTGGTTTGTAAGTTCTCAGAATTGAGTTGGTTGTTAGCAGGGGATTGTTGACATTGATTGCTGTTAATTAGGTACTTTATCCACATACATATCAGCCTAATTTCAAAGCTAAATCCTCAGCCCGAGGGTGATAATATTTCCTCAGCATGCTTAGTTGTCTGTGTCCTGTTACTGCACTTAGCTCCAATATATTGCTGAACTTACTAGCCATGTTTGTAATAGCTGTGTGTCTGAGGTCATGAAAATGCAAGTCCTCAATGTTTGCTCGCTTGCAGGCACTTTCAAAGTTTGCACATAGAGCGGGTCTATTCATTGGAAAGACTCGCCCATCAATACTTCGGGGAATTTCTTGGAGAATCTGGACTGCCCTTGTGGACAATGGCACAGTTCGTCTGTCACCATTCTTTGTTGTTTCCAGGTGTGCAGTTCTCTTAGTTAGGTCTATGTCCAGCCATCTTAGGGACAAAATTTCGCCTTGTCTCATAGCCGTCTCTATGGCGAATTGAACAATGAATAATATCCAAGGATTACTGTTCTTAAATCTTGGTTTCAGCACATCAAAGAGTCTTTCTTTCTCAGAATCACTTAATACTCTTGTCCTACTTGGTGGTGTCTCGGGCTTTTTTATTAAAGGTATGGGATTATTTATATTGATTCCCCACTCCCTGCGAGCATGATTAATCACAGAAGAGAAATAAGCCAATTCCCGTATCACTGTTCCTGACGATACTTCCTTAAGTCTGTTATCTCTGTATTCTGCAATTCGTGAAGGTGTTAAAGCAACCATGCTGTATTTGGCAATAGGCTTTCTTGCTAAAGCTCTAAGGCGAAACCCATCTTCCCTGGCACTTTTAGTCTTTGGGGTAACTTCTTGAAGGTATCTCAGTATTAATTCAGCAAATGTGGTTCTTTCTGCAAGAGCAGTATTGATATAAGAACCTCTATCCATCTCTGCTTCAACTTTTGTCGCCCACCTAATAGCATCCGATTTGTTATCAAATGATTTGGCTAAATCAGGATAGCCATCTCTTTGAATACGAGCTTGCCATTTATTATTTCTAAGACGAAATCCAGCCATTGTTCTCTCCCAAAAGGACAGGAAAAGGACAGAAACAAATTTATAGGGGAATTTTTTAAGATTCTTAGAGTGGCAAGTGAGTTGTTATTAACCCACTCACCATCTATTTATAAGACTTAAAGACTAATAATTGTCTTTATGAATAACTGCGATTGAGATTTATTCCACAGCTTTGACCATGTCTTCAATGACTTTCTTCGCATCACCGAAGACCATCATGGTCTTGTCCATGTAGAACAACTCGTTATCTAAACCAGCATAACCAGAAGCCATAGAACGTTTGTTCACAATCACAGTCTTCGCCTTGTAGGCTTCTAAAA
>JACCED010480072.1_pt1 | contig 11781 bp, 5 predicted proteins | sample 7455021 | NCBI WGS metagenome assembly JACCED01 (sample SAMN15323456, study PRJNA562643) | freshwater metagenome | isolation source: river surface water | place: USA:Blue River Watershed | collected 2017-08-19
ATATGCCGATGTCTATTCCCATAATGTTTCGTTCAAAAACAATCGCAACCTCAGGAACCAGAACTGCAACCACAACACCCCCAACAACTGCCTGGTCTCGTTTTTCGGTATCCAGTGTATTTACAATGAAACCAAGAAAATGTGGAAGTTGTGGATAGATTTTTCTAACTATTATACATCAAACCACATACATCATTTTTAACCAAGGGTGTAGTCATCAATTCTTTCTTCGCATCTCTCTCTGTCCAAAAAAAATGTCTCAAACGCCTCGCGGAATTAATCCATTCAAATCCCCCCGTTCATTCAGCGAAAATTCGCCTTCACAAATACCACCATACCTTGAATTGCCGCCGCCGTCTAGTAGCGGCGTCATACCCCCTTCCGCCACCACAAAACAAATGACCGGAACAAATTTATTTAACAAGTATTCCACCACAATTGGTAAAATCGGAATCATACTGAAATTCGTGGTGTTGGGTGAAAGCGAAGTCGGTAAAACCACAATTCTCCGAAAATTTTATATGAATAAGGGATTCTCTGCCTCATCAACTACGCCATCAACTACGCCATCAACTACGCAGCCGCCGGCAACCGAGCCAACCGTCGGCATTGATTTTATTCATAAACGCATTACACTGTCCGACTATAATTGCAGTACCGAATCCGGCGTCGCAGATAAGTTGGACATAAAACTACATTTCTGGGACACTTCCGGCAAACCGTGTCATCGCGTGGTAATATCGTCGTTTATGAAAGATTATTGCGGCGCAATTTTGGTGTATGACGTATTAAATGCAGAATCATTTGCGATGTTGCCGCGTTGGCTGGATTATGTTCGGCGGTCATCTAAATGTGTCTCGGCCAATTGTCGGGCGCATCCCATTCTTTTATTGGCAAATGTGCGAAATCATCCACACAAGCGCCGGGTGGTTTCATACGAACAAGGCGCCACATTTGCCCTGAATAATGGCCTAATGTTTTTTGAATGCGACAGTGATGTTTCAGAGGCGTTTCAGTATTACATTCGCACCGTGATTGAAGTACATTTGAATCAAGTGTTGTGCGGAAATCGGGAAATAAATCGGGACTACGTGTCATCACTTCGTTTATGTAATGGAATACGTGTGGAATATAACGTGATGCCTACGCCGGAAACAGACCCAGCCGACACAAATCATACGGAAAAAGAAGTGGAACCCCGGACTTGTTTTCAAACCCCCCAAAATGTGAAGCACGGGTGCGATTATGTGTTGTTTGAAAATAAGACGCCGTCGGTGGTTGAATATGAATATTACGTCGCAAATAATCGCGAGAATTGGTGTTCGTGTAAAAATGGTTGTAGTATCTTATAAGGGGTCTTTTTATGCGACGGTGGATACTTGTAGGATTGGTTATGGCGACTTTCGTGTTTTTCGTTTTCCCGAGTCCGGCGTCTTTTTGGGTGTCTTTTTGGGCGTCTTTTTCGGTGTTTTCATTATGCCCAGGCGTCTAGATGGGAGTTTGGAAGGCGACGGCGTATAAAACATGCCCACCGGGGTTTTACGAGGGCTAATAAATACGGGTCGCGAAGGTCTGGTTTGTTTCTGTGTTTCAGGAGTTTTGGGACTTTCATATTCGGGTTCAGAGAGATACAGTTGTTGTAATTCGTCGTCTAAATCCTCTATTTCAAGGGCGTGAGGGGTTTGAGGAGGCGTTAATATTAGTCGTGGTTTTGATTTTGAAGCAGAGGTGGTTGTTGGCGGTGGTTTCATTGTAATGGGAGGCAACGGCGTTAATTTTATTTTTGGAATGAGCGGAGTTGCCCTGTCGTCTTCATCGTCGCTGCTATGTATAATCAACCGGTCTTCGTCAGAATAATCGCCAATTGGTTTGAATTTGGGGTTTGGTACTCGGCGTCGTGTCGCAATTTCCTTTCGTTTGGCTTCATTCATTCCTTTTTCATACGCTTCGTCTATTTTTGTTTTAATATTTTTAAATGAATCCACAATTTTTACGGGGTTCGCATCAGGTCCAACTGCTTCTTCAAGGATTCGTTTACCGAATGTACTGAATGTACCGAATGAACGAAACGCGCCTCCTCTTCTTTGCGTGGTGTTTTTTAGAGGCCGTGTTCGTTTTCGTGTTTTTTTATTCATTCCTATTATATTATGTATTTATGAATTTCTTATATTATGAATATATTTTCGTATAGTCATAATCAATAATCAATAATCAATAATCAATAATCAAATATCTAACTTTTCTTCCCCCGACCCCACCCGCTCCCTTTCAACCACCTACCCCCTCAACTAAGCCGGCAATAGCCGGCAGTTCAAACCACGGTGCGAAGCAGAGGGGGCATGGGGGACCCTTCCCCCAAACCCAACCCACTAACACGTGCATTTACTATCTTGCACAATGCCGTATTTCAAAGTCTTATTGCCTTGTAACGCAACCGGGGCGGCAGACGCCGGTAATTGGTTACGCAATGGCGCCCGTCCTTTCAGTCGGGCTAAATAGCGTTCATACGAACCGTGTTTCACATCCACGCCCTTTCCACCAGCAGAACACGCCCCGGGTCTGCACCGGGTAATGCTTTGCCGGGTAGAATTGCCGTGAGTGGGAACCACGCTCTGTACCTCTCCCGCCACGGCACGGTCGCTGCCTTGATTCCAATTCACGCCCAAATACCCCCCGGTTTTCAATGCGGGCGTATATACGTGCAAGGCAGCACGGTTCATTACATACTCCGACGCAGGCACCCTAACCGTGTTCCATATTTTCTGTTGCGTCGCCTTTGCTGCTTCATTTGTTAAATTCGTGCATGTTCCACACGCCGTTTTTCGGTATCCGCTCGTCGCCACTCCATAATAACCAGTCGCACAACTATCAATAATCGGCATAATGTATGTATATAAATGTGTAATGTGTGTGTTTTTTTGATTTGTTGTTGTTGTTTGTTGTATATGTTGAATAGAGATATAAAATGATACAAAAATTGAATTAAATATACCACATATACATAATTTACATCTTACCAAAGAAACCAAGAAAAAGAAACTATGAGTTCAAGTGATAGTGAAGAACCAAAAATAAATTATAAAATCAGTCTTAATCCGTCCGTTATATCAACGCACTCACACTCCGCAGGAAGCGCCGCCACAACCTACGCCTGTTCCACGTGCAAGTCCGTTTTTAAGACCAAAACCCTGTGCACCAAACACCAACTGTATTGCGGAACCTTGTCTGCGATGCGAACCAAAACCACCGGCGCGGCCGTTATCCAAACCGTAGAAGACGACACCCTATTACCCACCCAGAGAGAATTGTTTATGCTGCTACAAGAATTAACCCTGAAACACGCCAAACTACACGATGAAATGGAAGAATTGAAGAAGTGGGCCAAACGAGCCGGCACCGTCAATCAAAACGGCGTGTCTGTGCCATTCACGATTTCCAAATACAAGAAACAAAACACAGAAGAATGGCTAAATGAAAATGCGCGCCTGGAAGCATCCAATACATTTGTTCGCTGGTACACCGGCATTGAAGTGTCGCAAAAAGATTTAGAAGTTTTGTTTTCTAGCGATTTGGCGACGGCAATGGCGCATGTGGTGGTTGAGGTCATCAAAACCGCATCCCTTGATGTCATACCGCTTCGGTCGTATGAAGGCAAAGCCGGCATATTTCACATATTTGAACTGCCGTATAAGGTTATTTCATATGCGAGCGACGGGGATAAAGTGGAGACGGGAACGGATAAAGTGGAAACGGATAAAGTGAATACGACCGACGAAACATATAAAAGTGAGACAGAAGAACAAGGCCAAACCCCGTTATGGCGAACCTTGGAAGAACCGGAATTCGGCGACTTTATGTCTAACATCCACAAAAAATTTATGCGGGCATTCAAAGTGTGGCAGGATACGCAGTGGTCTATTCAAAAACAGGCCCACCAGAAAAAGAAGGCCGCGCAATCCATTATGAACAAAGCAATCAAATATCGGAATCAACCACCGGCACAGGGCGATTCACACATACCCGATGAAACTGACGACATTATTCCTGAAACAAATTACTTGACGGAAGACTTTACTTCAATGTATAATAAAAATACGGAGAAAATAATGGGCGGGAATTTAGAATTGGATGTAATTTATAAACGGGTGCGAGGAAAAATATGGAAGGCGGCGGGTGTTCGGGACTAAAAATATCGCACTAATTATATAACACAGACACATAGACATGCAAAATATAAAACCAAAAGACGGGCTTTATCGGATTGCGGGAATACCGGTAGCCAATATTATTTTATTTTTATTGGCAGTTTCTCTCGCCGCATATATTACAAATCTCCGGTTTTGGATGGTTGCAGTGATTGCCGGCATCGCGTGTATTGCTTATTATTTTGTGTTTATGAGAAATAAAATCGGGGGTGATGCGATACAACCCCAAACAGTCCACGACTATGATTATAACTTTGAAGAAGATGAAGAAAAATAATTGATTTTTTATATAAAAAATGCTATGAATTATGTGAATCATAGTATTTTTATTTATCTCTCTTTCTAATCACCATCTCTCTCCATTCTAACCACTATCTATCTCCATTCCAATCCATCTTTCTCTCACAACCATTCTAACCATTCTAACCATTCTAACCACCATCTCTCTTCATTCTAACCACCATCTCTCTATCACAACCATCCCTAGAATGAGGGGGTAAGGGGGACCCCTCCCCCTAAACTACGAACGACACCGTCACATTATCAAATCCGCGATTGAATGCCACATCCGACACTAAATCCACTTGTAACGAATTGTTGCCATAGTAGTTGCCGTCGTTCATCAACACAATCTGGCTGTCCACCACGGGTATGCCTACGCGCGGATTTCCAGCAACCGCATATCCCGCAACTATGGGTAAATTGTTTGTGGTATTGGGCACAGCAGACCACGAAACGCCGTCATCGGATAACGCAAGGGTATTGGACCCTTCGCCGACTGCCAACCAACGGCGCGAATTCCACGCAACGCCGTTCCCGCTGCCTGTAAAAATATTGGACGCGCCATACGCCGACGCCTTTGCGCCGCTGGTAAATAATCCCAGCGTAGAACCCGCATTATATGTCGCCGAGGTCCAGGTAATGCCGTCCGCCGAATAAATAATGGGATGAGGGCCGTAGCCGGTTGCTACAAATTGCGTTCCGTTATAATACACGCTGGACCCACCGCCCGAGGCATCCGTAAAAAAACTGGTTTGGTTGGCGACAGCGGTCCACGTCAATCCGTCGCTGGAATACGCAATCATGCCTTGCCCTTGTCCCACCGCAACAAACCGGGTGCCGTTCCACGCCACGCCATTCACCCGCTGTAAAAACACTTGCGACCCAATGGACGTGGATGACAGCGCCAAGCGGCCATACACCGCAACATTGATAGCATTGGTAGACAACGACGCATACGGATACCATACCAACCCGGTTGTACTGTAATACAGTGTGGAAGTTTGTCCGGTAGTGGGCGCGCCACCCGCATAAAATAGGTTGGTTATGCTGCTGTAATACACGGAATTGCCTTGTGCCATAATTAATTTGCCTTGCCCCGTCCACGCAGACCCATTTCCGGATGTCGCAATCGTGTTTGTGTTGCTGGTTCCCACCGCAACATATGTCGCCAAATTCAACGAATACACCGCGTCGCTGCATCTCTCCGGGAATGTGATGGAGGTTGCGTAATTTCCAAAATATGCCGCAATGCCGCGCCCGCTGAATAAACTGGCTCCTCCGCCCACTATGCCCGTCCACGTTTTGCCGTCCAACGACCACGCCGTCATATTTCCGCCGCTCCCGTCTGCCACCCACATTCCATTTGCGTATGTAACCGCCGACCCATATCCGGAGAAGTTGGTGACATTGTCGCTCGCAACGCCGGTCCACGTCTTGCCGTCAATGGACCACGCCAGTGAATTTGTGCCGGAGCCGGTAGCAACCCACAATCCATTGGCATACGCAACCCCCGAGCCATAATTTGTAAAGGTGGTCGTGCCCAGCGGAATACCCGTCCAAGTCTTACCGTCATAAGACCACGCAATACTGTTGGTACCTTGTCCCACGGCCACCCACATATCATTACCGCTGCCGTCCTTTCCAAACGCCACCGCATTTCCTTTGATTGAAAAACTCGCACTTCCAGAAACCACGCCCGTCCACGTGATGCCGGTGTATGAAAAAGCCAGCGAATTTGTTCCTTGGCCGGTGGCTACCCACAGACCCAGACCGGATGCGTCTCGTCCGTATGCCACCCCCGTTCCCGCAACCGTGAAAATGGTTGTGCCAATGCCCGACCACGATTTCCCGGTCGTAGACGTTGCGATGGTGTTGGTTCCTTCACCGACGCTCACCCACATTGTGGTCCCGTTATACGCAACCCCGTTTCCAGCAGTCGTAAAGGGGGAGGAGGCCGGCGTCCAAGACTTTCCGTTTGCTGACCATGCCAGCGTGTTTGTTCCTTGACCCGCCGCAACCCATAATCCCGCTTTGTTTTCGTCCAAGCCATACGCAACGCCATTGCCGGCCACCGTAAAAACGCCGGAAATGCCCGTCCACGCTTTGCCGTCCATTGACCAAATAATTGGCTGTGTTCCGCTGCCGACGCCAACAAACATTTCACCAGATTGACTGGTTTCACCCGTCCAAGCGTATAAATCGCTGCCGTTGGCGCTGGAAATCGTGTTGGTCGCATTGATTATACCGCCGGACCCCAGCACCACGCCGGCGGTTGTTCCCAGCGCAGTAGAAACCGCGCCCCACACTTTTCCGTCAAACGAACGATACACCACGCCGTTGCTGAGAGAACCCAGGAAATAGTAGCCATTCCAGGCAACACTGAAACCGACGACACCGCTGGGTGCGGGCATTCCTGAATACCATACCCGGCCATCATTGGACCACGCAAACACACTGTTTCCTGCGCCAGCCGCAACCCACACGCCGTTCGCAAACACAACATCCGCGCCATATGTCGTAAAAACGGTGGTGCTGGTTTCAGTCCATCCAATTTTACCGGAATAGGAGTATCGTATAGACGGCCCGCTGTTGCTATTGCCTACGGCAACCCACAAGGCATTGCCGGACCCGTCTTTACCGTATGCCACCGCTTTTCCGTAATTTATAAATGTGCTGTCTGGATAATTTATGTCCGAACTGTTACATATAGACCAAGTCGCCAAGTCATAAGAATATTTCAAATTTCCGTCGCCGCCGCCCGTGCTTCCAGCGGCAACATATATAATTAACCCACTTGCGTCGTAGCCTTGTGCGACATAATTCGCGGTGGTAGTAAAAGGCGTTCCGCCCGATGACCACGACGATTTGGCTCCGGTACTAGAATACAGCACAGACCCATTGTTTTTCGCAACCAAAAACAGGCGACTATTTTTGGCGTAGGAAACGCCGTTGGACGCAACGCTGGCACCGCCTTGGCCGTACCACATCTTACCATCCGTGGAGGTCGCAATGGTGTTATTTCCTTTGCCTACGGCCACCCACGTGCCGGTTCCTACGCCATACACCACTCCCGTCATTCCGCCCGTGAATACATAATTGCCTTGGGGCGTCCAGGTAATACCGTTATTAGACCAACTCAGCGTCGCGTTTCCGCTGCCGTCATTTGAACCGCCCACCCACATGCCGCCTTCGCCGCACGCAACATATTTTGTTGAATTCCACGACGCTTTATTTCCGGCGCTGCCGGCAACGCCCGAACTGCCAGAAAACAACGATGTACCCAGCCCGCTTGATATATAAATGTAGCCGTCGTTGTTGCTTGCCAAATTGTTTGTCACGGCGGTGAATACGCTGCCGTCGCTTGATACAGCCACTCCATTCCAATTTTTCACACCCGCATTTAACAGCGGCGCCCACGTTGCGCCGGAATCGGATGACATATAAATATACCCTCCATTTGCGGCGGCGTATTGTTTGGTTCCCGCCGAATTCATTGCCAGCGATTGCCAATTTGCCACCGGGCTATTGGACGCCGTCCAAGACAATCCCGACGGATCTGGCGAATAATATATCTGGCCACCATTCATTGCCGCCAAATACCGGCTTCCATCCGCCGCCACTGCCACGCAACTCCACGCGCCAGACACCCCCGCCGCACTAGAATCCGTCCAATAATTGTAGGATACGTATAATTGCCCGCCATTTACCGCAGCCAATTGTCGCGCGCCAGTGGAAGACATCGCAATCGCCGACCACGCTCTTGCCGTTCCGGTCACAGTCCAGTTGATTCCGCTGTCGCTGGACACGTATATTTGACCGCCATTTACTACGGCGGTTTGTCTTGTGCCGTCGCTGGTTGCAGACGCCACGCCGCTCCACGCACGATTGCTGTTTTGAGGCGTCCAAGTTGCGCCGTAGTCTTGCGACACATATATTTGGCCTCCTTGAATAATGACCGTTTGTTTGGAGCCATCCCCGGATACCGCTACATTTTGTATCAAATTTCCATACACGGTTCGGGGTGTCCACGACTGACCGTAGTTGCTGGATGTGTATAATTGTCCGCCATTTACAACCGCGGTTTGGTATTGCCCGCTGGCCGACATTCCTACCGCATCCCACGCCCGAATGCCCGTTATCGTGACGGGCATTAATCCTTGGCCTCCTCCGCCATTAAAGGTTGCGCCACTCGCATCGCCCAAATACACCGCGCTTTGCCACGCTCCGCCAAGGTCATAATCACCGCATCCAAGCACCAACCACCGATTCGCAGAACCATTCCAAGTTAATCCATTGACATAGTAATTCAATGGATTGGGCGCTGCGACGCCGGCGCTTCCAACGCCATACCCCGTTGAAAGTATAGAAGACCCCGCCGCCGTTGAAACTGCCGTCCAGCCCGACGACCCATTCAATACGGTGGTGTAAGCAACGGCAGTGTCGGCGCCACACGCAACCCAAGCATATCCATTCCACGACACGCCGCAAGGTGCGGCCAAATAAGACCCAATCCCCGCCCCCGTTGCGGCAACCCATCCACTAGACGGAATGGGGGTCGTGTTATACATTATTTTATACAAGCCGTTGCCAAGTGCGACCCAGGCGTGCCCATTCCACGACACGGAGTAACAACTGGTAGTGAAAACGGATGAAATTGGAATCCAGGTGGTGGATGTCGTTGGAACGGCGCTGGTGTTGTAATACATGCGCGTGTTTGTTCCATCCACGCCAATTACCCAGGCGGAGCCGTTCCAAGCAATACTGGTGATTGCTGCGCCGACGGTTGTAATTGAACCAAGCGTCCAACCACTTGAACCATTCACCACGGTGGTGTACCACACGGCGCCGTTTGCGCCATTTAAACCGGTAGCAACCCACGCCGCGCCATTCCACACCACACTCGTGCACGACGTAGGCACATTGGGCGACGTGGTTGCGGCAGTCCATCCCGTTAAGCCCGAAGGGTCTGTTGTATAAACAATGGAGGTAGAAGTGCCATCCCCCACTGCCACCCAGGCGGTGCCGTTCCATTCTACCGAATTACCAGCAACGGACATGCTTGTGCCGCTGGTTGGCGCCCTCCACCCCGTCAACCCTGTTGGGTCCAGCGACACTAAGATTGAATTACTCACGTCTCTCCCTACGGCAACCCACGCCGTGCCATTCCACTTCACATTGTAGCACCCCGTTGAAAACATTTTCACGAAACTGGCATCCGTCCACTGCGTTACGCCATCCGGCGACGCCATTATTTTAGAACCGGTGCTTTTTGTTCCGCCAGCCACGGTCCAACAATTCCGGGATAATATTTGTGTCCAAGTAATTCCGTCCGTAGAACGCGCCAGAGTGATAGAACCGCCGCCGCCGCCTGCCAAGAAATAAGAGCCATTCCATTCCACGGTTCGCCCTTCTTGCGCAAACACGCTTGTTCCCAGCCCCGTCCATACATTCCCATTGTAAGAATACGCCAGCGTGTTTTTACCGCAGCCAACCGCAACATATACCGTGCCGTTATACGCAACCGCATTTCCACGAGTGGTGAATATGGTTAAGGCCGTGCTGAACCCGCTGGCGTCCGTCGCACCCGTCCACGTAGTTCCGTTGTCTTGCGAATACGCAATGCTGTATCCCAGACTGCTGTCGCCAACCGTCACTAATTTCTGGTATGTGGTTGTCCATGTTGCGCCGTTGTCCACCGAATAACCAAGCACGTTGGTTCCTTCGCCACCCGCAAACCACTTGGTTCCGCTGTATGTAAGCGCATTCACTTGCGTAGAAAACAGCGAATTGCTGGCTTTCACGCCCATCCAAGTGGTGCCGGCCACATCCAGCGACACCGCAATGCTGATACCGGCGCTACTGGATTCACCCGAAACCACCCACATCCCGCTTCCGCTCGGCCCGCCGGTGCTGCTCCAATAAACCGAATTTGCGGCAATGTCAAACAGCCCGACTTTTGTTCCGGCAATACCCGTCCATCCGGTTACGCCAGTCATATCTGTGGTAGTCGCCATTGTAAATAAGGAACCAACCCCAACCGCAATCCACCGGCTGCCATTTGTCATTGCTTCGTGCGCAGTTGTAAGTATGCTGGTGCTTCCAGCAACACCCGCCCACGTTGCGCCATTTGCTGCGGTGGAATACCCGATGGAATGCGGGCCTTCGCCTACAACTAACCACGCCGACCCCGTCCAATATGTGTGATACGCCGTTGTAAATACTAATTTAGAATTAGAACTGTCCGTCCAGTTTTGTCCGTTATTGGAATACAACACGCAGGCATTTGTTCCTGAACCAACTGCTAACCACCCCTGCGTGGTGGGCGAAAATCCAATTCCATACACGCGCGATAACAGATTGCCGGTTGTGGATTTTATCCATCCGGTGGTTCCCGTTTTATCAGTGGTATAAACAATCACACCTTCACTGCTGTCCTCTCCGCCAGCCACCCAATACACATTTGAATATGAGTTATAATCGCTCAAACCATATACGCACGTGACGTCATATGCGCCACCGCCTGAAAACAACGACGCGCTGCCGGCGACCCCCGTCCAGGTTGTGCTATACGCATCGCTGGATTGGGCCAAAGCGAAGTTCGTTCCAAACCCACACGCCACCGCGCGGTTGTAATAATCGTCGTGGGCAAGACCATACACCATCGTGCTAAACAACGACGACTTGGAGTTGGTGACGGGGTTCCACACCGTTCCATTATTGGAGGTTGCGAGAGAATAACTGGCGCCCAAGCCGCCCACAATCCAAACCTTGGTGGTGTCATTGAAAATCACGCTTATGCCGGAGGAATCCAACAGCCCGGCCTTGCTGTTGGAATACACACTTCCAAACACGCCGCTCCATGTTGCGCCATTGTCGCTGGAATTCGCCAAGGTATAATTTCCGGCGCCACCAGCAACCAACTTGGAATTGCCACTTAACACCGCGTTGCCTTTTGTGAATACAAATGTGGAGTCGCTGGCATTGGACCACGTGGTCGCGTTGTTGTCGCTGTATATAATGGAGCATTTGGAGGGGTCGGGCACCAGTCCGCCGCTGTTTCCAACGGACACAAACCGCGTGCCAATGGACGTGATGCCGTTTAATGCAGTCATATTATTGGACGGCGTGGTGGTTTGAGCCCACGACACACCGTCGCTTGACGCCGCGATTTTGGTTCCGCCAATTGCTACCCAGGTGGAACCATTCCACGCCGCCGCACTTGCGCCGCTGGCGTCAAATAACGTGGTTGAACCCGACACCGCCGACCACGCTTTCCCGTCTTTGGAGTACGCCA
>JACCED010703433.1_pt1 | contig 11779 bp, 12 predicted proteins | sample 7455021 | NCBI WGS metagenome assembly JACCED01 (sample SAMN15323456, study PRJNA562643) | freshwater metagenome | isolation source: river surface water | place: USA:Blue River Watershed | collected 2017-08-19
ACCCACAGGTCCAAGGTCAAATCAAAGAACGCCTGAACTCACGCGACGCCGTGCGCTTGGTGTCGAGCTATGTGCGCCCCACCATGGAGTTGTGGCTCAACCAGCACGTCGACTACGGCAAAAAATTGGCCGAACTCGCCATCAAGGCGGCGCAAACGCGCCAGAAAGCCGGCCAAAAAGTCGAGAAACGCAAGGGCTCTGGCGTGGCGGTGTTGCCAGGCAAGTTGACCGATTGCGAAAGCAAAGATATTGCGCACAACGAAGTTTTTTTGGTCGAGGGCGACTCTGCGGGTGGCAGCGCCAAGATGGGGCGAGACAAAGAAAGCCAAGCCATCCTGCCGCTGCGAGGCAAGGTGCTCAACACCTGGGAAGTCGAGCGCGACCGCCTGTTTGCCAACAACGAAATTCACGACATTTCGGTGGCCATTGGCGTGGACCCGCACGGCCCCAACGATAGTCCTGACATGAGCGGCTTGCGCTATGGCAAGGTGTGCATCTTGTCGGATGCGGACGTGGACGGCTCTCACATTCAAGTGCTGCTGCTCACGCTGTTCTTTCGCCACTTTCCTAAGCTCATCGAAGCGGGCCATGTGTTTGTGGCACGCCCCCCGCTGTTCCGTGTGGATGCCCCCGCGCGGGGCAAAAAACCAGCCAGCAAGGTGTACGCCTTGGACGAGGGCGAACTCACGGCCATCCTCGACAAACTGCGCAAAGACGGCGTGCCCGAGGGCAAATGGAGCATCAGCCGCTTCAAAGGTTTGGGCGAGATGAGCGCCGAGCAGTTGTGGGACACCACCTTGAACCCCGATACCCGTCGCCTCATGCCCGTGCAACTGGGCTTGTTGGACTTTGCAGCCACCGAAGGTTTGATCACGCAACTCATGGGCAAAGGCGAAGCCGCCGCGCGCCGTGAGCTGATGGAACTGCATGGCGATTCGATTGAGATTGACGTATGACCGATTTGCTTACCCCTGACCTGCCCACCGCCGACAACGACGGTGACATCGCGCTGGGCCACTACGCCCAACGCGCTTACCTTGAATACGCGCTCAGCGTGGTCAAGGGCCGTGCCTTGCCCGATGTGTGCGATGGCCAAAAGCCAGTGCAACGCCGCATTCTTTATTCGATGTCCCGCATGGGCTTGGGCTTCAACGGCAATTCAGGCGCCAAGCCTGTCAAGTGCGCGCGCGTAGTCGGTGACGTACTGGGCCGTTATCACCCGCACGGTGACAGCGCGGCGTATGAAGCGTTGGTTCGCATGGCGCAAGACTTTGCGCAACGCTACCCCCTGATCGATGGACAAGGCAACTTCGGCTCACGGGATGGCGACGGTGCTGCGGCGATGCGTTACACCGAAGCTCGCTTGGCCAAAATCACCAGCCTGTTGTTGGACGAGATCGACGAAGGCACGGTCGATTTCCAGCCCAATTACGACGGTTCCACCGAAGAGCCCAAGCAATTGCCTGCGCGCCTTCCGTTTGCATTGCTCAACGGCGCCAGCGGCATTGCGGTGGGCATGGCCACCGAAATTCCCAGCCACAACCTGCGCGAAGTGGCTGATGCGTGCGTGGCCCTCATCAAGTCGCCCAAAATCAGCGATGACGAGTTGTTGCAAATCTTGCCCGGTCCCGATTACCCCGGCGGTGGTCAGATCATCAGCAGTGCGTCTGACATTGCCGATGCCTATCGCACAGGACGTGGCTCACTCAAAGTCCGCGCCCGTTGGGTCATTGAAGATTTGGCCCGTGGTCAATGGCAACTGGTGGTGAACGAACTGCCGCCCGGCGTCAGCAGCCAACGCGTGTTGGAAGAGATCGAAGAGCTCACCAATCCCAAAGTGAAGACCGGCAAAAAAGCCTTGAGCGCAGAGCAAACCCAGCTCAAGGCGACCGTCTTGGCTGTGTTGGACGTGGTGCGCGATGAGTCGAGCAAAGACGCGCCGGTACGCTTGGTCTTCGAGCCCAAAACCCGCACCATCGAGCAACAAGAGCTCATCACCACCTTGCTGGCGCATACCAGTTTGGAAACCTCGTCATCGATCAACCTCACCATGGTGGGCATCGATGGCCGTCCAGTGCCCAAGTCGCTGCGTGAGATGCTGACCGAATGGATCGAGTTCCGTGCTTCCACGATCTTGCGTCGCTCGCAGCATCGTTTGACCAAGGTGTTGGATCGCATCCATATTTTGGAAGGTCGTCAGTTGGTGTTGCTCAACATCGACGAGGTGATTGCCATCATCCGTCAAAGCGACGAGCCCAAGCTGGCGCTGATCGAGCGGTTCAAACTCAGCGAGCGCCAAGCCGAAGACATTCTCGAAATTCGCTTGCGTCAGCTGGCGCGTTTGGAAGCCATCAAGATCGAGCAAGAGCTCAAAGAGCTGCGTGAAGAACAAGCCAAGCTTGAAGACATCGTGGGCAACCCCTCTGCGCTGCGCCGTTTGATGGTGAAAGAAATTGAAGCAGATGCCAAAACCTTTGCCGACCCACGCCGCACGTTGATTCAAGAAGAGAAAAAGGCTGTGGCCGAAGTCAAAGTGATTGACGAACCGGTGACGGTGGTGGTGTCTGAAAAAGGCTGGGTGCGTGCGCGTACGGGTCACGGTCACGACGCCAGTGCCTTTGCCTTCAAAGCAGGTGATGGTTTGTACGGAACCTTCGAATGCCGAACCGTGGATACCTTCATTGCCCTGGGCTCAAACGGTCGCGTCTACTCGGTCCCCGTTTCAGCGTTGCCCGGCGCAAGGGGTGATGGCCAGCCAGTGACCACCTTGATTGATTTGGAATCAGGTACCCAATTGCTGCACTATGTGGCCGGCCCTGCTGGTGCGAGTTACTTGCTCAGCAGTTCAGGCGGTTATGGTTTCATCGCCAACGTCGAGCACATGATTTCACGCAACAAAGGTGGCAAGTCCTTCATCTCCGTGGGCGAGGGAGAGACGGTCTGTCGCCCATCGCCAGTCAACGGCGGTTCTGGTTCGCAGCCTTGGGTCAACGCGACCCATGTGGCCTGTGCTTCAACAGGCGGCCGTTTCTTGACCTTTGATTTGTCTGAACTCAAGTCGATGGAGAAGGGCGGTCGTGGTTTGATGCTGATCGATCTTGAGGCCAAAGACACCTTGGCTGGTGCTGCTGCCTACACCCGAAGCGTGCGAATCGAAGGCTTGGGCCGTGGTGGTAAGGCGCGCGAAGAAACGCTGGAAATTCGCAGCTTGAACAACGCTAAAACTGCGCGAGCCAAAAAAGGCAAAGTTGCAGATTTAGGCTTCAAGCCCAATGCGGTTGTGCGCGTTGAGTGATCAACTGAACTGAAATAAAAAAGCGGCTCGAGGAGCCGCTTTTTTTGTGCCGCAAAGAATTAAGCCTTCGCTTTTTCTTTGGCAGCTGCTGGAGCTGCTGCTTCAGCGTCTTTCTTAGGCGGGCTGCAATCAAAGCACACAAACATGGATGAACCCAAAATTCGTTTGAACGATCCATTGTTGCGAGGCTTGTGGACGCCACATTTGATGCAGCTCATGGTGTCACCCGTGCGGCCTAGACCTTCAAAAGGAGAACCACCCTTTTTTGACTTGTAGCGCAGACCATCGGTTGAGATTTCTGTTTTTTCTGGGCGTGACATTTGTTTTAGTTCTCAGGGAAAAACGATATTTTCGCAAATTTATGAACCATCTGCGATGGTTTAGCCTGAAAAATCCCAAAAATCAGCGTAAAAAACGCTTGGATAGCCTTAAAACGCCCGGTCCGATCAGCTTGGAGAGGGTTTGACGGTGTTTGGCAAACCAGACGTAAGCCGGTTGCAAAATGGGAATGAGCCACGGACGCGACAAAATCCAAGCCAAAACAGGCAACTTCGCGAGCCGGTAAGCCATGGCAAATACGGGCACCCCCACCAGTGTTTGACCCTCTGCTGTGCGCCCGTGGATCTGAGCCATGGCGGCCTCGCAGGAAATGTGATGCGCTTGCGCCTGAAAATCCTTGAGCGTCACATCTACAAACGCCATTTGACCTTGCGCATTGCGGCTTTGCAAAAACGTCACTTCTGCCAAACACAAGGGGCAGGAACCGTCGAAATACAGCGTGAGTTCAGGCACGGCAGTGAGCTGGTTTTTTTCCATGGGCTTGAAGCCTAGCATGCCCAGAGGGCGCAAGACGATGGGGCAGAATTAACCTCATGACGCTAGACAGAATTGACACTTCCCTTCCGGCTGCGCAGCGTGTTGCGATGGCGCTGGATGCGGCCTCCGCACCACAAGCCCAGCACGTGTTCACCCAGCTGTATGAAGAGGCCGCCCGCGCCACTGCGCAGCAGTGCGACGAGACTGATTCAAACAATCGGCGTCTGAGGTTGCTGCACGGGATCAGTGTCACGCTGAAAGACAACTTGGATGTGGCAGGTGAAACAACCCTGGCCGGTGGGGTGGTGTGTAAAGGGGAAGCACCTGCACAGCAAGATGCGCTCGTCGTGCAGCGACTGCGTGATGCCGGTGCGGTGGTGCTTGGCAAAACCAACATGAGTGAATTTGCTTTTTCAGGTGTGGGTATCAACCCTCACCACGGTACGCCTGCCAATCCTGCTGACCCATTGAATACACGGGTGCCAGGGGGCTCTTCATCTGGCGCAGCGGTGGCCGTGGCATTGGGCATTTCACAGGTTGGCATCGGTACCGATACGGGTGGATCGATTCGAATTCCGGCCGCACTCTGTGGGTTGGTGGGTTACAAGAGCACACAAGCGCGCATTCCACGCCAGGGGGTGATGGAGCTGTCGCGCACGTTGGACACCGTGGGCAGCATCACCCGTTCAGTGCAGGCGTGTTTGACAGTCGACGCGGCTTTGTCGCAGCAACCTTTGCCCACGGTCGCTTTGCCTCTCAAAGGATTGCGTTTTGCGGTGCCGCAAACCTTGATGTTGGATGATCTGGATGTCACCGTCGCTCAAACGTTTGAGCGCACATTGCATCGCCTCGCGCAGGCAGGTGCGAAAGTTGAGGAAATACCTTTCAAGTCCTTGGGAGACATTGCTGCGCTGAGCTTGCCGGGCGGCTTTTCTCCGATCGAAAGTTATGCTGCACACCGTGAACGCCTGATACGTGGGTCAGATCGAATAGATCCCCGCGTGGTGGCGCGCATGTTGTTGGGCAAAGATGTAAGTGCTCAAGATTATTTGGAACTGCACAACCGTCGGCGAGCCTGGATTGAGGGAGCGCACCAGACATTAAGCGGCTTTGATGCCATGTTGAGCCCAACAGCTCCGATGGTGGCGCCACTGATCCAGCCGTTGCTCACGGACGATGACGCGTTTTTTAAGGTAAATCGTTTGCTATTGCGTAACCCCTCCGCCATCAACTACATGGATGGTTGTTCATGGAGTTTGCCGTGTCATGAAGCAGGGAGCTTGCCGGTAGGCTTGATGTTGTCCTCGCTACCGGGGCAGGACAGTCATTTGGCAGGCGTCGCGCTGGCTTTAGAAGACTTCATGACTTCTTGGCAAGACTAAATCACAATGACGGCATGCAGAAAGAGAGCTAGAGATGACTTCTAAATTTCGCCTATCGGTTTTAGCACTATCGTTGACCTTGGGGGCAAGCGTTGCCTTGGCCCACGGGCCGCATGGTGGTTTTCGCGGAGGATATTACCGGGGTGATTATTTCTGGGGCCCCGCTGTGGTGGGCACTGCGATTGTGGGCACGTCGATTTATTTGTCACGCCCTGTGCAGCCCACCACTGTCATCATCAACCCTCCGCCTGCGGTGATTGTGAACAACCCCCAACCTGCCACTTGGGTCAACGGTCAACAAGTGCAAGGTCCAGCAGAGGCGTATTACTGCCGAGAAGCGGCTCAATATTTTCCCATGGTGCAAACTTGTCCAACGCCTTGGTTGGTCGTGAATCCGCGATAAAAATAATCTGTCATCCGTCGCAAGGGGTGGTGCGTTGTAGAACTACCTTGTCACCTAGTGAGTTCGTTATGAAACGCTTTTCTATCTTCTTGGCGGGTTTGTTGTCAGTGGTGCTGTCGGTTCCTGCGTACGCGCACGGTGGAGGCCGTGCCGGTGGTTTTGGAGGACAGCATTTTGGCGGGCATGGCGGGCATGGTTACCGTGGTGGATGGCACCAAAATTGGGTGGCGCCTGCCTTGGGTGCCGCAATTGTGGGCAGCGTGATCTACGCAGCCAGCACCCCTAGCTATGCGATGGCGCCGACCGTGGTTGTGCAGCAGCCCTATGTTCCGCCCAACCGTATCGCGTATTTCTGTCCTACCGCGCAACAGTACTACCCCAATGTGCCTACCTGCCAAGTACCCTGGCAGCCAGTGACTTATTGAGCCGCCAATCAAAGGGTCACGACTTCTTTGTGTCCCTGACGGTTGGAATACCGAACCTTTCCCCCCGTGGTTTCTATTTCAACGCGGGCGTTCCTTCCCGCGTAAATTTGATGTTTCAGCCATTCCAACTCCTGCGTCATTTCAGCAGTCCCCGCAACCAAGCGACTCCAGCAGCGCAGTTCTGCAGACCAGCGGTAGTTGCGTGCTTTGAGTTTGTCTTTGGTCTCGAAAGGTGAGTTGATCGCGTACACCTTTTGCTGGGGTTGGTTCAGCGTGAGCAGGACAGTCAGCAGCGCCGTTTGCTGGCTTTGCGGCAGCACTTGGTTGAGCAACTCCAACAACGCCCAGCAATCAGCTTCTGCGCGGTGGGCTTCATAAAAGTAACCTTGGGTGCTAAGCAAGTATTCCAGCTTGGCAGAGCCAAATCCTTCTTCTTTCCAATCAATGTCTTTGATAGTGCATGCCCAGTCGCATTGTTCAAACAAAGGCCATCGTGCTTCGACGAAGGGGCGGTCGAAGGCTGCATTGTGGGCAATGACCACTGCCGCATCTTTCACGAATGCAGCCACGCGCTTGTCGTCAATACGCTGGCCTTTCACCATTTCATCCGTGATGTGATGCACGGCAACCGAGGCAGGCGGAATGGGAAAGCCTGGATCTTCCAATTCGTCCAACACATCGGTCACGCGGTAGACCATGCCTGTGACAGGATCAAACTCAAATGCCAGCATGCCAAGTTCGATCACACGATCGTTGGCAACGTCCAGCCCCGTTGTCTCTGTGTCAAGAACGATGCCTTTGCTGAGTTTTTGGCCCGGAGCAGGGGTGTGAAATACGCGACCGGGAACTAAGCGGCGAAGGACGCGGTAATCCGGGTGTTGTTCGAGTTGTTGGGCGAGTTGTTCGATATCTTGTGTCATGGCGCAATGTTAAGCGTGGTCAGCTTGCGTGGCGTTACGCCTGACGATGGCTTGTGCGAAAAAGAGGCCCAATGCCACCACCCCCAAGCCAACCCCGCCAAGCACATGGCGTGAGTCGAAGCGGCTGATCAATACCGCCAGTGCCAGCACCCCCAAGGATTGACCTAAAAATAAAAAACCAGCAAACAGAGTCACGCCTGTGCCGCGTGCGGTGGGAACCATTTGGGTGGCCTTGGCTTGCATCGTGTTGTGGAACATGGCAAATCCAAACCCTGCGACGAAGCAGGCGGGCAGTGCCAGCTGCCACCAAGGGCCAAACGCCACCACCCCAAACGCGAGTCCGAAATACAAGCCACCCTGGCGAGCCAGCCCGACCTCGCCAAAGCGACGAATGACAAACTTAGCGGTCGCCATGTAGGCCATCCCACCCAGACCAAACAACGCAGTGGTGCCACCTGCCAAGGTCAATGAGATCTGGTGCACATGATGCAAGTGCGAAGCGGTCACGGCCAGCAAGCCGAAAATCATGGCGCCTTCTGCCAAGGCAATGCACAAAAGTGTGCGTGCCCAGCGGTCGTGTGCCACTTGCTGAAGTTGTTTGAAAACCCCCATCGACACGTGAGGGGTGTGCGTGGCCGGCGCCAAGCGCTTGAGCTGTTGCCACAACAAAAGACTGACGGTGCCGAACACACTGGCCATCAGGACAAAGGCCCAACGCCAGCCCAAGGTGTCCGTCAGCAAGCCACCAAACAATTGCCCCGCCGTGATACCCAGCATGGTGCCCAATCCGACGCGGGCTAAGGTTTCCTGCCGTTGCTGGTAGGGCACCACATCCCCCACCCAGGCCAGGGACAACGGAATGATGGCGGCAGCGGACAGGGCGCTCGCAACGCGCGCAGCCACCAAAAAATCAAGGCGCGTGCTCAACGCCGACAGCACGCAGCCCACACTGCAAGCTAGGGTTGCCAGCATGACCACGCGGTATTTGCCAAACCGATCGCCGACGGGGCCATAGAACAGCTGCATCAAACCGTAAGTGATGGCGAACCACGAAATGACCTGTGAAACCGCGCTGATGGGCGCATCAAATACACGGGACAACTCGGGCAGCATAGGGTCACAAATGCGTTGCAGCGCCATGCTGGAGAACGTGGCGAATGACAGCAGAACAATCGCACGGCGTGTTGCCGGGTCGAGGTCGTGTGGGTGAGCGATGTGATTTTTCAAAACCTGCCAACTTTACTGTCTGCCAAGGTCTCTGCGCATTTAGTCTGCCGGCTCTAAAAGCACACGCCATCGGTCTTTTCCCCTTGATTCCTGAGTGCTTGTGCCTAAAATACACACTATGCTGCACTGCAACATAACTCACCTGTTGAGGCTGGTTCAGAGCAGTCCACCTTCTTTTTAATTTTGGAGATATGACATGACTTTGACCCCTGAACAAGTGATCGCCGCGAACAAAGCCAATTTGGAAACTTTGGTTGGTTTGACCAACAAAGCCTTCTCTGGCGTGGAGCAATTGATCGAGTTGAACTTGGCTGCTGCCAAGTCAACTTTGGCTGATTCACAAAAACAATCTCACGCCGCTTTGAGCGTGAAAGACGCACAAGAACTGTTGGCTTTGCAAGCCAGCCTGTTCCAACCTTTGGCTGAAAAGGCCGTGGCTTACAACCGCCACCTGGTTGAAATCGCAACAGGCACAGGCTCACACTTCCAAGGACACCTGGAATCTAAAGTTGCCGAAGCTCAAAAAGCTTTCCACGACTTGGTTGACAACGCTGCCAAGAACGCACCTGCGGGTTCAGAAGCTGCGGTCGCTGCTTTCAAAACAGCTGTGTCAGCCGGTAACAACGCATTGGAATCTGTCCAAAAAGCGGTCAAGCAAGCCACCGATGTCGCTGAAGCCAACTACAAAAGCATGGCTGCTAGCGCTTTGAACGCTGGCAAACCCACGGCCAAAAAGCGTTAATTTTTAAGGTTCTCTGACCTTGTCAAAGGCTCCCTCGGGAGCCTTTTTCATTGAAACTTCAGGTTCTAATAGCGGGCAGAACTGAGGAGAAGACCGTGGATAAAGTCGATGGCGTGGTGATCGGTGCGGGTGTGGTGGGCTTAGCAGTCGCGCGCGCCCTGATCCAAGCAGCCCCTGCGACCTCGCGTGAATGGCTGGTGCTTGAGCGTGCCGATGCCATTGGGACGGGCACCAGTTCACGCAACAGCGAAGTTATCCATGCGGGCATTTATTACCCGCAGGGCTCACTCAAAGCAACCCTGTGCGTGCAAGGGCGCGACATGCTCTATGACTACGCCGCGGCGCGAGGCGTGTCACACCAACGCTGTGGAAAATTGATCGTCGCGACCCATGTGGACCAGTTGCCCGCCTTGGAAGGTATTTTGCAAAAAGCACGTGCCAATGGGGTCCACGATTTGGAGATGTTGACGGCTGAACAGGCTCAGTCCATGGAGCCTGCTTTATTTTGTGTGGCTGCCTTGTACTCGCCCAGCACGGGCATTGTGGATAGCCACGGCTTGATGCTCAGCCTGCAAGGGGACTTTGAGAATGAAGGCGGTATCGTCGCCTTGAACTCGGAGGTAGAAAGCGCCGAGTGCCGCGACGATGGCATCGTGCTGCACATGACGGATGGATCTGCTTTGTTGGCGACAACGGTGGTGAACGCCGCGGGTTTAACGGCGCCATGGTTGGCGCAGAAGTTTGCAGGTTTGTCGGCGACGCACGTGCCACAAGCCCATTTTGCCAAGGGCAACTACTTCACCTTGTCTGGTAAGTCTCCATTCTCACGTTTGATCTACCCAGTCCCTGAAGCCGCCGGCTTGGGCGTGCACTTGACCTTGGATCTGGGGGGGCAAGCCAAATTTGGCCCTGACGTGCAATGGGTCGAGAGCCCCGATGACTTGATGGTCTCCACCGAACATGAACAAACCTTTTACAACGAGGTGCGCAAATATTGGCCTGATTTAGGGAAGGGCACCTTGCAAGCCGGTTATGCGGGAATTCGTCCTAAGATTTCGGGGCCGCATGAAACCGCTGCCGACTTTTGTATCCAAGGGCCTGCGGTGCATGGCGTGAAAGGGTTGGTCAATTTGTTTGGCATCGAGTCTCCGGGACTCACCAGCGCTTTGGCCCTGGGTGATGCGGTTGTGCGCGCTCTCAAATAAGATTCAGCGCATGAACAAGCGCTTGTTTTTAAGCCTATGTGCGACGCAGTGGTTGATCGCCTGTTCTACATCGCCTCGTCCACGTGTGGCCATCGAACCCACGGCAAACAACTATCCAAATAACTCCGCTAAGCGCCATGACATCGTGTTGCAAGCCATGGCGATGCTGGACCGTGGTTACACCTATGGCGGCAAGAAGTTGCACACGGGCTTTGACTGCTCAGGCCTGGTGAGCTTTGTTTACAAAGAGTCAGCAGGCATCGCGTTGCAAGGCAGTGCGGCGCAGATGGCCAAGGCCACACGTCCCATCGATCTATCTCAAGCCCACCCCGGTGACTTGGTGTTTTTCAACACTTTGGGCAGTGCGTTCTCGCACGTGGGGATCTACATTGGGTCGGGCAAATTCATTCACGCCGCCAACGAGAAAACCGGTGTGAAGTCCGAGCGCTTGGACAACGCTTATTGGGCCAAGCGCTTTGAGGGATATCGCACCGTATTCTCCTGATCAGGCTCGGTCACGAATCGCTTGTGCCGTTTCTTTGACGAGTGCTGGGCCTTTGTAAATCAAGCCCGTGTAGATCTGCACCACATCCGCACCCGCTTGAATCTTGGCTACGGCATCGGCGCCACTCAAAATACCACCCACCCCGATGATGGGGAAGTTCGGGCCCATGGCTGCTCGCAATTGGCGAATCACGGCATTGCTTTTCTCGAACACCGGCGCGCCTGACAAGCCCCCCGTTTCTTCGGCATGTGCCATGCCCTGAACGGCATCCCGGGCGATGGTGGTATTGGTGGCGATCACGCCCCACAAACTGTCGGCGGCGGAGGTGCCTTCTTGCACGCAGTGGCGCTTGAGGGTGGCTGCAATCACGGCAACTTGATCGGGGTCTAAGTCAGGTGCGATCTTGATGAAGACGGGCACTTGCTTGTGGTGCTGCACGGCCAATTCGGCGCGACGTTTGGCGAGGGTGCCAATCAAGGCATCCAGCGCTTCGTCGCTTTGCAACTCGCGCAGATTTTTGGTGTTGGGGCTGGAGATGTTGACCGTCACATAGTCGGCATGGGGGTACACGCCGTCGAGGCACGTCAGGTAATCGTCTGCGGCGTTTTCGATGGGGGTGGCTGCATTTTTGCCAATGTTCAGTCCCAGCAACATGGGGCTGTTCGACTTGTTGCGGAACTGAGCCAGTTTGACATTGGCCAAGAAAGCATCCAAGCCGTCGTTGTTGAAACCAAGCCGGTTGATCAAGGCCTGTGCTTCGGGCAAGCGAAACATGCGTGGCTTGGGGTTGCCTGGCTGACCTTTGGGCGTGACGGTGCCGACCTCGACAAACCCGAAACCCATCGCGGCCAAGCCATCG
>JACCED011235885.1_pt1 | contig 11779 bp, 11 predicted proteins | sample 7455021 | NCBI WGS metagenome assembly JACCED01 (sample SAMN15323456, study PRJNA562643) | freshwater metagenome | isolation source: river surface water | place: USA:Blue River Watershed | collected 2017-08-19
ATAATTCAGATATTGTCGTTGACTATGACTTATCTCTATTGAGATCGGCTCACTTAATTACTGCTCCAAAGATTGGTTTTTTCCACTTTAGACCTAAGCGTTTTAGAAATGGTGGAACTAATAAGTTGCGTAGAATTGGCAAGCGCCTCAAGCACTATGAAAAACTAGTTGTTTTATGCGATGAAATGTACCATGAGGCGTGCTTTGTATGGCCTCACTTAAAAGAAAAATTGATTATTGTTCCGAATCCTATTAATTTAGAAACACTGATTAAAAAATCAAACGAGGAAATCCAAGCAGCTCCTCGTGTCAAGGATGGTGAATTCTTCATATCAATCGCCAGGTTAACTCATCAAAAAAATATTCATCTGCTACTCAATGCATATAAAAAAGCAAAAGATCTTGGATGCACGTGGCCTTTAGTTATTCTTGGCGATGGTGAAGATAGGCAAAATCTAATTCAACTTAGCAATAGCCTAGGCCTTACTGAGAATGTTTTATTTTTAGGGTATAAAACCAACCCTCATCCATACCTGAAAAATGCTGGTACTTTTGTGATGAGCTCTCGTGAAGAGGGGTTTCCAGTAACCTTGTTAGAGTCGATGGCACTGGGCTGCCCTATTATTTCACTAGCCTGCCCAACCGGCCCAACTGACATACTCAAAAATGGCGAAATTGGAAAACTTATTTCTTTTACTGAAGATCATCCTGATGAACTAGGATTAGCCATGTTTGATATGAGTGAAAATCGCTCACTTAGAACTTTTTATAGCGAAAAATCTAAATCATTTGCTCAAAATTTTTCATCACAAAAGATTGCAGATCAAGTTATGGACTTATTGAGGAACATAGCCAGCAACCATAACGCTTAACATTTCCTTAATAGCTTTTTCATCATTTTTCAAGATGGCTTGATCGAGTTGGGTAAGTAATAAATCAAGATCATCCCAGGCTATGAAGCTTTCTCTTGCTTTCAAGATTCTTGGATGGCTGGTTGATTCAGGATTATCACCGATCAACAATTCCTCATAAAGCTTTTCACCAGGCCTTAAACCCGTGACTTGAATTTCTATATCGCCATGAGGATTTTTATCATCTCTCAAGCCTAATCCAGATAAATCAATCAATCTCTTAGCAAGATCTAGAATCTTGATAGGTTCACCCATGTCCAAAATAAAAACCTCACCACCCTCAGACATTCTTGCCGCCTGTAAAACTAACTGCGCCGCCTCAGGAATGGTCATGAAATATCTAGTAACCTCTGGATGAGTCAATGTGATCGGTCCCCCATCTTGAATTTGTTTTCTAAATAGCGGAATAACTGAGCCAGAAGATCCCAAAACATTGCCAAATCGTACCATTGAAAAACATGTGCTGGCAGATCTATCTGCTAATGATTGAAGAATCATTTCAGAAATACGCTTACTTGCTCCCATGATATTGGTTGGTCTAACAGCCTTATCTGTACTGATCAGAATAAACTTTTCAATCTCTAAATCGAGGGAAAGTTTAGCAAGATTAAGAGTTCCCCAAACATTATTGTTAATCGATGTGGCTATATTAGACTCAACCAAAGGAACATGTTTGTAAGCTGCAGCATGATAAATAATCTGAACTTTTTCAGTTTTTAAAACATCATGTAAGCGCTTATAATCCAAAACACTCACCAATTTAGGGTGCAAATCAATTTTCAGGCCCTGCTGTTGACTGAGCTCAGATAATTCTTGCTCAATGGCGTACAAATTAAATTCACCGTGATCTAATAAAACTATTTTTTGAGGCTTCAAATTAATAATTTGACGGCACAACTCACTTCCAATTGAGCCGCCAGCCCCAGAAACTAAAACAACTTTACCTTGATGTAGTACGTCGCTGACATCAACATCTAGAGCAATATCTCTACCTAGCAAGTCATCAATATCTACCTCCTTTAAGTCACTGAGGCGTAATGTGCCATCTGCAAAATGTGCAAGATTAGGAAGGGATCTCACATGGATTTGAAATTTTGATAACGATGCCAAAATTTCACTTTTACGAGACCTTCTAGTAGACGGCAAAGCTAATAAAACGTCGCTAATATCAAGTTTTTCTTTTAATTGAAAAATTCGCTCAGGAGCATAAACTTTAAATCCATCAATTACCCCCCCTTGCAATGTCTTATTGTCATCAATAAAACCAATTACTACCATGGTCTCTGCGGCTTTAATAGACTGAGCAGCTTGTCGACCGGATTTGCCAGCACCATAAATTAAAACCTTAGGTCGCTCTTGGTATGCAAAAATATTACGGTAGACCTGACCCAGAAAAAATCTTGCTCCCACTCTGCTAGCGCTTACAAAGAGAAACGCCAAGATCGGCTGAATAATACCAATGCTGCGCGGAATTACTTCTGGTTGAAAAAATAAATTGAGAGTAATAAATAAAGCAATGCCATAAATAACAGAGGACTTGGCAATCGCCATAATCGTAAATTGACCGGCATAACGAAAAATTGCCTTATACAAACCAAAAGCAATAAAAGTTGGTATGGAGAAACTCAATGCCAAGTAGTAAGCCCAATAATGCGTATCTTTTGGGATATCCCAACTATCTAAACGCAATGAAAAAGAAAACCAAGTCGCCAACAAGATAAGTAGTCCATCGACAACCAAAACAAAAGTCTTTTTAAGTGGTCGAGGTAATCCAATGAATAAATTTTGCAAATAAGCTGGCGTAGTTTTTTTGTTCAATGTGCCACCCCATCACTTCTTAGGACCTTTAATATCGTAAACCAAATAATCTTCGCATCAAATAGCAGTGACTGGCGCTGCAAATACTCATAATCGTAAGCAACTTTTTCAGGAATACTCAACTCATCTCGACCGTTCACTTGGGCCCAACCTGTTAAACCGGGTTTTAATAAATCAATACCTAATGCGCTTCTTTGCTGAATTAACTGATCTTGGTTAAATAGAGCTGGTCTTGGTCCCACTATGGACATTTGTCCCCTTAAAACAGATAACAATTGCGGCAATTCATCCAAACTAGTTTTTCTTAAAAATCCGCCCAAAGGAATTAAATATTGTTGAGGATTAGTCAGCAAATCCGTGGCAACAATTGGTGTATCAAGCCTCATGGTACGGAATTTTGGCATAGAGAAAATTACATTATCTTTACCAACTCTTTTCGACCAATAAATCACCGGAAATCCAGAACAGATAATTACAAGCATAAAAACCAAGCAATAAACAGGTAGCCAGATTGGGGCAAAAAGCACGACTAACAAGATATCAAGGAATCTCTTCATAGTAGTGATTATCGCTAATTTTTAACCAATTCCTTAATAAAATTGATATAACGATCGGAGACCATCGTCTGCTCATAATTCAAAACAACCTGATTTCTGGCAGCATTACCTAATCTTTCACAATATACCGAATCATCAGAGAGCTTCAGTAAGCAAGTTTCTAATCCTGCGATGCTACCCACAGGAAATTGAATTCCAGTCACCCCATCAATTAATGCATCATTAATGCCATAAATATTTGATCCAATCGTTGGAATTCCAGATGCGGCAGCCTCTAATATTGATATTGGAAAACCTTCTCGATAACTGGGTAAGCAAAAAAAATCTGCCGCCGAATAATATTTTTCAGCATCACTTACAAAATCTAATATTTTGTAAGCATTCTCATAACCAGTTAACTCAGATTGAATTAATTGCTTCAATCCAAATTCATCAGGTCCGATAATCAATAAGAATAAATTTGGCGATTTCTTTTGAGCCAACTTGAATGCACGCACTAAATCAAAAATACCCTTATCCTTATTGATACGCCCTAAAAATAAACACACGCGAGCCTGCACTGGAATAGAGAAATCAGACCTGATCTTTTTCTTCATATCATGCTTGGGATTAAATTTCTTTAAATCAACTCCGCAAATAGAGCCAGAACCCAAAACTTGAATTTGATCTTTTTTAACCACGCCCTGAGATTCAAGATAATTTTTTTCCGAAAACCCAACGGCCAAAACTGAAGAGGCAGAGCTCACCGTCAACCGATCCATTGTTTTCAAGAAAAATCTGCCCATGCCTCGTTTTGATGCCCAAACCTCACCCTGAAATATAAATAGTCGGCTTCGTACACGACATATCCAAGATGCAAGCATGGATATCAATCCAGCTTTAGGGCCAATACCCCATACCAAATCATACTGATTAAGCATAAGATGCTTAATTAATGCAAACAGAGCTTTGATATCTGACAAGAGGTTAATCTGACGAGTGATATTAAAATCAATCACTCTGACTGGCAAATCTATCTCGGGCGTAAATTTTTCATTACTCAAATTAAAAAGCAAATCAACTTCCGAAAAATGTGAAATTCCCTCGAGATGCCTTTTAAAGAAAAAATGAATAGTTAAGGGCGTAGCACAAACCACGCAAACCTTAACCTTCTGTGCCGAAGATGACTCAATCACTGATCAGGTCTTTATAAATTTGATGGAATTCAAGCTTAACATTTTGAGGCGCCTCAAATCCCATTCTCGCAAAAAAAAGTTGCTCACAACCTTTTATTGAAGCCAAAGAATCAATGAATAACTTTAACATCAGCATCGTGGAGCTAGCGATTAAATTTAAGTATTCTCGATTATTGAAAAAATATTTAACTTGAAAGGAAGCCATTGAGAGTCTTGCTATTCGAGCTTTTTTCACATCAAATGGCGTCTGTCGATAAGCCAACAAGACATTTGGTAAACAATGATAAATACTATCTTTGCTGGCTTTTAGTAATAAATCTTGATCTTCTGCTCGTTTTACTTCAGGCAAACTATATTGATGAGTTAAAAACCATTCCCGCTTGCCCATCCATGTTGGGTGAGGTAAGGGTATGCCACGCCATGGCACGTTAAGTAGTTCATTATGAAATTGACGATAGGGCAATAATCCAACAATCATGGGGTCTTGGTTCCGAAAAACAATTGCTCTCGTTCCCAATAGATCAATTTTGGGATGGTTTTCTAGAAAATCAATTTGAATCTGAAATCTATTAGGAAAAGAAAAATCATCAGCATCTATTCTTGCGATATATTTTCCTTTTGATAGCTGAACCCCTTGATTTAATCTATGTGACAAACCCCTATTAAATCCATCTGAATAAATTTTAATTCTGTCATCTTGAATTAGATCTCTAAGTTCATCCACAGCTCCATCACTAGAGCCATCATCCAAAATGAACAATTCCCAATTTTGATATGTTTGTTGAATAATTGATTTAACAGCCACTTGCAGGTATTTGCCTCCGTTAAATACAGGCAGCAAGACAGAAATTAATGGGAAATTATCAGATGACATTAAATTCTTATCCACTGATCTGGAATTAAATCTTCCGTGGACATTTGGCCATTTAGGAACCATTGATTAGGTGCAACAACAATTTTGTCAGACTGGTCTGATAACCAAGCACCCCACCAACTCAAGGAGCTATTAGCAATAATAAAATGTTTGCATGCTGCCATTAACCATAAATCTTGATGAGCCTCGTCAGGACCATTGATGTCAACTATAGTCGAAGGTATCTGTAATTTAAAATTACTTCGCACCCACAATGGGTCATCAGAAAAAATAAAAGCATGCGGGTTTAATAAATTTTTTATGACTAAATTTATTCCAGAATAGTAATAGCTTAAATCACACAAGCCATGAAACTGGGCAGCTGATGGGTTAGTTACATAATCTCCCCGACGGACATGAATACAAATGGCATCTTTGACCAAAATATCTTTATAAATAGCTTGCATCGTTGAGTTCATATTTCTAGAAAAAGCAATCATCTCCCTTAATGCAGGCTTAATATCCTCAAAATATTTATATGATTGCCAATATCCATCGAGCCAAATCGGCAATTCACTTTGTATTAAATTTGGGTGGAATTTCATTGATTTCTCATGAAAATGAGGAATACCCAGATTAATATACTTTTTAACTCTTCTGACTACTGTGTCTATGTATCTAGTTAATTGCTTATGGCTTGCTTTTCTTCTATTATTTTTAATGAGCACATCACAACCCAAATCATATACCCCTAAGGCATAAGCTCTTGGTGTCTCACCAGCACTCAAATGATCTTTATCAAACCAAGATAAATCTAAAAAAACTCGGGCATGATTTTTTTTAGCCAAAGATAGCGCTGTAGCAAATTGAAATAACTGATTTCCAAGGCCGCCATATAAAGAAACAATCACTTTACTCATGTTTTATCGGCTCATTTAGAATTTTCTGAAATATTTTTAGGTACTCGTCAACCAAGGTATCCCAATTAAATCGCTGCTCCCAAGCTGATCGGCCGAGTTGACCAAGTTGCTGCAACTTATCAGGATTATGAAGATAGGATTCAATATGATTAACCATGTCATTAATATCAATATGAACATTACCCAACTCATCAGTCTGAGCTGCGCACATCACACCACCCCTTGTCCATTCAGTAATTTCTTCAGAATTGCCGACGGGGCTAGTGATGTAGGGCAAGCCAGCTGCACATGCTTCATAAAGAACTAATGGCGAATACTCAATGTTCGATGCAAACAGAAATACATCTGACTCAAAATATGCACTAATCAAACCATCACGAGGAAGGTCAGAAACAATCACTCTTTTATTACGCCCATATTCACCTCGATTAATTTTCTTTATGAGCTCATTCATAGAAGAAAAGTAATCTTTTCTAATGCCAAATTTTTTCAGAAGTACTATAACAATATCTTTTAAAAGACGAATAAGAGAATCGTTTTTGATTCGCCCAGCTATGCGAAGAATAAAATCTTTCCGTCCAATGAAACTAGCACTTGTCATTCGGTTACCATTTAACAACATAGTAATGGGAACGCTAACATTAATCTTTGACATTACTTTTAATAACTCAAGATGACCTTTTGCGCCATTTAGGCTTCCAACTGTTAAAAAGAGGTGGTCTTCATCAGATATGTTGAATTGATTCCTAATTTGATCAGGCGGCTTTCGATTAAACTCTTTATTGTCGGCACCATTTGGAACAATATAGCATTGCGAAAGATGATGCCGCAAACCATAGTCATAATCTCGATATATCTTGGAGTGATATATCAATGCATCAAACTTTCTTAATACATCAGGCAACTCAGAAAAATAATTTGCATATGCAGGATCATACAAACCCGAATAACCGCACGGGACAAATATTTTTTTGGAGTTGATCTGATCCAACACACCCCAAAGAGCATCAAAGGTCCATTGCTGAGCTGCATAAATAAAAATTAGCTCAAATTTTTCTGATTTAACATATGCTTGATATTGAGCCAGCTCTCCTGAAATACCTCTTGCTATGTTTCCACTAATCTTAAAATCTACGATTTTTATACCCTGGAAATTCTTACAAATCCGATTTTCCATATATGAAGTTGCAACTGTTACATCATGCCCCTGAAGAGCAAGTCTGGTGGCAATCTGTTTAACAACCTCCTGCGCACCGCCAATACTAGGATAGAAAAATTCGGCGCATAACAATATTTTCAATTCAATACCCTCAATGAAGTTATTGATTGTGCAAAACGGAGGAATTTCCTAACAGAATATCCACATACAATTTTAAAAAATATCCAAATTTTTCCCAAAAACCCTTTTTTTACCAAAGAACTAGAAACATAAAAAGTTGCTAAAAGCCACCGACGATCATCTGAACCTAGGCAGTTAGCGTAAAAAAATTTCTGCGCTACTCTTTCTAATTCCTTATGATTAAAAAATACAGCCTCAAGATTACACTGCAAAAGCCTCTTTAAATAAAATTCCTGCTTAATACACCCTGTTAAAGACTTAGGCTTGTAGATATAATCAGAAGAAAATTGCCCCCTCATCGCAGCATCCTGCAAAAAATGATTTAATAACTCAATTGTAGATTCATGCTGCTTTGAAGCATGACGATGATTGACACTGTCACCAGTGATTCTATATTTAAGCAAAACCTTAGGAATATTCTCAATTTTTGTGACATTTTTGAACCTCCACCAGAGCTCCCAATCTTCAACCCAGGGGTACCGATCTGTGTATGCTGATTCCAGATTTTCTAGGACATTCTTCCTGAACATTACGCTGGGGTGAGCAATTGGATTTTCAAAAATCATTGCAGCAACAATTGCATCGTGATTAACTGGATATCTGTGAGTATATTTTCTGTTGACATCACCAAATCCCTCTATCCAGGATCCCACCAAACCTATATCCGGATTTTTTTCTAAAAAATCATATTGAATTTTAAATCTATCTAATGTACTAATATCATCAGCATCCATTCTTGCAAGAATTGGGGCGGTCGCTAAGGCAATTCCAGAATTTAATGCCCATGGAAGTCCTTGATTCTTATTATTTTTATATAAACGAATTCGTTGATCATTAAAATTTAAAATAATAGATTCTGTGTTATCCGTAGATCCATCATCAATGATAATCAATTCAAAATCTGAAAATGATTGATTAAGAATACTTGTGATTGCAGGTCCAATGTATTTTTCCGCATTAAAAGCTGGCATTAAAACACTAATCGAAGCCATGGCTATAGGGCCTTTGTAATGAAACAACTCAAGATATTACTCAATTTACTTTCATAAGTTTCCATCGAAAGAGATTCTTGTTGAAATCGCACCAGATCAATTAGCTCAGAATCATTAATTTCCAATATTGATGAAGTCAGGTGATTAATGTTTGCATCAGCCATCAACCATGGATATTGTTTTTTAGAACTAATTGAATTAATCGATCCCAATCTTCCATAAGATATTGCTTTAAATATTCTGCAAGGGGTATACCCATTAACCTCCTGCCACTCACCAACAATAGATGTCGCTAATGCTGAATTTCTAATAAACGTTGGATTTAGAAACTCTGGAACCCCCTTGACATGAGAAAAGTAAATCCCAAAATTACTTAAAGAACTCTTGTATTTCCCTATAGCTCTGAGATTACCCTGACCAAAATCATTATCCCAAATGCTTCCAACAAAAAATTCAACCTTCTTATACCTAGGGGAAGCTGGTCGAAAAAATTCCCTCTTTAAAAGAGGGGTTCCCCATGACTGATACAAAATATTTTGAGTCTGGTTAAAAAAAGCCACCCCCTCCAATTCCAATTGATTAATCTCAGCATGTAAATCAAAAATATCATTTGTTAAAACCTGCAGCCTGAGTGAAAAAGGATCTTCTGAAGAGTCGAAAAAATTAATGGGGGGGTTATGAATACAGTAATAAACTTCAGATTCTTTTTTCAGAAAATTCATCGCTACATCAACTGAAATTACTAGGTCATTCTTCTTTATTAAAGATTGATTAGCAGTTAAATCATCCAACCATAGTACGGGAATGTTTAATTTTTTTAAAGTTGAATGAAAGCCTAGATGAATAAAGTGATGACTATGAAAAGGCGCACGGATTCCCCAGATTACAAATCTGGAAACCCCTAATTCAGCCATTTTAGTTAATATACTCAAACAAACCTTTTTAGTGCATATAAAAATCTATGCGCTAACTGCATCATCTTATATAAAAAATTTATCCCTACAGCCATTGTAAAAAGTAACCATACTTTTGCGACTGAATTAAGATGCTCCATATTTAGCCCTGTTCTATTTTTTCACTTTCCTAACCAGCAAGCCAGTCACTTCTCGAAATTTATAATAAATTCTATACACAATATCCACAATGTTTATTTTTAAAAAAACAATTATCTGCAAGAATAAGTTTGGATATTTTTTTATTATCCAATTACTATAGCTTATGAAACCTCTTAATTTTTGACTGAATTGAGAACCGCCATGTGCACGCACACTAAAGGCTACATCATCCCTATACTGGGCTAGCGGTTCAGGTAAATATAAAAAACTAGAAAATGTAGAAACCCTTAACCACAAATCATAATCTTCAATTCCTCTGACCATATTAGATTCAGAGAATAATCCGACTCTATCCAGCAGGGATCTATGTAAAATTACCGTGCTAGTGATAATAGTATTAACAGATAGTAAATTAGAGAAATTAAAATTTTTTATTGTTTTACTATTACTAAAAAATAATTTTTTTGAATTTTTTTGAACGTCAAAAACAAGGGCATTACTTGAGGTTGCTAGCATATTAGTATTTTTAAGATACTCAAACTGCATTTTTAGCTTATCAGGCAACCAAATATCATCACTATCAAGAAATGCAATCCAATCCCCTTTAGCGGCGCGGACACCTCTGTTTCTTGGTACGGCGGGCAATCCAACATGATTTCCAGGAAGCCACTTGACTCTTGTATTACCAAATGATTCAACTGTATGTTTAGAGTTATCTGTTGAACCATCATCGCAAATCAGTACTTCATATACTGGGATCGTTTGATTGAGAACGCTATTAATAGCATCAGGCAAAAAGTCCGCTCTATTCCAGGTTGGGATAACCACTGATATCTTTGGATCCAATTCACCCAATGTCACTAATTTGCCCACCCAAGTTTTATTTGTTTATCAAACTCTTGCATCCAAATATCGAGCATTGCTAATTCGCCCGGGGTGCCGTCAACCAAATACGCTGATAAAAACTTTTTTCCAGCAGATTTAGCTTGATCAACATCTTTTAAATCAGCATATTTTTTTGCAAAAACATGAATATTGTGAGTGCCTCGCCATGATTTTCTTCGTACTTTGGTGACTCTAAAGCCAAACTCCTCCAATAGAAACCTCCATAGCCTCTCGTCATAACCCTCGTAATGAGCCGCCCACGTTGCCTCATGTGACCCAAAAAGATGTCTCTCCGCAACGGCACGCGCACGGATGCTTGAGAATGGATTAACAAATACTCTAGCTATTCGCCCAAGATCGGGAACCTCTATATGAAGTTGACCACCCATTGATAACCAACTATTCCAAGACGCAACCATGGCTGCAATTTGAGGCCGCCGAAAGTGTTCGAACACATGGTGCAAGCGAACTTCATCAATAGATCCAGGCGGAAATGTTAACTCACTGATATCAGCTAATTTATCTGCAACACTTTTACGCTGAACCGTGTGTTCTGCAAGTGGGTAATCAATATTTACATACCCATCAAGATATACTTGACCACAACCAAGATGAAGTTTCATCTTATCCCTTAATTTGTTGAATTTTATCTAGCAGTAACTTTGCACAAACCTCATCTGTCATATGACGAAGCACCCATTCTCTAGGGGAATATTTTAACTTGTTAGACCTAATATTCTCCAATAAATCAGTGAGATCTGATGTACTCCTAAAATATGCCCCAGTCTGGCTAGAAAGGTAAGGCGCAGCCTCAGCTCGATAGTTATTTCCATCAGGAGATTTCCAAGAATCGACAAAATATATTAAAGTTGGAACATTCATGGCCCAAGCTTCAGCAAAGGCAAGGCCTTGTGACTCCGTTCCCCCAAGCACAATCATTAGCGTTGACTTGCTCAACAAAGCTTTGTAATGGGCAAGAGAGTATTTTCCATATGTAACAACCTTATAAGTGGCTCCAATTCGGTCGAATAGCCCTATATACTCCTTCGCCAATCTCTCGCCTTCAACCCCTTTTATATAAAGTAAATACTCATACTTATCACGATTTATTTCTTGAAAAGGAACACTTGGGCACCAGTAGCTTGCATCAACTCCAGCCTGCCAAATAGCTATTCTGTTTTTTAACACAGGCGATATGGTTGCATACAATTCTTTAACCCACATAGATGGAACCAAACAAACATCAACCTCCTCTGAAGCAATTAAACTATCAG
>JACCED010065635.1_pt1 | contig 11776 bp, 10 predicted proteins | sample 7455021 | NCBI WGS metagenome assembly JACCED01 (sample SAMN15323456, study PRJNA562643) | freshwater metagenome | isolation source: river surface water | place: USA:Blue River Watershed | collected 2017-08-19
AACGCATTGTATCGAAGTGAAGATGGAGGTATACATTGGAAAATGATCAATGACAATCCAAAATTTACAAATAATCGTCCCTTTTATTTTCAAGATCTTGCAGTAGACACAAAAGATCCAGATCGTCTTTATAATATTTATCAACCTTTGTCGGTTAGTTATGATGGTGGCGTTAAGTTTGATTCGACACCTATGATCCCGGCCGATGAAACAAAAGGGATTCATGCCGACTTCCATGCTATGTGGATTAATCCCAATGATGCGCATCATTTTATAATTGGTGGCGATGGTGGTTTGGGTATTACATACGATCATGGGAAGTCCTGGTATTTTCCAGAAACGATTCCTGTTGCACAATTTTATCATATGAATGTTGATTACGAAACTCCATTCAATGTGTATGGCGGTATGCAGGATAACGGAAACTGGTCTGGGCCTGCCTATACTTGGAAACGTGGGGGCATCCGAACATTGTATTGGCAATATTTAGTAGGTGGAGATGGTTTTCATATTTCACCTGATCGCGATGATCCAAGATTTGGTTATGGTACGTCGCAAAATGGTGATCTTTATCGTTATGATAAACAAACAGGATATTATCAAAGCATTGCTCCTACTGCCAACAATGTTTCAACATACCTGCGATTCAATTGGAATGCTGGTTTTGCAAAAGACCCATTCAATGAAAGTGCTGCATACTATGGTTCTCAATTTCTTCACAAGACCATAGATAAAGGGAAAAATTGGAAAATCATTTCAGGGGATCTCACAACAAATAATCCTGAACATCAAAAACCTGACTATGGTGGATTAACGCTTGATGTTTCTGGAGCAGAAAATTACAATACCATCATTGCAATTGCACCAAGTTTTCTTGATAAAAACCTTATTTGGGTAGGCACCGATGATGGACAAGTACAAATGAGTGATAATGGTGGTATATCTTGGAATAATGTTACAAAAAATATTATCGGACTTCCTGATGGAGCATGGATACCACAAATACATGCTTCACGATATGAAAAAGGAACAGCCTGGTTAGTGGCAAATAATTATCGTAAAGGAGATTATGCATCCTACTTATTCGTGACAAGTGATTTTGGTAAAACATGGAAAAATATGCTTGATGCAACGCAGGTCAGAGGCTATTCATTAAGTTTTGTTCAAGATCCTGTTGAAAAGAAATTAGTATTTCTGGGAACGGAACAAGGATTATGGGTAAGTATCAATGAAGGAAAAGACTGGGTGCCATTCAAGAATGGTTTTCCAAGTGTGTCAACGATGGACTTAGTCATACAGGAAAAAGAATCAGCATTGGTGGTGGGAACATTTGGTAGAGCAATATGGGTGCTTGATGACCTAAAGAGTTTACGTGAAATTGTAAGAGGAAATACAAAAGCAAAAATTACTACCCTGCCCATGAATGAAGTAGTTCAGGTTAAAGGATTGTTCATAGCACCTCCAGGCAATATTTGGACAGGATTTGGTACCACTTTCGAGGGTGAGAATCGACTGTTCCAAGAAACAGTCATTCCATTTTATATTAACGATGTTCCTTCAAAAAATGAACAGGTTAAAGGGTTCATCATTAATAGCAAAGGGGATACCATTCGAAAATTAAATGGACAAGTTGCAACGCAGGGATTGAATTACATTAAATGGAAGCTTGATGAGGATCGGGTATATTTAGCTGAAAATAATGATCCGAATGAATCAAGGGGTATACCTGTTGTTCCAGGCGATTATATAGTGACCATTAAATATAAAGATGTTCAGTCTAGTACAACTATCAAAGTAATTTCCGATCCACGATTTAAAATTAAGGATGAAGTTGATCAGGAATTATATCGTTTTCAAAAAGCGGTTAATACTGAAGTAGGAAAATTAAAGTCTCTTTTTGGCTTGATAAATTCTTGGGAAAATGATTTGAAAAAATTACATGAAAAGTTCTCTAAACTTCCAACGGAAAACAGCTCATTAAAAAAAGTCAATGCAATGATTGATGCGGTAAAGCAATTGAAATTAGTTGGAAAAGACAGCCCTGGTGATCGTCAAGTTGGAGCATGGCAAAGCACAAGGATAACACCAGCTTCTGCAATCAATGAAGCAGAAAAAGTGTCCATGGCAAGATTAGATATTCCATCTGAACAGGATTGGAAAAGAGTAAGTGATGCAGCTGCATTAATTAGTTTTTATCATATTCAAATTAGCCAATTTGAGCATGCAAGCTGGGAAAAATTTATCAAGCAATTTAAAAATCAACTTCAGAAATCCGTTGAATAAAAAAGGATGACACTTTTTTTTCATTTATGATTATTTAAATGAAAAAACAAAAAAAGTATTTCCGAAATAATTAGTAAAGTTTTGATTTATAGTTAGTTATGTTTTAAAATAAATCAAATTCATTTGAGTTTGTTTATTTCCATGCTTTACCAAAATTGAGTTCCTCCTCAAATAGCTAGGTGAAAAAATTAATAATTAAATAAACTTTTGAGTTAGTGTTTTTTATACTACCATTTGTTAGTATAATTGTATTATGAATTCATTTTTTGATTACCATAATGATCAAGTAGCAAAATTACCGCTACATCTTAAAAAGTATATTGTTGAACAAGAATATGATAAATATACTCCAGTAAATCACGCAGTTTGGCGTTATGTGATGCGCCAAAATTATAGCTACTTAAAAAATGTTGCCTACTATCCTTATATACCCGGATTAAAAAAAGCAGGGCTTACCATTGAAAAAATACCAAGTTTACAGGAAATAAATAATGCACTAGCTGAAATTGAATGGGGCGCCGTTACAGTAGACGGTTTTATTCCACCGGCTGCTTTTATGGAATTCCAAGCATACAGGGTTTTAGTCATAGCAGCAGATATAAGACAACTTGAACATATTGAGTATACATCGGCACCAGACATCATACATGAATCGGCTGGACATGCGCCCATCATTAGTGACACTAAATACAATCAATACTTAAGTTATTTAGGTAAAATTGGAACCAAGGCATTATTTTCTTCCAAAGACTATGAACTATATGAATCTATCCGCGCACTTTCTATTTTAAAAGAAATGCATAATGTAGATAAACAAGAATTAGCAAAAGCAGAAGCATTGGTATTGCACAATCAACAAAATTTAGGTGCTCCATCAGAAATGGCACTTTTAAGTAGGCTACAATGGTGGACTGTGGAATACGGTTTAATTGGCGATTTAGATAATCCAAAAATTTACGGGGCTGGATTGCTCTCATCAATTGGAGAAAGTGCTTCTTGTATGCGACCTGAAGTAAAAAAAATAACTTACACCATTGATGCCTTAAATTATGGGTATGATATAACAAAGGAGCAGCCGCAACTTTTTGTAACGCCAACATTCCAAAATTTAATTGATGTATTACAACAGTTCGAAAGTAAAATGGCCTTTAGGGTAGGTGGACTTGAAAGTATGTTGAAAGCAATTGAATGTAAAAATATTTGCACAGCAACATTTAGTTCAGGAATACAGGTTTCTGGAGTATTTAGTAAAGTGGTCGTTGATAAAAACAATCAAATTAAATATATTAATACCAATAGTCCTTCAACTTTATGTTATCATGAAAAATTATTGCCTTCGCACGGACCAGATTATCATGCCGAAGGATTTGGCGCACCTGTCGGAAACATAATAGGGATATCAAAAAAATTAGAAGATTTTACCCCGCAGGATTTAATTGAAAGTAGATAGGTATTCAACTCAACTATTTTATTACAGTACGAAAATGGAATTCAAGTAAATGGAAAGCTAATCAATACATCATTTAAAGAAAATAAGTTCATCCTGATGTCTTTTGAAAACTGTAAAGTAACAGACGAAGAGGGCAATATATACTTTGATCCATCATGGGGTATTTATGATATGGCTATTGGCGATTCAATTACTTCTGTATTCAATGGGACGGCTGATAAAAATATTTTTGAAGATCAATTATACGTTTCTCCTAAAAGAACATATCAGCATAATTACACCCAACAAGATTTAAAATATCAAAATATATTTCAGCAAATTAGAAACTATAGAACCCAAAACGAAAAGGATAATAGTTTATTGAAAATTTGGGAAACTTTAAAAGTAGATTTTAAAGAAGATTGGTTAGGGGCATTAGAAATTTTAGAATTGTCTGACACAGATCCTGCCAAATTAGATTTAGCAAATGAAATAAGAGCATACTTAAATAGTCAAATGGTTAAATACCCGAAATTCGAAAAGTTAATCAAGGATGGCTTAAAAATTATTGATACTAAATTGAAGTTCGAATAATTTCCCAAGCAAGTAATGTTTCTTGATTGGCTAAAGCCAATTTTATTTTCAAAATATTATCATACGAAAAATGAGCAATTTCTCGCACATTGATTTCTGGTAAAATATCATAATTGGCTAACTGTGCTTTTTCATTTTGAGTTAACAACTCATTTGTAACTATTCCTATGGGCAACTGATCAAATCCAATACCCAATTTAGTATTTGGTTTTTCTACTTTAAATAAATTCTCTTCCGTAATCCGTGCATACCAATCACCACCTAAACGAGCCACTAAATCTAATTTGGCTTGATTGACATTGTTATCATTATCTAATACCTTTTCGCTAATATGGATTTTTTTAATCAAGGCCAGTACCAAATTACCTGCCCCTGCATTTTCACCCAAACTAATTACTTCTTGCACCAAACATTCAAGCTGTATAGGTGATTCCGCTACTCTTGGTGGCTTCACCAGTTCAGAAGGCAAAGCAGTAAATCCCGCTTTAATAAATTCATTAGTGCCTTTTGGATAGTCACAGCTTGCTAATGAAGTTTGTTGCACCATATCATAATTCACAATATTAATGACACATTCTGGTACTTGTTTGATGTTTTCAAGTGTGTGCTTAGTTGTATTATCTCTAACTCTTCTGGATGGAGAGAAAATACAAATAGGTGGATTCATGCTAAATAAATTAAAAAAACTAAACGGACTTAAATTCACATTACCTTCCAAATCAATGGTAGAGGCAAAACAAATTGGCCTTGGTGCAATTGCATACTGTAAATACTTTTGTATTTCTTGCGTATTTAATTTGTCCGTTTCAAATGTTAACATGGAAAATTTTTATTCAATTATTTTTTTAAAGAAAGTATCGACCAATCTGTTGCTTCGGCATGCATCGTATTTTCAAGCGTACCTAATCCATCTATTTGCATACGCACTATATCATTAGGTTGCAGCCACTGTGCTACGTAGTTAGGGTCATTGAGTTTCCCCGTTCCATTTAGTTCTAAAAAACAGCCAGTACCAACGGTTCCTGAGCCAATCACATCACCTGGATATATAGTCACACCATAGGAACACCTTTCAATAATTTCAGCAAAAGTCCAATCCATATCTTTTACATTGCCAGCTGAAACCAATTTATCATTAACCCAACACTTCATTGTTAAATCATAATTATTTCCAACATGTCCTTGTTTTGCCGGCACTATATTTTTGGAGAGTTCATCCGGTGTTACTAACCATGGGCCAATCACTGTTGAAAAATCTTTTCCTTTGGCGGGACCTAAGTTTAAAAGCATTTCTTCCATTTGCAATTTTCTTGCACTTAGGTCATTCATAATGGTAAAACCTGCAATATAATCATCAGCATCTTTTGCTTTTATGTTTCTACCTTCTTTACCAATTACAATCGCAATTTCTAATTCAAAATCAAGTTGCTGAAAATGATCCGGCATACAGTAAATAGGACCTGGTCCCTGAACTGCGTTGTGATTGGTAAAATAAAATATTGGATATTGATCAAATTCTTTAATCATTTCTACCCCTCTATTTCTTCTTGCTGCTTCAACGTGTTGTCGAAATGCATATCCATCTCTGCAAGAAGTTGGATGTGGAACCGGTGCGCATAAAGTATAATCTTGAACAGCTGAAAAGGCCACTTCATTTTCGATCTTTTTTAGGAGTTGCAGCTCAGTGTCCCTTATTTTTTCTGCGCCTAATTTGATGAATGATATGATATCATTTGGTAAACTTTCGTTCAAATCTTTAAGCGCATATAGATTTTCTTGAATAACTGCCCCCAATTGTATTTCCCCATTTTTTAAAAAACTAACTAATTTCATTGATTATCAATATTTTATGAATATGAAGGATTTCGATGCCTTTTGTAGCGAAAATAATTTTTTACTTCATCAAAGTTAAAAATATTATTTTATGTTTTGCTAATAATTGTTAGTATTGTGGTGCTTGAAAATGTAATTTATGCCAATATACCACACATTAGGAGATATTCCCTCCAAAAGACACACTGTATTTAGACAACCCAATGGGAAATTGTATGCCGAAGAATTGGTTTCAACCGAAGGATTTTCTGGTATGTATTCATTAGTGTATCATACACATCCACCAACCATTGTTAAAGAATTAGGCACGCCCTATTCTGTTGAGCCAAAAATTGCGAAAGAAAAACATTTACGTCATACCAGTTTGCTTGGTTTTAACATCAAACCAGAAGACGATTATTTAAAAAGCAGAAAAGCTGTTTTAGTAAATTCTGATTTGCAAATTTCTTTGGCTGCTCCCAAAAAATCAATGACCGATTATTTTTATAAAAATAGTCAAGCCGACGAAGTGATTTTTATTCATAAAGGTACGGGCACTTTAAAAACAGGATTTGGTAAGATTAAATTTTCATACGGTGATTACTTAGTAGTCCCAAGAGGTACTATTTATCAAATGGAATTTGATGACGAAAACAATAGACTATTTATTATTGAAAGCTATAGCCCTATACGTTTTCCGAAGCGTTATCAAAATCAATTTGGTCAGTTAATGGAACACGCTCCTTTCTGTGAAAGAGATATCAGAAGACCAAGTGATTTAGAAACTTTTGATCAAGAAGGTGACTTTAAAATATTAATTAAAAAACAAGGGTTAATTTATCCATATACTTATGGTACGCATCCATTTGATTTTATAGGATGGGATGGATATCATTATCCATGGGCTTTTTCAATTCATAATTTCGAACCTATTACCGGAAGAGTTCATCAACCACCCCCTGTTCACCAAACATTTGAAGCACACAATTTTGTGATTTGCTCTTTCGTACCAAGAAAATACGATTACCATCCCGATGCGATTCCCGCTCCATACAATCACAGTAATGTAGACAGTGACGAAGTGTTGTATTATGTTGACGGTGATTTTATGAGTAGAAAATCGGTGGTACAAGGTCAAATCACTTTACACCCAGGTGGCATACCACATGGCCCTCACCCGGGAAGTGTAGAAAAATCAATTGGTAAAGAAAAAACCGATGAATTAGCAGTCATGATTGATCCTTTTAGACCATTAATGATTACAGAAGAAGCTTTATTAATTGAAGATGAAAATTATCACAAAAGTTGGCAACATAATATCGAATAAATAAGGGGTGATTAAAAAATAATTACACCCCTCATTGAAAAATAAAATATAAATAATAGCAATGGAAAGTAAAGGAATGAACCAGGATTTTTTACCCTTATTGGGAACCGATTATGTAGAGTTGTATGTAGGCAATGCAAAACAAGCAGCGCATTATTATAAAACAGCTTTTGGTTATCAAAATTTTGCATACAGTGGTCCGGAAACAGGAGATAAGGAAAAAGTTTCTTACGTTTTAATGCAGGATAAAATAAAATTAATTCTAACCACCCCATTACATTCTAACTCGCCAATAGCAGCACATGTAAATAAGCATGGTGACGGGGTAAAAGCAATCGCACTAACCGTTACAGACGCTTATGACGCTTTTGAACAAACAGTAAAAAGAGGTGCAAAACCTTATATACAACCGCATACCATTCAAGACGAGCATGGTGAAATTAAAATGAGCGGTATTCATATATACGGTGATACAGTGCACTTGTTTATTGAAAGAAAAAATTATCATGGTGTGTTCATGCCAGGATTTAGAAAGTTGGAAAACAATTATAACCCAAGTTCTGTAGGACTTAAATATATTGATCACTGCGTTGGCAATGTGGGTTGGAATGAAATGAATACCTGGGTAAGTTTTTATGAAGACGTAATGGGCTTTAAAAATATTTTGACATTTGATGATAAACAAATTTCAACTGAATACTCGGCGCTCATGAGTAAGGTAATGAGTAATGGAAATGGTTTTGTAAAGTTTCCTATCAATGAACCTGCAGAAGGTAAAAAGAAGTCACAAGTAGAAGAGTACTTGGATTTTTACAATGGCGCAGGCGTTCAGCATATCGCAATTGCAACTGACAATATTGTAGATACCGTTGAGAAATTACAAAGCCGAGGTGTAGAGTTTTTAAATATACCCTCCACTTATTATGATGATTTGCTAGATCGTATTGGACCTATTGATGAGAATGTGGCTCCTTTAAAAAAATTAGGCATTTTAGTTGACCGAGATGATGAAGGATACCTATTGCAAATATTTACAAAGCCAGTAGAAGATCGCCCTACTTTATTTTATGAAATTATACAAAGAAAAGGTGCGAAATCATTTGGGGCAGGTAATTTTAAAGCCCTATTTGAAGCTTTAGAAAGAGAACAAGATTTGAGAGGAAATTTATAACTAGGCTCATTTAATCAAAAGCCATTTCTGGAATTTCACCTTCAATGATGAGTTTTCCAAGAGTGGCTTTTTTTATGGTTTCAACCGAAACCCCGGGCGCTCTTTCCAATAATTTAAAGCCCCCTTCAGGTAGTATTGATAATACTGCTAACTCCGTAACAATTTTTTTAACACATCTAATGCCTGTAAGAGGCAAATCGCAAGTCGGTAACAATTTGCTTTCTCCTGCTTTGTTTACATGTTGCATAGCAACAATAATATTTTTTGCTGAAGCCACTAAATCCATTGCGCCGCCCATTCCCTTAACCATTTTTCCAGGTATTTTCCAATTTGCAATATCTCCCATTTCTGAAACCTCCATGGCACCTAATATTGTTAAATCAATTTTTTGTGCGTGAATCATTCCAAAACTCATTGCTGAATCAAATACAGAAGCGCCTGGTATCATGGTAATTGTTTGTTTCCCTGCATTAATTAAATCAGGGTCAACATCTGCTTCTTTAGGAAAAGGGCCCATTCCTAAAAGTCCGTTTTCTGATTGAAAACAAACTTGAATATGTTTAGGTATATGATTGGCTACCAAAGTAGGAATTCCAATTCCTAAATTAACGTAGTAGTTATTTTGAATTTCTTGCGCAATTCTTCTTGCAATTCCATCTTTATCTAACATAATATGATTGATATCGGGTTATACACTTGTTGTTTTCTTTTCTATTCTTTTTTCATACTGATTCCCTTGAAAAATTCTATGCACATAAATTCCTGGTGTGTGAATTTGATTAGGATCCAATACACCTGGCTCCACCAACTCTTCCACCTCGGCAATGGTTATTTTACCAGCCATGGCCATAACTGTGTTAAAATTTCGGGCAGTAGCTTTAAAAATTAAATTGCCATCCGTGTCACCTTTCCATGCTTTTACAATCGCAAAATTTGCTTCAAAGGCTTTTTCTAACAAATAATCTTTCCCATTAAAATTCCTTACTTCTTTTCCAATAGCAACTTCAGTCCCAATACCTGCTGGCGTAAAAATCGCAGGCATTCCATACCCTGCAGCCATGCATCTAAATGCCAATGTTCCTTGTGGTATTAACTCTACATCCAGCTCACCAGAAAGTAATTGTCTCTCAAACTCTTCATTCTCTCCAACATAGGAAGATATCATTTTTTTTACTTGTTTGTTGTGTAACATTAAACCAATACCAAAATCATCTACTCCTGCATTATTTGAAATACAAGTAAGGTTTTTAACCCCTTTTTTGACCAATGCAGCAATACAGTTTTCCGGAATACCACAAAGCCCAAATCCGCCTAACATGATTGTATACCCGTCTTTGATATCATAAATTGCTTCTTCCGCGCTAGCAACTTTTTTATTTATCATAAAATTCAAGTTTAATTTAAAAAATTCGCATATTTAAAAATAATGCATTGAATCGATAAATCAGCTTTATTGACTATTAAGAAAAAAATAATATTAAATCAGCATGTGAGAATTTAAATTTGAATTTAATTTGAGGATTTTATTCATTAAATTATCTAAAAAGTGCTTTGTCAGCATAAAAAGTTCCAAATGGTATCAAGGAAGCTAAAAATGCCCAAAACATTTTAAGTATATTCCAACGATGTAAAATTGAAACCTGAAGCAGTAAAACTATATAAACAACAAAAAGAATACCATGAGCCAACCCAACAACATAATTGGGCTGTGGCATAGAAAATTTATATTTTAAAATCATTGTAAGTCCTAAAAGTAAATACGAACAACCCTCGAGAAAAGCTACCACTCTGAGTCTACCTAATGCCGATTTTAATAATTCATTTACCATACTATCCTATTTAATTATAATTTTTTAAAAACCATGCAGTGTTGCCATGGAAGATTATCAATATTTTTATCAAATGTAAATCCTGCTGCTTTAAGTTCTTTAATGGCCTGCCCTTCACTCATTTTATGAATGTTTTTAATGGGTACACTTGGGTCTTCGGACCTAAATTCTACAAGCACTAATTTACCACCTGGTTTTAATGCAGATCGCATTGATAAACCCATTTCATAAGGAAAAGAAAATTCATGGTATACGTCTACTAACAACATAATATCTATAGTGTTTTCAGGTAAAGACACTTTTTGTTCTTCACATAATATAGGTACTATACCAGACAATTTTTCCTGCTTGATTCTTTCATATAAATAGGCAATCATTTCTGGTTCCACATCAACTGCATAAACTTTTCCATTGCCCACCATTTTTGAAAGCAATGCACTATGATAACCACTACCTGCTCCAATATCAGCAATCACCATTCCTGGTTTTACAGCTAAATTTTTTAATAGTAGTGAGGTGTTTTCTTCCTTATCTCTTTCTACCCTTTCAAGCCAGTCTATTCCATAATGACTCATTACATGTGCAATTTGTCTACCCATGTACCATTTATTAATACCGTTTGGATCCCCCGCCTTTATTTTATATCGATCTTGACCCAATGATAATAAGGATAACGATAAAAAAGTAAAAAGTAGTATATAGGGTTTTAATGTATCCACGTATTTTTTATTATTGAAAATTAGGTTTAGCTTAATTGGTTAAAATTCAATGATAAAACCAATGGTTGGTATTAAAGTCCCTTCAGCGTTTTCTAGCAAAAAAGGAATTGCATTACTGCCATTTGTTTCAACAGGTTTGCCATTGGTACTCATGAAACTTGAGTTATCCTCTTTTCTTTTAAAAGTATATTGGGGCGAACCTGTACTTTTTGATGAATAGAAATTTTGGATATCAATATAAAAATCAAAAGTAGTTTTTTTATAGTTCCACTTTTTATCTAAACGAATGTCTCCAGAATGAAACGCCTTTAATCTTAAGGTGTTAACTTGATCGTAATCAAATATGCCAGACCCTAGTGTTAAAAAATTTAATCTACTTTGCTCTAAATTATACGGCGTGTAAGGTGCCGCACCTTGGTACCTAAATTTAATTCCTAGCTCCCAGTTTTTGGGTAGCTTGTAGCCTGCAGTTGCACTAATTAAATGTCTATTATCCCAGCTTGCTGGTTTTAATTTTTTATCAATACCCGAAAATTCACTCCAATATAAAGTGTAACTAAACACACCGAAGAATTCTTCAGTCAATTTTTGTTGTGCAAAAAACTCAAAACC
>JACCED010339197.1_pt1 | contig 11776 bp, 7 predicted proteins | sample 7455021 | NCBI WGS metagenome assembly JACCED01 (sample SAMN15323456, study PRJNA562643) | freshwater metagenome | isolation source: river surface water | place: USA:Blue River Watershed | collected 2017-08-19
ACTGCGAAATATACACAAATTCGCTGGCGTCGTCATACGCAACGGCGTCAATTGTGCCGGTGTATGCCCTGGATGAAAATGGACTAGTGATGGTTATGGCCGTCACATTCAGCGCATTTACAGCAAGTTGTGCGACTTCCGTCGCAGTCAAGACCCGGCGGTAATGGCGCACATCAGACATGTAGGCATTGGTGCTACGATACAATGATGATGTGCACCCAATGTACAAGGCATCATACAGCGTGGCGGTGTAAGAGGATTGCATGTTAAATGTTGCTGCTTGAACGCCGTTGATGTATAGCACCGACGCATATGACGACGACGCATCCATTGTTATAGCAACGTGATACCACGTATTGGCCGCAATCACCCCGGATGTAACGCTTGCCCACGTGCCGGAACTTGGATGCGTGCGATAATAAATCGTAATCCGGCTGTTTCCATTATCAAAACTAAATTCAAGACAATGGTCGGACCCGTTACCCAAGCCAGCAAATGACTGAAATGTGGAAATGGTGGTAGTGTTCCACCAAAAGGCAATGGTTCTAGACCCCCAGTATCCTTTGTTATAGGACCGCACATACGCCGCCGGAGGATAACTAACATTAGACGCACCAGTTGTATTGTTAAAATACACGCAATTCTTTCCAGTGGGACCGCCGGTTACGACATCCGGCATTGTTCCGTGTAAGGCCGAGTGATTGTTATACACGTCATTTGCGGTAAGATTGATGGTATCCAGCGGAAAATAGGCGTCCAGTGCGCTGTTAGATACCGGCGTGGTATTCACGCCGATGTATGGAAATGCTAGCAGCGTCATAATATCCACGGGGTTCAATACCCGGCGATAGTGGCGGAAATCATTCACATACCCGTTAAACCCGCGCACCGGCGCAGACGACCCTCCGATTTTGACGCGGTCCATTCCGCCGACCAACATATCGGACTGGCAAACCGCGGAACCAATGACATTTCCGTTGATATACAGCACCATCTCTCCGGCGGTGTTCATTGTGAACGTCAAATGGGCCCACGCCCCGCTTTTGATGATGGCTGTTGCCGACGCAATGCTAAAAAAGGTTCCTACCCCGGCCGCGGTGTAATACCCGTTGGCGCCAGACGCATACACAATGCCGTTGTTTCCCACTTCAAACACCAGCGACCACGCCGACTCGGTGGAATTTCCAAGCGAGCACACCGTTTGATACGCCGACACGTCCGACACGGAAAACCAGAATGCGATGGTGCGGTCGCCGGCATAATCCCCGACATCCACCACCGTGTAATTCGTTGGACGATTGGAAATGGACGGCGATAAATTGTCATAAAACGCCGCATTTCCAACCAAGCCACCCCCGTATGATATGGCGCCCACTTGCTCTACCAGCGCATTTCCGCACACATCAGAAACCGTGTTATCAAAGGACAAATAATTGGCGGGCTGCATAACTGCCGACCCATACATCCCCTTGATTTCGCTGGCAGATAACGCGCGACGGTAATGGCGGAAATCGCTGATACACCCGTTATATCCACAATTAGACCACGCACCACCGCCAATGCGCATTGTTTCATACCCATAAATACCGGATGCCCCATTAGGCGGAACGCCCGACCCGAAACCCACGGCATAAATCGCGCCATTCACATATAAGCGTGCTTCGTAGTTGGTGTTATTGTATGTCGCCGCAACGTGATACCATGTGTTCGCAACCAATTTATAACCAAGATTTGTGGCACTGATGCTCCATGCTGCTGGCGCAACCACACCAAGCCATAACGTTCCGTGTTCTGCTCCCGATGCCGCTGTCGTTGCCCGAAGGTCAATAACAAACGCCCCGCTTGTCATGTCATTGCGCCCAATCGCAAAAATAGTTTGATAATACGCATTTGCGGCCGCATTTACGGTAGTATTGGTGGTTTTCATCCAAAATGACACAGTGCGGTCTCCCCAGTAATTCCCGTTTGTTACCCGGACGTCATTCACCGCATTCGTGTTACTGGTGATTACATTGTTGAAGTAAATGGCGGTGTCCGATACAATGCCCTTTGTAAATGACGGCGTGCCATTCACGGTAAGCGTGTTGCCACACAAATCCACAATGGAATTATCAAATGGAATGCGGATGTTTAAACTGGCGTCGCTACATGCCGGCGCGGTATACGAGTAACTAGACGCCCGAATCTCCGTTGGCACAATTGCGACACTCCCCCCGGAAATGGAGGTGCTGTATGTTAAACAAGACCCATTCTTATCCATCCACACCGACCCGCCATTTCCAAACCCGCGGCTGTAAAGAGTCGCATTATTCACAGCGGCCGGCATTGTGCTCAATGTGTCAAGGCGATACACATTGGAGGCGTCGGCGGTGTAAATATATCGTCCCGTTGCCTCGGCCTGCACATTGGTAAGGCGCGGCACCGTAGAAATATACGACGCATCCACCGCCATTGTGCTCAAATTCAGTCTGCGAATGCCGCCACTGGCAGCCCCTGCGCCGTAATTGGCGAAATAATAAAAACTGCCGTTTGACACGGCAGACCCCCAATACGGCAAATTATACCCCGATAATTGCGTTGAAACCCCGGTTTGAAGATTTTTGGCTGTTACGTAGCCCCCCGTCCCCGACGCATAATACGACGCAAAATCAAACATACGATTCTGGCGTTGATTCACAATAAATCCCGCATTTGGCACAGCAGATGCGTCGCTGGTGTTCCAAGACGCCGGCTCCAACGCATCAAAAAACTCGTAATACTGCGACGGCACATTTTGTGCCATACCGACGACCCTGGCAAACACGCACCCCGTGAGTGTAGCGCCCGAAAAATTGGTGTTTGTAATTGTCGCCCCCGTGAAATTTGCCCCGGTTAAATTCACACCCGTGAAATTTGCCCCGCTTAGATTAATGCCCGAGAAGTCTAGGCCGACCAGCCCCGATGCGCCGGCATTGGAGACATTCACGCGCGCGCCCACAATAAACCCGTTTCGGGCAACATACCCCGTCGGCAACGTGGCCGTGGCTGCGCCGATTAATGACCCCGACACCAAATTTGTGAGCGTTGCCCCCGTAAAATTGCAGTTTGTTATATTACACCCAAACAAATTCACCCCCGTTAAGTTCACGCCCGAGAAATTCACGCCCGAAAAGTCGGTGTTGCTGATGTCGCCAAATGACGCAATCGCAATGCCAACCGACCCCGGCGTTGTTACCAAGCTGTACGAATTGTCAATCAAATACCCAATGGTCGGAACATTCACAACATTGTTTTTCCACAGCGTGGTGGGTGTATAAGAAGTTCCGTTTGTAAGCACTGCCGTGAAGCCGCCTTTGCGGTCAATCAAGTTGGAACTGTTGTCCGTGCATAAATAATTCGCCACCAACCCCGTGCTGGTGGTCGGCACAATGCGGTGCCTGTAATTCAGCACCTGTGTCGCAGAGCGCGCCACGTTCCACAAACGCAAATCATAGATGTACGCATTATTCAACAAGTTGCAAGCACAGGTGGATGGCGACTGCATACCAATTGCCATAACGCCGTTGTCGGTTGTGAAGGTGGACGCATTTGTGAATGTTTGCCTTAACACGCCGTTAATATAGTATAAACAACTGGAGCCGCTCCGAACAAACGCAATGTGCGTCCATGCCGCACTGGGAACCACCGCCGACTCCGCATACTGCCAATCTGGAATTGCCCTGTTATAAAAGGCAACACCAACTGGACTGGCCAAATTGGGGTTATGCACTTGAAACGTCATCTTGTAGTCGCCCTTGTCAACAATTGTGTTTCCTTTTGTATAGGACAACTCGTAATACCAAAACTCAATGGTGAAATCCCCCGCTTGGAAATTCAATGCAACGTTGTGCGCGACGCTTCCGCGCATAGATGCGTTCCATTGCAACCCGTAAAACCGACTATCCACGTAATAAAGCAAATAATTCCAGTTCCGAATGGCGGGCGTGAAATAAATCGGCTCTAAATTCACTGAATCGGTTTCCATAATCCAGTTTCCGCCCACGTTGCTTGAACCGGTGTCGTCCAATGACGCCCGAATTTCCACCCCCGTCTTGTTTTCTAATTTATCAATGACCGCCCTCCACCGGGGGTCGCTATACAAAGCGCACGCCATCAAATCAAAATTAGCGGTTCCGTACAGTGTTTTACAGTGCGTAATCACGCTGTCCAATGTGGTCCAAGTATCCAAGCCGGCGCTGTCATCCAAGAGAGAAGAAGCCGGCATTTCGCGCAGCATGCTGTAATCATTGGATTCCTTGTCATAACTGCGGTGCTGCAACAAGGCAACATTTTGAAGGACTACGTCGTGCCACGCCCCTGACGCCAAATACTCGGCCGTCAATGTTGCCAATTCCGACACATTTGTGATTGCGTGTGTGTTTGGAGTGCGCCTCCATATTGTCGTTCCTAATCCCGTCCCTAATCCCAATTCCGAGTCCGACAACCCGACTGACGGCTCTTCATACACAAACGGCGTTTCGGTTACAGACGCCCCAGTATTCGTCTCCCCACACGGTCCGCCCACACAATTAAAACAAATGTCTTTGTCCGATAAATAATTGAAATTGTCATAAATAACATTGTTTTCGTCGTTCAAAAAACACATTTTCTGAGAAATCGTTTCCACTGTATCGTAGAAATAGTTGAATACCAAACAATATGTGTCTTCTTTTGCGGCGGCAACAATGGTGTCAATGTCTTGAACCCGATTATCAATGAGCAATAAATTGCGAACCGGAACAACGGTAGAAAACCATTCATCCGGCGAAACCCACGCTTCATTAAAATAGGGCATACGGTCATACGCAGACATAGGCGAAGACATAGGCGCAGACATAGGCGCAGACGCAGACGCGTCATACATCACAACACCCGAAACAGACGCATCATCCTCATCCGCATCAGACATTGTCATAGGAGACAATAACAACCAATTCCCCGATAAATCATCCGCCGAGCCAGACACAATGCCATCCACGGTTTCCCCAATCCCGAGAGAACATTGCACACTGACTGGCGAACAATTCGTCCCCAACCCCAAAATAGCGGCTTTCCAATTGGCGTCACTGCTGAAAGCCGCACCCAGAAAGTGAAAGGCAGTGATACCGTAAGTGGTGTGGAGCGCATTGATAAAATCACGCACTTCACTCCACGACCCCCAAGACCCCCTAGACCCCGTCCCCATATCCCCAAAATAACAAGGCTGCGAAGAACGCAGCATCTTGTAAAAGGTAGGCTGTTGTTTGTAAGGCTGAACGAGACCAACTGTCGTGAAGGCGCTCACCGACAACGCTGAAATCTTCTCTAAGAGAGATGCCAACGTTTCGGTAGCATAGCAAAAGGTAACGACACTCGTGTTGATTGTGGCTGCTTGCGCAACGCACGGATAGCCGGAGATGCTATCATCAACGAGTAGCAAATGAGTAGTCATTATAACATATATGAGGAATATTATTTTAAATGAGAATTCATTGTTTTGTTGTTTTGTTTTGTTTGCGATAAATACAATGAATTCTATGACTTAGAGAGATGTTAAACAACAAAAGAAGCGGGGGTTAGTTTTTTTGCCGGCCGACAACAAGTAAATACGGAAGCAAACCCCGCCATACATACAAAAAAAATACAAACAGACCCTGCTATAATAAATATAATGTGGTCTATTCGCATTTTTTTTATTATGAATAACGAAGTTATGAATTATGAATTATGAATTATGAATTATGAATAACGAAGGGTATGAATTATGAATTATGAATAACGAAGTTATGAATTATGAATAACGAAGTTATGAATTATGAATAACACAGGTATTATAATTATTTAATATTATTATTTATTCATTGATTTCATTGATTTCATTTATAACTGAAACAGGCAAACATCCAAATCGCATTAATAATTCCGTATGTTCATCTGAATGCGTTATAGAATTCGGAGAAGTTGTGTTGCGATTTTCAATATCAGTATCTGGTTCTTTTTCTACCTTGGAAAACGCGTCGGAAATAAGTTGAGGCAGTCGTTCCTTCATTTTGGCTTCAATGTATTCCCATATTTCTTCTTTTATTGTTGCCATTTTCGTTTCATTTTCGTGTTGTTGTTGCTGCTTTTGTTGCTTTTGTTGCTTTTGTTGCTTTTGTTGTTGAGATTGGAATTGAGATTGTGAATGTTGTTGTGGTTGTTGAGATTGGAATTGAGATTGTGAATGTTGCTGTTGTTGTTGAGATTGGAATTGAGATTGGAATTGAGATTGTTGTCTTTCAAAACCCGGATATATGACCATATACCGACCTCCGCCATTTGGTTCAGGAATGCGGGCAGTTCCATAGGATACCAGATTATTATACAAATCAATAGAATTCGGCGTTGAATACCACTTTTCAACGTAAATGTAAACCGATTTATACATAGAACGGGCATTGCGGTAGTCATATTGAGGCCGATGCGGAACGTGCATGATGTTTTTAATTTTAAAGTATTGGTATAGATTTTCAAACATATACACGATTTCTTGGTCGGTAAGCGTGATAAACACGCTAGGAATATAAATGTTGATGTTCTGGATACTTCTCATTGACGCCATATTATAAATGTTCTGTCTTGTTGTCTTGTATATGAGAATACTATAATTTTAAAAATCAATTTTTTATACATAGGATGGCCCAGTCCCCCCTTCCCCCCACCAATAAAAAATTGATTTAAGTTATTGAATTTATTGTTATACTAATTCAAACCAACCAATTCATCAATTCATCGTCTCTCTATCTCTCTAATCAAATGTTTGAACCCCAAGAAAATTGTATTATTTGCACCGACCTAATCAACCCAGAAAAAAACAATGTAATCACGCCTTGTCGGCATCGGTTTTGTATGACGTGTTTTTTGAAACATATGTCAATCACAAACACTTGTCCATTGTGTCGGTATGTTATATATGTTTTGAGAAATCAGCAGGATGAGGAAGAATACGAAACTCCGGATAATCAAGAAACCCAGGAACAAGATGAAAATCATAATCAAGATGAAAATCAGGATGAAAATCAAGATGAAAATCAGGATGAAAATCAGGATGAAACCCAGGAAAATGAAGAATTAAACGCACGCCAACAATCTCTTGAAGAAGCAATCCAGAGAGAAGAAGAAGAATATGAAATATTACAAAAACAAAAAGAAGAAATATACGAATTGGAGAGAGAAATAGAAGAACAAGAAAGGCGAATTATGGAATTAGAGGAAGAATATGAAAGAGAAATAAATGGGTCCCCATAACCCTCGCCTCCGGCCTCCTATGAAAAAACACTTGTGAAAAAGGTAAGCACTAACTTTTTTTATGTATCCTACATCCTACAAGTAGTATCCCGGTATTATAAAGAAAATTGATTTAGATTGATAATTTATATACAATCAGTAAATACAAGCAACAACCCCAAATAAGATAAGAAGATAAGATAAGATGGTAAAGAATCAAACCGGAGGAAACAAGAGCAAGCATTTGGCCCGCAAGCATCTCAATGGCAATGGTTCAGGAACAAAAAGCGACAAGCGTCTCCGCGTATCCACATGCGATTTGGAAGTATATGCCCGTGTATTAAAACCCTTTGGAAACGGAATGTGTTTGGTGAAGTGTATTGACGGATATACCCGACTTTGCCACATTCGTTCCAAATTCTCAGGGCGAAACAAATACGAAAACACCATCAATGTCGGGTCGTGGTTATTAATTGGGTTGCGTGAATTTGAAAACCACGTCATGATTCCACCAGAAGGCCGCATCAAATCAAATGGAAAACGCGAATACCAGGACTGCGATTTATTGGAGATTTATACATCCTCGGAACAAAGACGATTGATGGAGCAAGAGGCCGTATTTCAAGGAATGCAGGAACACAGCGATGAAGAGTCAGGAAGCGACAGCGACGGGAATTTCCGAAAGAACGATAACATTGATTTTGTGGATGAAGACACAATGGAGTATCACAATATGGTGAATAACACCGGCATTTCAAATCGTAAAAAAGGATTGTCGTATCAAGACCTATATAACGATATCACGGATTCAGAAGACGACGACGACGACGCCAATGAACATAACATTCTCAATAAACAAATGATAGAAACGGCGTTTGTTACCAGCGATTTGAAGGCGATGGCACTGTCGTCTGAACAAGAAAGCGACGGAGAGACAAGCAACGAATACATATATGCTGGAAATAGCAAAACAGCCGCATCCAGCGAAGAAGAAGAAATTGACGTCAATGATATTTAAAGCGATGCGACACGCGACAACATATTATACCAACACTAAACCTAAACACTAAACTAAACATTAAACATATAAACAAACCACATATTGTTTATATTTTTTATTGATTACTCTTTTTCCGTTACTCTTTTTTCCGTTACTCTTGACCTTGTAAAATCACATACATGCTATTTAAAGTCTTTAAAAACGACGGGGTGGGTTTTATTGTAATTCCTTCATCAATTGCCATAAAATCCAAGGCCGATAAATAGTTGTAGAGAGATGGTGAATTATTTTTTATAAATTTTGAAATGATTTGCGGTTCCGACGAAATGTCAATGTTATATACCAAGATTGATTCCAATTCATAAAACAAGCGTGGATTATAGAGAGATGTTTGTCTGCTTTGTATAATTTTCATAATAACCGATTTACTAATGAATCCAGGAACACTCAATGTTTGTATAAATTTCTCTATTCTCTCTACAACCTTGTTTTTATTCAGGTAAATGACATTTATTTTTATAGTTTCGTTTGGCATTGGTTTGACAAATTCCGCTTCTTTTTGTAAAATATGTTTTTCGGTTTCGTGTATCCACTCGCCATCTAAATTCATTGATATGATGTCGTCATTGTCTTCTTCATCAATCATTTTTTTTCAAAGGAAACAAGGAAACCAGGAAACCAAAAAAACAAAAAAATAGAAAGGAGAGAAAAGCGTGTTAGTATGTGAAAAGATACAATAATCTCTCAATCAAACGACAAATGACAACGACTCATTCATAATGGGTATTATTTGGCGGTAGCACGATATATTTCATTTCATTTTACTTGGTGTTGTTATAAATCCGGTCAAACCCGTCATCTTCAAAATACGTGCTTTCATTATCGGCGTCTTCGTTCATAGCAGTATATCGTGGCGGCAGCGTCGGTTTATTATAATGTTTTTGTGGAGTCATAAACATATTTTGATTGATGCGTTCTCGCTGTATGCTATAATCGGTTAATACCGACGCCCCGGTATCCGTGGTTACAATGGCCGGATTAAACATATTGTGTCGGACCACGTGTCTTGCGATGTCCGCAATGTTATGGGTTGTTTCCGCATTTTGTTTTTTTTCAGTTGTGGGGCATTTCTCTTGTTGCGATTGTTGTTGCGATTGTTGCTGCCCTTCTTTCTCTTTCTCTTTCTCTTTTTCCCCTTTGAGAGCAACTTCTTTAAAATTTAGTCGTGGTTTTCCACCCCATACCGGATTTTGGACTGGATTGGGGGAAGAAGCCGTTTTGGGAGATTGTAAAGACGGAAATTCGGCAGTATCACCTACATTTATCACCAATTTTGGCTGTTCGGACTCTTTTACGACATCCTTGACTGGTCCTAATCCTAATGCCTTTCCTAATGTCGTAACTCCTAATGCCGTACCTCCTAATGCCGATTCTTTTACAAATGGATTCGCTGTTTTACGATAATTACGGTCATTGCTGCGGTCATTGATGCGGTCGCGGTCATTATGACTATTGCGAACATTACGGTCTTGTCTTTTAACTGTCGGTCTAGGCTCTAAAAAAGGATTACGACGTTTTTCTTGGGATTGTCCTTGTCCTGGGGTTAATGGTCCTGGGGTTTGTCCTTGTCCTGGGGTTAATGGGGTTAATGTGGTTAATGGGGTTTGTCCTTGTCCTTGGGTTAATTGTCCTTGTCCTTTGGTTTGTCTTTGTCTTTGTGTTTTTACTTTTTCCGTGGGTTGTGTTTGTCTTTGTGTTTTTACTTTTTCCGTGGTTGGTGTTTTGGATTTCCGGCTTCTCTTGGATGATGAGGAAGATGACTTAGAGCGCGATTTTGTTTTTGGAGTTAAAAAAGGGTTTTCATTTTTTTTGATTAACTGCGACGGCGGGTCCATATTGAAAAAAATACTTAGGTAATTATTGTAATTATATTTATATTCAAATTGCTTGAAAAAATTGAACCAAAATTATAATAAATACAATAACCTATAATACTCAAACAATTTCAATTCATGATAGTAGTAGAACAAGAACATCAAGAACAACCTCAATATAATGATAGCAGTTTATCTCTTTCTCCGTTGATAAGCGCATCAGCACAAGCACGTGCAGAAGAAGTAGAAGCAGAAGCAGAAGAATTAGACCTATCCGGCGACGAATTGTTAAGTCCCAACACAATGAGAACCACAATGATAACAAACACCTTTATTTCACACCCCAAAATGACGCAAGACGAAATGGCCGTAAAAATGCCGTCATACCCCAGTTTATGCATTCCCATTGTAAGTGCGTCGGTAAACAAGGAGTTTGTAGAAAATATATTTAATCGCATTGGCCTCGGTAAAGTGGCACGCGTGGATGTGCTGTCGCGCACCAATTTCAAAACAAATGTACAGTACAATCGCGTATTCATACACTTTGACAGGTGGAACATAGAAAATGAAAGCATTCAGAAATTGCGGACACGGGTAATCAACGGCGGACATATAAAAATCGTGTATGATAATCCGTGGTTTTGGAAATGCTCGGCTAGTAGATATAGCAACACCGGCGGAAATTCAACACACAACTCCAAGTCTTGCGGCGGTGGTCCTTCGCACGCATTAATGGCGGCGGTTGCTTTATCATAATCCATTCCATAAAACTAACCCCCATAAAACCAACCCTCTAACGCCCATAACCCCTATAAACCCAAACCAAAACAAAAATAAAACCACAAATATATAATACGCATAACTATGTCCGAAACAAAATTATTTTCATACAATTTTCATATATACGCCGCAATCGTGGAATCGTGTCCAATATCGCAGGAATACATTCACGTTCGCAATCCATCCACCAAAACGCTCACCATAAAAGCGAAAACGGCAATGCGCCTGGGCGAGTATATGTATAAAAATAAAACCATGGATTACCCCTTGGTCACACAACTAATTTTTAATATAGGGCAACAGTTGCGCAATTTAGATGAACTCGGCTTTGGTATTCCGTATTTCAGTTTGGATGATATTGTTGTATTTACAATGCCGAATGAGGTGTGTGAATTCGCCTTTTTAAATGAAACCAAGTTGTTTGAATTCATAGACGAAGATGAAAATATGGCGGAAACATTCACCGCATTGACCGACCCGAACGAATACTTGTATGTGGACACGCCAATGAACGACACCAAAACCAGCAAAAACACGCAATTCATCTCTCTGGAAATGAAACCCCACCTGGGAAAATTACCGTTTTACATCCATTATAAATCGGCGTTTTATAGTTTCGGAATGCTGGTGCTTCATTGTTTGGGTCTGGAACCCACCCTGGCCGCAAGCGCCGCAATTCAAGGCACCGGGGCGTATTGGTTTGTAAAAAGATGCATGGCAGCCACCCCCGAAGAACGGCGGTTTCATTATTTGGGCTGATTTTAATGGCTGACTGATTTTAATGGCTGACTGATTTTGATTTGGTGGCTGATATTGTGTATATATAATATTTCGTTATACATACACATACAAAAAACAC
>JACCED010660108.1_pt1 | contig 11776 bp, 12 predicted proteins | sample 7455021 | NCBI WGS metagenome assembly JACCED01 (sample SAMN15323456, study PRJNA562643) | freshwater metagenome | isolation source: river surface water | place: USA:Blue River Watershed | collected 2017-08-19
CCATTTATTGAAGGTTGTTGTTAAGATATAAAAAGAACCATAATGGAATTATTATGACCTAAAATAAAATTTAAATATTTTAAAAAAAATTACCTGTTACATTTGGAGTTACACATAGAAGGAGTTACGTACACTCTCAAAAAATATAGCTTCGCTATTATTAAAAATTGCGAAAGCAATTAAAAAAAATGTGCGTTAGCACTCCGCTAACTCCTTTCCCTTCGGGGGCGAGGTGTCCATAGGACGGAGTGGGGAAAAACTATTTTAAATCATTTTAATTTTACAATATGTTCTATAATATTTAAAACTACTAAATCTATATCGTTATAAATTTCATCATTTGTAAATCTTATGATTTTAATTCCATATTGTAGTAACAACTCCTCTCTAATTTGATCATTTAACTGATTTATAACATCTAAATGAATTCCTCCATCAACCTCAATACCCAAATTTAATTCAATACAATAAAAATCAATAATAAAATTAGAAACAATAAATTGACGTCTAAATTTAATACCCAATTTTTTATTTTTTAAATAGTTCCAAAGTATTGCTTCTGCAGGAGTTAAATTTTGTCGTAATTCTTTTGCAAAACCTTTCATTTTTTTTTAAATTTTAAATCAAAAGTATTATTTTAAATTTAAAATTAAAATATTTTCAAATAATTATTTTGAAAAAATCAAGATGTAATCCCCCACTCCGGCTTACAGCCACCTCGCCCCCAAAGGGCGAGGAGTTACGTACACTACCATAAAAAAATAATAGCTTCGCTATTATTAAAAATTGTAGTAGTAATATAAAATAACGTGCGATAGCACTCCGCTAACTCCTTGCCCTTCGGGGGCGAGGTGGCCGTTAGGACGGAGTGGGGAATTTAAAATTAATTTTTATTGAAATAAAATAATAAAACTTCACATTAATCTATTTTATTACCCATTTATTCACATAATGGTATATTCTTTTAGTTATAAAAAATAATACGTAAAATGATAAATACAAATAAATATGATATTCCATTAATACTAATTCTTTAGTATAAGAATAGGTAATAATAATTGTTATATATGGTAATATTTTTACTATCGGTATCAGTATCACAAATATCAATACTAATATTTTTCTTTTATCAGGTTTTAAAATTTTATATAATACACAAAATAAAAAATACAAAGAAACTGCACTAAAATAATCTAAATCTATTTGTCGCAGAGAATTAAATATTGTATAATTTTTCAGAATATAATCCGAAAAATAAATAGCTAAATACCAGATAATTAAAGGAATTAAAATCCCGTATATTATTAATTTAAACATAAATAAAACAACCTTCATACTATTTATTTAATTTAAAAAATACTCTACTCCGACTTAAAATAAAATACCTAAAAGCCTATTGACTTTACCCCTTACAATATCAAACCTCGCCTCAGAGCCAAGTATTACTTACACTCCTAATAAATATTTAATTAATCACAGGAACTTCGTTCACACAGGAAGTTTCACTTCTCACGGTTACGTACTTGGTGTAAAATTATCATCTAGTACGTAACCGTTTGAGCCGATAGGCTCCAGTGTGAATCCAAAGGATTTCTGTGGTTAAAAAAAATAAAAATACTCGCGAAAAATTAATCATCCACTGGTGCTAATACACACACAGTTAAGTACTTGATGGGAAATCAACAAGATGTACTTCAACCCATGAACGGTTAGGTTCCCCCCCTAACGAAGTTCCTGTGGTTAAAAATATTTCCCCGAAACCAAACTTTCGCTGCAAACTTCCTTTTAGCCAGTACGATACATTTCCTGTAAGTAACCAATTTAATTTTGTTTCAGTTCAGGAAGCATTAAATCATCACAATTTGAATACCTTATTTCTTTTAACTGCTTTAGTTTCGTTCCTCTAATTAAATAAACTTTTTTATAATTCTCACAATAGCATCTGCTAAAAAGTGTTGTTTCTAAAATCATTTTATTCTTATCTAATTTCGCAATTCTAATCGAATTCCACTCCTCTTCATAATCAAAAGAATTATTTATAGGATTAAAAAAATAAAAATTTTCATACGCACAACAACCCATTCTATCGTAGGATAACATACTTATATCCATAAAACCATCTAAATTATAATCATGGAATCCAACTGGTAATTCTCCAATTCCATAATCATTATCAAACTTTTTAAACACCTGTAATAAATTACCATTTTGATATATCATCATTTTTTTAATTTTATACCCCTCATTGCGATTAGTTATACTTGTATCCGCGGCTAAATTTCTTACCCAAAATGTTTTAATATTAAATTCTCCAATTTTAAAATCGGTATTTGTTCTCGAAAAATTTACTTTTTTGATTTCCAATGGCTCTTCATCTTCCACTTCAAATACAGAATCCAAATCGAACTTTACCACCGAATCATTATTTATGTTTAAATCTTCTGAATAATATTCTGTAATTCTATATTCTTTATTGGGTTTTTTATCTGCTATTATAAAATCCGTAAATGTTTTGTTCTCTGGCAAAACTTCAACAGGAGCTTCTTCTTTGCATGAAACAAACACGACAAAAAAGGATAAAATCAAAAGTTTAAAATTCATTTGTATAGTATTTTAATTTATTTTACTTGTTTAAACTCACTAATTCTCGAGGAATATTTATCATATATTTCTCACCCGGAATACCTGTTATTGCGTAGTAATTACACAAATCTTCATTTAGTTCCGATTTTATTTTATTTTTTATTTTCGATATTTTTTCGTGTAAACTATTGTTGCTTACCGTAACTAAAACATCAATAGTTTCTTGCATTTTTTCTTTGTTTTTATTCGGATTTAACCGAGTGTAAATATCCAACAATTCTGTTTTGTGCAAATATAATTCGGATAATCTACAACCTTCCAAATGTTGTAAAAAAAACAAATACAAGGTTTTTAAAATTGGCTCAAACTTTAGTTCAAAATTAAAATAATCTACCAAAACAATAGTTCCTTTTGGATTCACCAAAATACTACTTAAAACCACTTGTTTGTTTTGCTCCTCCAAAAACCAGCCTCTACGATTGGCAACACTTTCGCCAATATTCGCCTTGAGTTCTATTAATAATTTTTGTAAAATAACCGACGGCGTTCCGTATTCGGATTTAAAATTAGGCGTGGTTAAATTTAAATTATCTGCCTTGCCATTTAAAACCTCTACATAATCCGAAAAAAAATGTTGTAAACTAGTATTTACCCAAGTAAAACTAGGCTCATTTAAAATATTCCCCTCGCCTTTGTAGGTTTTTTCTTTAAATTTCAACCAATTTTTAAAAATATATTTTTCGGTATTATCTTCCAGATAAACCACATACACCCGCCCCCAAGTTTTTTCTTGCATCTCGGTAATATATACCCCTTTTATCTCAATTTGCATAGTTAATTAATTAAAATTTCAAATCTACATTTTTTTTAATGGATGAATAGATAATTTACCATTTCCGCAAGCTTGTTTTTATGTTATTGGAATTACTTTGTTTTAAAATCTAACAACCAACATTAATCAACAACTAGTGCTACCGCACTCCAATAACTCCTTTCCCTGGGGAAAGGTGCCTGAAAGGCGGAAAGGGGAATTTTTAGTACTTTACCCCTCTCAGCCTATCGGCAGCTCTCCCAATGGGTAGAGCAGTTACGAACTATGTGTAAAAATTAGCAGCTAGTACGTAACCGTGTAAAGCGATAACATCCTGTGTAAATCCATAGGATTTCCGTGGATAAAAAAATACACCGTACTCGTATAAAATTAATCAACAACTAGTGCTATCGCACACCTGTAACTCCTTTCCCTGGGGAAAGGTGCCTGAAAGGTGGAAAGGGGAATTTTTAGAACTTTACCCCTCTCAGCCTATCGGCAGCTCTCCCAATGGGCAGAGCAGTTACGAACTATGTGTAAAATTCAGCAGCTAGAACGTAACCGTGTAAAGCGATAACATCCTGTGTATATCCATAGGATTTCCGAGGATAAAAAAATACACCGTACTAGTATAAAATTAAACAACAACTAGTGCTATCGCACACCTTTAACTCCTTTCCTTGGGGAAAGGTGCCTGAAAGGCGGAAAGGGGAATTATTCGCTTTTACCCCTCTCAGCCTATCGGCAGCTCTCCCAATGGGCAGAGCAGTTACGAACTATGTGTAAAAATTAGCAGGTAGTACTCCCCCCTTCACTTGATTGCACACATTTAATATAATTTTCAAAAACCAATTCAAGTTCATTTTTATATTTAAGTTCGTTGATCCATTTTGTAGGAATGGATTGAAACCCAAATTTAGCGCCCAATAAACTACCCCCAACACATGCATTTGTATCCGCATCACCAATGGCTTGGCCAAAAAACACCCCTTTTATTTTATCAATTTGTTCTTTTGTCATGATTTTTTTTATTTTTAATAAAGTTTCCTCCCCTACCTCCATAGGTAAAAAGAGGAAACCGTGGCAACAACTATAATTTAAATCCTATTTTTTGTTTTTCGTTAACAAAAGATTCGCTTTCTAAATTCATGATATCCGTTAAACACATCCCTTCTTTCACCTCTCTTCCTAATAAAGCCGATGTTTTTTCTTTCGTTAAATCCTTAAACTCGTACTTACAAATCAATCTACCCTTTCTAATTAAAGCCGAATCCACTTTAGCAATATCCGTATTAAAAGTACAAATCACCGTCATGTTTAACAACTGCGATAAAATACCATCTGATATGTTTAACAAAGTAGAAACCGCACTTTTATTACCCTGATTTTCCCTAGCCATAATTACTTCGTCGGCATCCTCAATAATTAAAACACTACCCTTTTTTTGCAATAAATTATTCAATAATTCGGGATCCGTTAACGAACCCACCATTTCCGAAGTTAAAAAAATAACATCCCTTTGGGTAGTTTGTATTAAGTGTTTTAAATAATTGGTTTTACCCGTTCCAGGTTTACCATGCAATAAAATAATACCCTTTTGATAAGTTTGTAACGATTGCTGAATCAGTTCATCGTACTTTACAAAATCATCATTGTATAAACTATACAAATCATATTCATTATTTTTTTGCTCCCTCGTAATACTTACTTTTTTAAATTGTAAGGAGCCAAAATGACTAGATACCAAGTAAGTACCATTTTTATTTAAGTTTTTACTTTCTAAAATAAAATTTTTAATCTCTTTAACCATTGCCTCCCCTTTAGCACTAGAGTACAACAAATTTACCCCACCGCTCATAGTCCATTTAGGATCAAACGAAAAATAAACTAAAACATCATTTTGTAACTGATAAACCACCACCGATAATTTATCCTTTTGTTCAATTTTATCAAACTTCCAGTGTTCTAATTTGTTATCATCAGCATTCCAATTTTTATGGGCAAAAAACTCCTCTAAACCGTCTGGAAGTTCCTCCAAATCCATAGTGTATAAATTTGGAAATCTTTTATACAACTGCGTGTACATTTCCACCTCGTCCGAGATATAGTCCTTATTAAATTCTATTCTTTTTTCTGTTAAATGAATATTTTTCATTGTATTTGTTTTTTAAAATTATCTTCTTTTTTATCTCGGACATTCAGTAGGATCAAAATAATTACATCCCGAATCGCTATTTCCACCGCATATATCACAACCCCACCAATCGTCCTCATCATAATAGCGTTTAATGTAATCCTCCTCATCAGGAGTATTATCATAGTTTTCGTTAAAATTTTGCATTGTTATTTATTTTAAAAAGTTTTTAAAAATATGTTGATTCCTTTTTATGATTTCGTAATCATATTTATCTATTTTATGAGGATAATTTGTGTAAAAACAAGAAATTACATCCTTAGTAATATTCTCATAAAAATATAAACCAATATTTAGTGTATAATATAATTCGGGATTTATACCATTGTATTCCATAAAATGGTAAATACTAATATAAATCTTTCCACCTTTTTCCTCCGGACCATTTATAATACCTGGCAAAGGATTATAACTTTTAAAATACATTTTAAAGTTTAAAATATCCTCATGGGTATCTTTTAAAGGCCTAATTAAATTTCGCACATATTCTGCTCTTTTAGCAGCATCCGCCTGCATAATTAATCGTTCAACTGGAATTACAACTTTTTTCATAATTTATATACCTAAAATTTATATCCTTTTAATCTTAAATAATTATTCACCCAATTTTCTTGGCGAGTTAAACCTAAATTCAAAGCTTCATTTAATGTTATCTCTCTTAAAGTTTGGTAACCCCCGTAGCTGTAGTCTTCCGCTTTAAAAGTTTCAAAATCTACACTTTTATTATCCTCATGAGGTTTCATGTAGTTTAAATATTTACTGTGTAATAAACCATCCTCGGTTAACACATAAATTTTTCTCCATGTTTGGTAGCAGGCTTCTGCTAAAAAAAATCTTGCTTTCATAATTTTAAAAGATTTGTTTAAAAATTAACGTTTATACCAATTGATACATTTACAACTAAAAGGTAACCCACTTAAACATAAAAAAACTAAATAACTTTATAAAGTGCTGATTACCAAATAAATAATATTTAAAATTTTAGCTTAATAATTTTACATATTAAAAAATCAATTGTTCATTTGAATTGTAAAACATAAAAACTATATTTGCTAAAAACTCCAATATTTTAAAACCATTAATGAAATCCCAATTTTTACTTATCCTTCTTTATTTTTTTTATTTTAATTGTTCTAAAATACAAGCACAAATAATTCCTTCATTTGTTTCTAAGGTTTATCAGGATATTTATACTGTAATGGATAACGGTTTTGTAGTTAAACCTACCCTTGTTTTATCTACCAATAAAGATGTTGTTGTAAATTACTTTCCTACTACTAATCAAATACATATTGGCACAGAATTTATTAAAATTGCTCGGAATTTCGGAAAAGATTCTGCTAATGTTGTAGCTCAAGTTTTTGGGCACGAACTGGCTCATATACTGTTACAGCAAAACGATTTAATTAAAAATGTGGGGACTGGCTATGCTTCTAAAGAATATAACAATACTATTAAAAATATATACAAAACTTTAAAAGATTCTGTTTTCGAGCGACAAGCTGATGAATACGCTTGTTTTTATGCGCACATTGCTGGGTACAATGTTATTAATATTACGCCTGTTTTATTGGATAGTATTTATACTCATTTTAATTTAACCGACAAACAACTTAAAAACTATCCCAAACTATCCGAACGAAAAAAAATTGCTCAAATTGCAGGTAAAAGAATGACTGTTTTAAATAATTTGTTCGATAAAGCCATACTAGCAACCCTCACTCAAAAATATCCAATTGCCATAAATTTATACCAAACCATTCTTAAGGAAAAATTTGTAAGTAAAGAAATCAATAATAATTTAGGGTTAGTTTATTTATTAAATGCTATACAATTAAGGGATAGCATACAATACCCTTACACCTTTCCTGTACAAATAGAAACCAAAACCAGTTTATACAATCCAAATACCCGCAGTTTACAAGGTTCCCCCAACGATTTATTAACCGAAGCCACACGTTTTTTTAATTTAGCTACCTTAAACAATAAAAATTATGCTACAGCTTGGTTAAACAAAGCTATAACCGAGTTTTTATTACAAAACTACGAAGATGCCGAAATTTCTATATCCTATGCTAACCGTTCTCAAGATACTACTCTAAAACATAAAGTAAACTTATTAAAAGCAATCATACAGTTTCATCAAGGGGAACAAAATCAAGCTTTGGCAAAAATGGAAGAATTAAGTAAAGTAAATGCTATTGCATTAGTAAATTTTAATCAACTTAAAACCAATGCTTTATTGGTTAATCAATCTTTAAATAAAAAACTATTAACAAACAATTTAAGTAATTTACAAAAACAGTTTTTAAATTTACCTCTAGTAGATTTTTACTCTACCGAAGCTAAAACAAGCGACAGCCTAAAACACATACTTAGCCATAAACCAAATATATCTTACAAAACAATTATTCAAAACGATTATATTATCGAAAAAATTCAGGTTATCCATTCCGATGACCCTAGCTATATTTTATTTTACACCTCACCAACAATACAACTAAATATTAACCTTAAAGATGTTATTTCTTTCGCTAATCAAATGTATTCGGGGGATAATAAAGATTATATAATTGTAGATAATTTAATTTTGGTATTTTTAAATGAGGTACTGGATAGTTGGTATTGGGTTAATTAAAAATTAAAAAATGAATAATAAAAATTATAATCTATTTATCGAATTAAATGATTCTGTAATTAAAATCGAAATAAGTTCCGATATTAAAAATAAACTTAAAAAAAAGTTACTTAACGAAAATAAAAAAGATATTCATTTAACAAAACAAATTTTTTCGGTTGAAAAAAAAGTGCCTGATGTATTTAGATTCATTTTAAATAAATTACCTAATCAAAACTTTAATGCAAAAAAAAATGATAGTGATGAAAATATTAGTTATAAATATTTAGAAAATTTTAATAAAAATATTTCGCCTAAGCATATTGTTTTATTACTTGAATCACCCCATAAAGATGAGTATGATGAAAATCTCAACCCATTAGCGCCTGCTTTAGGGGATACAGGAACCAAATTAACTAATATGTTACACCATGTTTTTAATTTAAATAAAGAAAAATTAAACCTAATTGAAAATGAATATAGAATAATATTAGTAAACCCAATTCAATATCAAACATCTTTAAACTATCTTTTTGAAAATCCAAACGAAAAAATAAATAAAAGTTTAAGAAATAAGGTTTGGAAAAAAATTTGGGAAAACGAAGAAATAAAAAAAGATTTTCTAAATAGAATTTTAAAATTAAATCCTTCCATCATATTTAATGGTTGCACTAAGGAACTTAAATCTTCAGTAAATGAAGATTTAAAGAAAATATCAACAGAATTAAATAATTGTAAAATTTTTCAAATACATCACCCAAGTAGTTGGAATATCCCAGAATTAACTGAACAATTTAATATTAATTAATAAACAATAGTAACATGTCCAAAAAACAATCTGAAGAAAAAAATATGATTTTATACCTTAATAAATTTAATAAAGAAATTAATATAACAAAATCTGTTTTTGATAAATTTGATTTGAATAAAAGTGAATATTTACAAATTGACGAGAAAAATCCTAACAAATTAGTTGTTTTGGATAGTTTTTTTGGTGAAGATAAAATTGTAAAAGATGTTTGCCGTTATATTCTAGAAAAAAAAGATTGCAAATGGCAAATTAAAGCTCATAATGAAAATCACCCTGATTTTCATTCTTTAAATTTCAATGATCAACATTTAAATTATAAAGATGGCATACCTTGCATTATTTTATTATTAGAATCTCCGCATAAAAATGAATATACTGTAAATGACTTCAAACCAATTGCACCAGCGCAAAAAAGTACAGGGACTAAAATAAAGAATTGGTTAAATGAAATAATAAAAATTAATTGTCAAATATTTAAATTAGAAAAAAATAAATATAAAGTAATCTTATTAAATCCTGTTCCTTATCAAACATCATTACATTATTTATTAACTGATCAAAAGAACAAGTTAATCAGTACAATAAGAGATGATACTTGGAAAACAATTTGGGAACAAGAGTTTAAACAAAATTTTAATAAGAAAATTAAGGCTTTAAATCCTGTTCTAATTTTAAATGCTTGTACAAAAGAATTACAACCATTTGTACAATATGAATTGTGTAAACATTTTAGTAATGAAAAAAATAATATAGATAGTTACTTAATTTCTCATCCTAGTAGTTGGAGCGAACAAAAATTTAAAGACAAAAAACCATACCATGTATAAATTAACATTTATATTATTATTAATATCATCCGCTATTTTTTCTCAAACTATTGAAGAAAAAGTTGCTTTTACAAACAAAGCAATTAGAGAAAAAGATACTCTAAATATGATTAAATACGAAGAAGAATTTTTAGCTTACTCGAAAGAACATCAAACCGATATCAAATATTTAAGTTTTTTAATCATTTACACAGATTTATATTTCAATTTAGGCGATTACCAAAGAGCTTTAGAAATTGATTTATCTATTTTAGATATTAAAAAAAATATTTATGGTATAGAAAATACAAGTTATTTAACAACATATAGTAATATAGCTTTTAACTATTATAAGTTAAATAATTTTCATAAATCTATAGAAATTAATTTAGAATGTTTAAAATTAGAAGAAAAAGTTATAGGTAAAGAACATCCAAGTTATTTAACAACATTAAATAATTTAGCACTAAATTATTCTGATTTAGGTGATTACACAAAAGCTTTAGAAATAAATCTTGAATATTTAATTATTTCTGAAAAAGTTTTAGGTAAAGAACATCCTAATTATTTAATTACATTAAATAATTTAGCCCTAAACTATTCTAATTTAGGGAATTATACAAAAGCAATAGAATTAAATTTAGAATGTCTAAAATTAAAAGAAAAAGTTTTAAGTAAAGAACATCCTGATTATTTAACTACTTTAAATAATTTAGCTTCAAATTACTCTGATTTAGGTAATTATACAAAAGCAATAGAATTAAATTTAGAATGTTTAAAATTAAAAGAAAAAGTTTTAGGTAAAGAACATCCTGATTATTTAATAACTTTAAGTAATTTAGCAGTAAGCTATATCGATTTAGGTGATTACACAAAATCTTTAGAAATAAATCTTGAATGTTTAATTATTTCTGAAAAAGTTTTAGGTAAAGAACATCCAGATTATTTAAATATTTTAGGGAATTTAGCAGTAAGCTATTCTGATTTAGGTAATTATATAAAAGCAATAGAATTAAATTTAGAATGTTTAAAATTAAAAGAAAAAGTTTTAGGTAAAGAACATCCTGATTATTTAACTACTTTAAATAATTTGGCTTACAACTATTATTATTTAAGTAATTATAATAAAGCAATAGAAATTAACCTTGAATGTTTAGCGATTTCCGAAAAAGTTTTAGGTATAGGACATCCTAATTATTTGGTAGCAATAGGAAATACTATAGGATTATATTACAAACTAAATAACTTCCAAAAATCTGATTCAGTATTAACTTATTTATCAAATAATCAAACAGAAAATATTATAAAACAATTAAAAGGTTTAGATAATTCTTTAAAAGAAACCGTAAAAGAAAAAGTTTTAAATAATTCAATTTATTTTATAAACTATACATTATTACGTAATCAGCAAAATCCAACATTATTAATCAATTCTTTTAACTCCTGGTTAAATTTAAATGGTTTATTGAGCAATCAGTCCGAAAAACTAAAAGATCTAATTGCACAAAGTAATGATAAAGCTTTAATGCAAGATTATGAAGATTGGGTGAGCCAAAAAATGCAGTTATTAAAGTTTTATGAATTTACCAACGAACAACGACAAAAAAATAACATTGATTTAAAAATAGAGGAAGCTAAAGCCGAAGATTTAGAACGTAAAATAAGCAAAAAAGTAGATGAATTTGCTGAAATGAGTAAATTATATACTTTTAAAGATATACAAAGTAAACTAAAAGAAGAGGAAGCCTATTTGGATATTGTTCGTTTAGATTATTACGATTTTGAAACCGATAAATGGACGGATAGCGTGCGTTATTTAGCATATGTGATTACAAAAGAAACTAAAGAGCAACCAAAATTTGTTGTAATTAATAATGGTAACGAATTAGAAGAAGAAATTTTACCTCATTATTTAGCCAACAACTCTGTTGCAAACAACAATCAGCAAGAAAAA
>JACCED011786936.1_pt1 | contig 11774 bp, 9 predicted proteins | sample 7455021 | NCBI WGS metagenome assembly JACCED01 (sample SAMN15323456, study PRJNA562643) | freshwater metagenome | isolation source: river surface water | place: USA:Blue River Watershed | collected 2017-08-19
AACTGGATAAGAAAAGCGCCAACTTCATTTGCCTTAATTTTGCAAATGCGGATATGGTGGGCCATACCGGAGATTTTGATGCAGCGGTCAAAGCCTGTGAAGCAGTGGATGCTTCGGCCGAAAAAGTGGTCAAGGCGGCTATCGCCAATGACTATACTGTACTAGTGATAGCAGATCATGGCAACTCGGATGTGATGATCAATGAAGATGGTTCACCAAATACGGCGCATACCACCAACTTGGTGCCATTCATTGTGGTAGACAAACAGAAATTTTCAGTGAAAGACGGAAAATTGGGGGATTTAGCACCCACAATCCTTCAGTTGATGGGGGTAGGAATTCCCGAAGAAATGACAGGAGACATTCTTCTTGACCTATGAAAATCAAGTTATACTTCAGTGTTTTTCTTTTAGGAGCAGTTCTTTCTTGCGCTCCAACAAAGGAGGAGCCTGCACTTGAGAAACTTCCTTACTTTGATTTGAAAAGTTTTATAAATCTAGAGCTAAGTAAAATCGAGGGAGATTCTGTGTTGAAAACCTCAGAAATTAACGGGGAAGAACAAGTTGTCGATTTGCGATATACTTCCAAAGAATGGAAAGAAGAATTTGCTGCTTTTTACGAAGCAGACATCAATGTTCCATCGCTTGCTACTGCATATGGCACCCGAACTACGCCGGATCAACTTATTCACGAGTTACTTCCTGAGTCAAAAGGAAAAGTGAAGGAAATTGCCATTCGCTACGTCCAGAATTATCCCGCCTGGGTCACGTTTAAGATCAAAGATGAAAATCTATTTTATTCCACCACCACCTTGGGAGAGCTTTTCATGAATCAGGCTACGGGAAAAATAGATCAATATAAGCTGGAGACTACTCAGAAAGTTCTATTCCTGTCTCCTACACACATCAAAATCGCTGGATTAATTCACTAAGCAAAAAAGATTCCCGCACTTTTGCGGGAATCTTTTTTTGAACAGGAGGGTTAATTTCTCTACTGAGCCTCCTCAATTTTTTAAAACAGGAAATCTTACTTGGCAAATAGTGGAGGGCGCTTGGCTTGCCAATCCGAGTTTTCCTGGATCAAACGTCCAACCATGATTAATTTTTCTTCTTCAAAGAGGTTTGCTAGTAAGGTAATGGATGTTGGACTACCATTCGCGCCAAACCCATTGGGAAGGCACAAGGCAGGATGGCCCGTTAGGTTGGTGATCTGAAGCTGTTGACCAGCAAAAGATGGCGTGATGATCACGTCATATTCCTTCATCAGCGCATGCATTTCTTCAATCAATACACTTCGCTGACGGCTCATTTGAATGTATTCCACGGCAGGGATAAATCGCGCTGCTCGGAATACATTCGGCCAAGCGCTTTTGTGTTGTGCGACGAGCTGGTCGTCTAGGCCTAGGCGGGTAAGGTCATCAAATGCAGCAGCACCTTCTACCAATAGCATGGAAACTAGAGGGGCGGCATTGATGCTTGTTTTCAGTTCTACTGGGTGAAGGGTAATCCCTTGGGTTTTTAAGAGTTCTAGGACGGCACGGTCATTTTCGATACCTGCCCGATTTCCCTCAAAAAAGGAACTGAAATATCCGATTTTTAATTTTTTAACCTCCTTTTTCGCTGAATAATTGAATGCAGCAGGAATGGTGGAGGGATCCTTGGTGTCGCTTCCATTCAAGACAGCTAGCACAATCGCATTGTCTAAAGCAGATCGGGAAATGGGTCCCACCTTGTCCATAGACCAGCTGAGGGCCATGGCGCCATGTCTACTGATTCGCCCAAAAGTGGGACGAAGCCCGGTTACGCCATTGCGTGTGGAAGGAGATACGATGGAACCGAGGGTTTCGGTGCCGATGGCAAAAGGAACCAATCCAGCGCTCACCGCGGAAGCAGATCCTGCTGAGGACCCACTTGATCCTTGCTTCAGATTCCATGGATTTTTGGTTACTCCTCCAAACCAGACATCGCCCATGGCCAAGGCTCCAAGCGTGAATTTCCCAACGAGCACCCCACCAGCCTCTTCCAATTTGGTGACGATTGTGGCGGTTTCATTGATTACTTGATCCTTGTAAGGTGTAGCTCCCCAAGTGGTTCTTGTACCCGGTACGGCAAATAAATCCTTGATGCCGTAAGGGATTCCATGGAGTGGACCACGGTATTTGCCAGCAGCCAGTTCTTTGTCAAGGGCTCTAGCCTGTGTGAGTGCCTCATTTTCTAGTAGGGTTACGAGGCAGGCAAGGGTATCGGAATGAGTTTTGATTCGTTGCAGGTAGAGTTGCGTCAGTCGCTCTGAAGTCACTTGACGCGACTTGATCAAGACGGCAAGCTGGTGAACAGGCATAAATGCCAAATCCACATCTGAAGTGGGGAGTGCTACTTTGGCGGGCAGCCCCCAATCGAAAGCAGTTTGTTCCTGGCTTGGATAAAACCCTTGCGGGAGGGGATTGAACACCAAGGCAGGGCCAACGGAATTTTCGAGGGTTGTTTTGCGCATCAGCTCAAAATTGGCTCGATGGGTAGTCAAGGTGCCAATCATGCTGTCCTTTTCTTGGGGGGTAAAGGAAAGGCCGATTAAATCAGCTGCCCCATCAATGGAAAGGGGAGTGATTTCTGCGCTGTTTCTACCGATGCCAAAGCCCAAAGCAGAGAAAATCGCTGCTCCTAGAAAAAGAAAAGCGAAGGAAGGGAGGTTGTTTTTTCGATTCATTAGATAGTTTTGTATACGCCTCAAACTTGTTTCACCTCAAGGTGTTCATTTCGCATTACAAAATCAACCCTTCCATGGATCAAGCTTCAAATTTTCCCAAGTTCCCGATGCATTACCGAGGCCTACTGTTGTTGGCTGGCATGTATACCATCGCTTGGTCTGCCTTCTATGTTTATTTTGGGGAGACGGTAGTCAACTGGATGGGAATGGGGCTTATTCCTTCAAGTAGCCTTCCTAGCTACTTTTTTGGGATTTTTGGGATGTTGGTAGGTCTGGTCATATTTTTTGCTGCCTTTTACCCGGTTTCCTGGGTCTGGTTGATTCTGATTGGTATTTCAGGCAAAATCATTTTGGCGGCCTGGTTCACCTTAGGTTTTATTCCCGAACTAGGTTGGAATAAGCGTAGTATTTTTCACTTGGTAGGGAACGAACTCTTGTGGTTGATTCCTTTGACGCTGATTTTTCTGCGAAGCCTCCAAGTAAAAAATTACCTGAAGGAGCTAGAAAAAGAAGATTGACTTAGCTTGTCTGAATTTGTAAACCCCTGAGTAGACTTGATCCTATTCACCTACGGAAAAGTTGTATCTTAGTAAGTCGGATCATTTCCTTTATTTCCCCCAACCTATTGTTCGAATGTCACAAACTCAAGCCCATAAACTTTTTCTTTTGGATGCCATGGCCCTCATTTATAGGGCCCATTTTGCCTTTAGTAAAAACCCAAGGATCAATTCCAAAGGGCTAAATACAGGGGTCATGCTCGGGTTTACCAACACACTCTTGGAGGTTTTGGAAAAAGAAAAACCCAGCCACATCGCTGTGGCATTTGATACCAAGGCCCCTACGTTTCGACACGAGCAATATACGCCCTACAAGGCCAATCGCCTGGAGCAGCCGGAAGACATTACGGTGTCTATTCCTTGGGTCAAGGAGATCATTCGCGCCTTTAATATCCCTGTTTTGGAATTGGATGGATTTGAGGCAGATGACGTGATCGGCACCATCGCAAAAAAAGCAGAAAAGGAACTGTTTACCGTGTACATGATGACCCCAGATAAGGACTATGGGCAACTGGTAGACGATCATATTTTTCTCTACAAGCCTGCCTTTATGGGCAATGGAGTGGATGTGATGGGACCCAAGCAGATTTGTGAAAAGTGGGACATTGAACAGGTCGATCAGGTGCGCGATATCCTCGGCTTGATGGGTGATGCGGTGGACAATATCCCTGGTATTCCTGGCATTGGGGAGAAAACAGCCGTTAAGCTTCTCAAGGAGTTTGGCACCGTGGAGGGAGTGGTCGCGAATGCCGACCAACTCAAAGGAAAGCAACGCGAAAATGTGGAAAACTTTGGGCCCCAAGGAATTTTATCCAAAGAACTGGCCACCATCAAGATCGATGTGCCAGTAGATTTCGACGAGGTAGCCCTCCGGGTTGAAGGCATCGATGAAGAGAAATTGCGGGCAATTTTTTCGGAACTGGAGTTCCGCACCTTAGCCAATCGATTATTTAAAGAGGGTCCTGCAAAAAAACCGGCTGCAGCACAGCCTGCTCCCGCTCAGATGGATCTTTTTGGGTCTCCCGCTCCTAAAACCACAAGCTTTGTAGCAGAAGAGGAGCAAGATGAAGAAGTTTCCATTTCGGAACCCATTGTTCTGGACACCATTCATAGCAATGCCCACCATTACCACAAAATTAAAGGGAAGGCAGCCATTCAGGAGTTGGTGGAGTATTTGCTCCTACAAAAAGAGATTTGTTTTGACACGGAAACTACCAGTTTGGACGCCATGAACGCGGAGCTCGTGGGACTATCCTTCTCCTATGTGGAAGGGGAAGCGTATTATATTCCGCTAGAAGCAGATCAAAACGAAGTCAAGGAAGTGTTAGAATTGCTTCGTCCAGTATTCGAAAATGAGTCAATTCTCAAAATCGGCCAAAACATCAAATACGACTTGCTCGTCCTCAAGAACTACGGGATAGAAGTCAAAGGAACGCTATACGATACCCTTCTGGCGCATTACCTCATCGAACCAGAAGGCAAGCACGGCATGGACTGGCTCGCACAGCAGTACCTGCAGTACAAGCCTGTATCGATCACTGAATTGATCGGAAAGAAAGGCAAGGGGCAAGGAAATATGCGGGATGTAGACGAGGATGAGGTGACGGCTTATGCATCCGAAGATGCGGACATTACCTTGAGGCTAAAAGGAAAATTGGACCCAATCTTACTTTCCAATGGCTTGAAAAAGCTCGTGGAAGAGGTAGAAAATCCTTTGATTCCAGTGTTGACTGACATGGAGTTTGAAGGAGTTCGGATCGATACGGGAAGCTTGGCAGAGCTGTCGGTTACCCTGGAACAAGAAAGCAAGGAAATCGAGAAGCGCGTGTACGAATTGGCAGGAGTACGCTTCAATTTGGCTTCGCCGAAGCAGCTTGGGGAAGTGCTCTTTGAAAAACTCAAGCTAGACCCCAAGGCCAAAAAAACCAAGACTGGGCAGTATGCCACGGGTGAAGAGATCTTGAGTAAGCTGGCTGACGAACATGAGATCGCGGAGGCCATTCTCGAGTATCGTCAAATGGTCAAGCTCAAGTCAACCTACGTGGATGCGCTTCCAACGATGATCAACTCTAAGACAGGCAGGATTCACACCACCTACAACCAGTTTGTGGCAGCCACGGGACGTCTCTCTTCAATCAACCCCAACTTGCAAAACATCCCGATCCGTACCGCACGAGGGAGAGAAATTCGAAAGGCATTTGTGCCTCGAGACGAGAATTACGTCCTGCTTTCTGCCGATTATTCCCAGATTGAACTGCGACTGATGGCGGCATTTTCGCAGGATGAGTCCATGCTGGAAGCCTTCCGTACTGGACGTGATATCCATGCTACCACGGCTGCCAAAATCTTCAAGGTTCCCTTGGAGGAGGTGACCACAGACATGCGAAGAAAGGCCAAAACAGCCAATTTCGGGATCATTTACGGCATCTCTGCCTTTGGGCTCGCCCAGCGCCTATCCATTCCTCGCGGAGAAGCCAAGGAAATCATAGATGCCTACTTCACCGAGTTTCCTGCAGTCAAGCAGTACATGGATGGGGCCATTGAAAAGGCACGAACGCAAGAATACGTAGAAACGATTCTTGGGCGCCGACGCTACCTCCGGGACATCAATAGCCGCAACATGACCATGCGTGGTTTTGCAGAACGAAATGCGATCAACGCCCCACTTCAAGGATCGGCAGCAGATCTCATCAAGGTGGCCATGATCCACGTTCAGGCTTGGATGAAATCCAAAAACCTGAAATCGAAGCTCATTCTTCAAGTACACGATGAACTCGTGTTTGATGCGCACAAGGACGAGGTGGAGTTACTCAAAAAAGAAATTCCTGGTTTGATGTCCAATGCCATTCCGCTACCCGTGCCGATTGAAGTTGAAGTCGGCGTAGGTCCGGATTGGCTGCAAGCGCATTAAATAGTGTACGAAGTACCATGTACAAAGTACCAAGATAAATTAGCAGCATAATTCAATTGCTAATCCCTACTTTGTAATTTGTACTTGGTACATTTTTCCACTTCGACATTCTTCAATCAGCGTTGGGTGTTCGATATTAATTTCAAGTCCGTATTTCGTACCTCGTATTTTTTCAAGAGGTCTTTGGTGTCTCGTGTTTTAAATGATTTCCACAATCACATTTTTTAAACTACTATGATAGAATTTGTAAGGTTAATAGCAGGTATTGGAACGCTCCACACAAGGCTTCAATCGCATGCAGCAAATGCAGTGAATCAAGCTTTGACAATTCGAAACTGGCTAATTGGGTTTTACATAGTTGAATTTGAATTGCATGGCAAAAATAGGGCAAGCTATGGCAAGTCACTTATCGATCAAATGGCCCAAAACCTGATCCACATCAAAGGATTGGATCGTCGATCACTTTTTCGGTTTAGGACATTTTACATGCTATATCCACAGGTTTTGGACTTCTTGAAAAGTGAATCAAACTCTTTTTTGCAGGTATTGGAAGGTCTTGAGGGGATTGAAAAACTTGGAGTTGCTTTTCCAACTGAAGAAAGGGATGCAATAGTGGGGACACTGTCCCCACTATTGCAAACTGAATTTCTAATCCCTGGCGAGAAGTTGATTTCTAAACTATCCTATTCTCATTTGGAACTACTTTTTTCGATTGATAATCAAATCAAACGTACTTTTTATGAATTAGAGGCAATCAAAGGAACTTGGAGCATTCGAGAGTTGAAAAGGCAGATTGGTAGCCACTTATTTGAGCGATCTGGTGCGGTAAACTTTCCTAAAAAAACACTTTCTAAGGAGATTGTTTCTCCAAAAGAGCCAACAGACATTATCAAAAACATGTATGCATTCGATTTTCTCAATTTGAATCCAGTTGAATTGACCCAAGAATCTGATCTGGAGGAGGCACTGATTCATCATCTTCAAGAATTTATTTTAGAGCTGGGGTACGGTTTTTGTTTTGAGTCACAACAAAGAAGAATTCTAATCGGAGAAAGGCATTACTTTGTAGATCTAGTATTTTATCACCGAATTTTAAAGTGTCATGTTTTAGTTGAATTAAAAATTGGTCAATTTGAGTACGGAGATCTTGGTCAGCTCAATACCTATGTTAATTTCTTTAAAGAAGAGATTTGTGAACCAACCGATAATTTGCCCATTGGAATTCTTCTGGTTGCAGGAAAGGATAAAGCATTGGTAAAATATGCCACAGGAGGTATGGATAAGAATCTCTTTATTCAAGAATATATGATTCAATTACCAGAAAAAGAAAAATTAGAAGGATACCTGTTGTCCGAATTAAAAAAGCTCAATTAATCAGTAAATGTCTAAAGTAAAAACCACCTTTTTCTGTCAGAATTGCGGGGCGCAGAGCCCTAAATGGATTGGCAAATGCCCTTCCTGTGGGGAGTGGAATACCTATGTAGAGGAGATTATCCAAAAAGAAGAGCCTGGAAAAGGGAGTTGGAAACCGCAGGGATCCGGAACCAAAAAAGCGAGCACACCCAAGAAAATTGATGAGGTCAACTACGAGGAGCAGCCCCGCTGGATTACCTCCGATCCAGAATTGGATCGGGTGCTGGGTGGAGGCATTGTCTCGGGTTCACTGGTGCTAATTGGGCGCGAGCCCGGAGTGGGGAAGTCCACACTCATGCTTGAGATCGCCCTGACGCTTAAAGGCAAAAAAGTGCTTTACGTATCTGGCGAGGAAAGTGAAGCGCAAATCAAGATGCGCGCCGACCGAATGGCTGCCAAAAACCCAGATTGCTACGTACTTTCTGAGACGAATACCCAGCAGATTTTTCAGCAAATCGAGGCGCTAACCCCGGATTTTTTGGTCATCGACTCCATCCAAACGCTCCACAGTCAATACGTAGAATCTGCTGCTGGATCGGTTTCTCAGGTACGCGAATGCACGGCAGAACTGATGAAATTTGCCAAGGAGACAGGAACCCCCGTATTTCTGATCGGCCATATCACCAAAGATGGGTCTATTGCTGGACCAAAAGTGCTCGAACACATGGTGGATACCGTCTTGCAGTTTGAAGGAGATCGACACTTGACCTACCGCATCTTGCGGACCTCCAAAAACAGATTTGGTTCCACTCACGAACTCGGTATCTATGAAATGCGCGCAGAGGGACTGCGGGCCGTTTCCAACCCCTCGGAAATCCTACTTACGCAGCGAGAAGAAGTGCTTAACGGCGTGGCTATAGGCGCGATGCTAGAGGGTAACAGACCTCTTCTGATTGAGATTCAGTCCTTAGTCAGTCCAGCGACCTACGGCACCCCGCAGCGAAGCAGTACAGGACACGATGCCAAGCGACTCAACATGCTTTTGGCAGTATTGGAAAAGCGGGGAGGCATGCGCCTCGGACAGCAAGATGTGTTTTTGAATGTGGCAGGGGGTCTTCGTGTAGATGATCCCGGACTAGATTTGGCGGTCTGCGCCTCGCTGATTTCGAGTTACGAGGATACGCCTGTGTCGGAGCAGATTTGCTTTGCTGGCGAGGTAGGCTTGGGCGGAGAGATCCGAGCGGTCTCTCGCATTGAAAATCGCATCGCCGAAGCGGAGAAGTTGGGATTCAAAAAAATAATGGTTTCCAAGTATGCCGTCAAAGGAATGGATTTGAGCAAGTACAAAATTCAAATCATCCAAGTGAGCAAGCTGGAGGAGATGTATCAGTTGATTTTTTAGGGAAACCTAGTGTTGAAAACCACCAGAGTCGGGCCTTTAGCATAGTGAATTGGGACTCTATCGAACGAGAACCAAAAAACCAGGGCTACGAACTAGGTAGGTTTTTTAGCCGTGGCAAATTTCATCCAGTTTGTGCAACTTACAGGCCCAAACCACCCGCCCATGAAAGCCCTTTTGACTATCGGACTCCTCGTATTATCGAATACATTTATGACCTTAGCCTGGTACGGACATTTGAAGTTTGCCGAATGGAAATGGTTTAGCAAACTTGGCCTGATTTCTATCATTTTGATTAGCTGGGGGATAGCCTTGTTTGAATACCTATTCCAGGTTCCTGCCAATAAAATGGGGTATATCGGAAATGGAGGACCCTTTTCATTGGTCCAACTCAAGGTGATTCAAGAAGTCATCACGTTAATTGTATTTATGGGGTTCACGCTTGCAGTCTTCAAAACCGAGACATTCAAAGTCAATCACTTGATTGGTGCGATTTTCTTGGTGCTGGCAGTTTATTTTATGTTTAAAAAATAATTCTTCTCCTTACGCTTTATGTCCCCTACTAACCCAATCCCCGACCAATCCCTAGACCCTAAAGATTGGGAAGCCATGCGAGCCCTTGGCCATCAGATGGTCGATGACTTGATTGATTACTGGAAAGGAATTCGAGATGAAAAAATCTGGAGACCCATACCTGAAGAGGTTAAGGCTTTCTTGGACCAACCCATTCCTGAACAGGGACAGTCCCCTGAGGTGGTGTATCAAGAGTTTAAGCAATACATTTTTCCATACAATAAAGGGAATGTTCACCCCCGATTTTTTGCTTGGATCCAAGGCACAGGGACTCCCATGGGGACCTTTGGTGACTTGCTTGCCTCGGGGATGAATCCCAATACTGCCATTGGCGAACATTCGGCAATGTATGTGGATCGGCAGGTGGTGAATTGGTGCAAGCAGCTGATGAATTTTCCAGTGGATGCCTCTGGTATATTGGTCAGTGGAGGCTCGATGGCGAATATCACGGCACTTACGGTTGCAAGAAATTCCTTTGGAGAAGAAAAGATCCGACAAAAAGGACTTAAAGCGGCTTCAGCACAACTCTTGATTTACTGCTCTGTAGAAACGCACTCCTGCATCCAAAAGGCAGCGGAAATCATCGGAATAGGGACGGATGGGGTTCGAAAAATTGGGGTGAACGAACGCTTTGAACTCGATGTCGAGCTGCTGAAAGCCCAGTTGGAAGCTGACATGAAGGCTGGATTCCTACCTTTCTGCCTAGTGGGTACTGCCGGCACCGTCAATACAGGGGCCATCGATCCGATGGATGAATTGCTGGAAATTTCGAAAGCCTATGGGCTTTGGTTCCATGTGGATGGGGCTTATGGGGCCTTGGCCAAACTTGATCCGATTTACGCTCCTGCCTTGAAAGCGATCGAAGAAGCCGACAGTTTGGCTTTTGACTTGCACAAATGGCTTTACGTTCCCTATGAAGTAGGCTGTACCTTGATTCGTGATGCGACAAAACACCGAGATGCCTTTGCCATTACGCCCAATTATTTATTGCGTGAGGAGCGTGGCCTTGCGGGCGGCTTGGACTCTATCAACAACTATGGATTTGAGCTTTCGCGTGGTTTCAAAGCCTTGAAGGTATGGATGTCTCTCAAAGAGCATGGAAGAGCAAAGTATGCAGCGATGATTGCTCAAAATAACCGACATGCGGCATACCTGGCCGAATTGGTCGAGCAGCACCCCAATTTGGAATTGATGGCCCCAGTATCCATGAGCATTACCTGCTTTCGAATGGTTTACCCAGGATTGGGTGAGGAAGACCTTCGTGAACTAAATCGGGAAATTCTCCTTTGCCTCCAGGAGGAAGGGATTGCCTCGCCAAGTTCGACGATATTGAATGGTAAATTTACCTTGCGTGTAGCAAATGTTAACCAACGAACTCGCAAAGAAGACATGGAGTTGTTGGTACGGGAGGTGCTTCGAATAGGAATGCAAAAAATTGTCCAAAATTAAGCCCTATTTGTTTCAATTTACGTTAAGCTATTTTGTAATCTTAACTCAACCAGCTATGCGAAAAACGCTCTTTTTTACAATGATTTTAGCCGGCCTAGTCCTTGGCTCCATTTCTACACAGGCGCAGGAACTTGGCTTACGTTTTGGGCACATCAACGGCAATAATGTGGCTCTAGATGGTATTTTCTCCACAGGAGATTTTAGTAGAGTCCATGGCAACTTGAGTTTTGGTCAGGATGGGCTTGGATTGGATGCCCTCTGGAATCCGATTTACGATGATATCGAGGACACTGATTTCAAGTGGTATGCAGGATTTGGACCTTCGGTATACCTTTCAGATGATTTTAGGCTCGGAGGTGCGGGTGAAGTAGGCGTTGAATACGCCTTTTCTGAAGTTCCCATTACCCTAGGACTAGATTTTAGACCTTACCTGTTTTTGGTAGAGGTTACCGAATTTAGAGCTGGCTTTGGATTCAATGCCCGTTGGAGATTGAACTAATTCTTCCCCTTTAGTTTGGAAACCCGCCTACTCCTAGGCGGGTTTTTCTATCCCTTAAAATTCTACAATCAATCCGATGGTAGGAAGGATGGTTCCAGCAGGATTCACGATAGATTTGAGTTGGTAGCGGCTTGGGTCTGTCGAATTTACTGTTAGGTTGCCTTGTGCATCTCGGACTGGGACCACGAGTGGGGGCTGCTGAGCCTGAAAGTTGTAGGCGTTTTGGATGTCGAAGTACCAGTTGAGGCTCCAGCGGTCAAAGAAGTACTTTTTATCCACTCGAACGTCAAGTTGATGAAAGGGATTGAGTCGGACGCCATTGATTCG
>JACCED011038375.1_pt1 | contig 11773 bp, 5 predicted proteins | sample 7455021 | NCBI WGS metagenome assembly JACCED01 (sample SAMN15323456, study PRJNA562643) | freshwater metagenome | isolation source: river surface water | place: USA:Blue River Watershed | collected 2017-08-19
AACAACCTCAACAACAATCACAACAACCACCACCACCACAACCACAACAACCACCACCACAATTAACACCACAACAATTACAACCACAATTACAACCACAACTACAACAACAACCAATTTATTATAATAATTCGATGTTATTAACACCTCAAATTAAGAAACAATCGCAACAATATCAGCCAATGCCTCAATATTCATTTTGGGATAGAATGATATTATCTAGAAATGATGTATTTAAATTAATATTACTATCATTTGTAGTTGTATTAGGAATATCAATAGAAAAATTTGGAAGTCATTATATAAATACATATTTAACAGATAATATATTATCACCAATTCAAGAATTTATAGTTCGCTTAAGTTATCCATTATTAATATTTATATTTTTATGGATAATTAAATCTTTATAAAATAGATTATTAAAAAGAAATGAGTTTAAGAAAATTATATGAATATATTAAACCATTAGTTGATATTTATTTTTATAAATATTTTGGTGAGAAAAAAACATTCGTTTTTGATATGATAACTAAACTAAATGAAAAAGCATCATTAAGTTCAAATGATGAAATAAAAAATTGCGAATTTATATATAAAATATTTTATTTTGCAATATTTATAACATTTATTGTATTAATTATATGGACTTTATATGATACTTGGATTAAAAATTATAAATCAATTTCATATAAATTATCACCGATAATTAAAAATCAATTGAGATTAAAAGATTTGGCGGAATTTAAACAAATTGAAAATGTTATCTATTTTACTGATAATTTTTCTATAGATTTTGATTTATTTATATATACTCTTATTATTTGTGTTATATTATATATTGTATACTATTTTCATGTTAAATTAGAAATTGATATTGTACTTAAGGAATTTAATTTAATGGTTCCGATATTAGTAATAATATTAATTTTAGGTATTATTTATTTTATTTATAATTATACTTTTATAAATTTATTATCTAGAAGAAATCACAGTCTAAAAGATGTAATTTATAAAAATATTAATATCGAGTTTTTAAATAAATATAATATCTGTAATTATATTCAAAAGAAAGATAAATATGATGATTATTTTCAATACGGAAAATGTAATGATATTAAATATAATTTTAGTAAAAATAGATTATATGACTATATTAATGATGTAATTAATGAAATTTATAATAAAAATAATTCTTTGACTTTAGAAAATTTTAAGACTATGAAAGATAAAAATGGTATTTTATATAAAGATAAATTAAGTTCCGCTTTTTTTACATTTATTCTAATTAAATATTTTGTCGATAATAATTTATTAGATGATGCAAAAGAATTATTATCGACCTATAATTTATTTTCCTTTATAAATCGTATTAATCCTATTTTATCTCTAAATTATGAATCTCTTATTTTTAGTTCATCTGATGTACTAAATTTTGAATCACCTAAAATGCGAAAAGTTTTCAATAATAATAAAGATATTTATAATTATGTTTATAATGAATTCTATAATAATAATTCACAAGTTCAAGAATTAATTATTGATATATACAATGTTTGTAAATATAAAATAATATCGATTTATGATTATTATTTATTTGTCGGTTTAATTATTATTTGTACTATTATTTATTATTTTATTAAATATTATTATAAAAATTAAATATTAAACAATTAAAGAAGATAATGAATAATTTTTGGGGAATAATAGGAAATCAAATACAAAAAATTAAAGAAAAAAATATAGGCGAAAGTATAAAAGAAAACTCAAAAAATATATCCGAAAGTATAGGCAAAAATATAGGAAATCAAATACAAAAAATTAAAGAAAAAAATATAGGCGAAAGTATAAAAGAAAAATCGAAAAATATAGGCAAAAGTATAAAAGAAAACTCAAAAAATATATCCAAAAGTATAGGCGAAAAAATAGGAAATCAAATACAAAAAGTAAATAAAAAAATTCAAGAAAAAAATGAAGAATATCAAGAATTGATAGATAAAAATATAGAAGAAAAGATTGATAATAGTGTAGAAGATAATGTTTTGAATAAAATAAAACCTATGATTAATGATAAAAATGTACAAAAACTTTTTGATAAATTTAAAAATATTGTTGAAAAAAATGCTAAAGGTTTTGGATTAAATTTAAAAGATGTTAAAAATTTTGAAAGTATTGAAGAAAAATTAAAAGAAATTAAAAATGATAATACAACAAATGAAAGAACTAAAAATGAAATAGATGATACTCTTGCTTATATCGAGAATTTAAAAGATAATATTAATTTAGATGAATCAAATATCGAACATAGTAATAAAACTATAGTTCAATTTAAACGAATCGCGGATATGTGCAGATATTTAATTTTACTGTTAGCTACAATGTGTATCGTAATAATATTTATAGTATTATTAATATCTTTTTTTAATGTCTTTAATTTATCTATTCGCATTATAATAAATATTATTTCTTTATTTTATAATTCTGTTATTACTAATAATCAAACTATTAGTTATTCTGCAAAACAAATTATTAACTGTTCCAAAAATAATTATAAAAATGATATTTTTAATGTACTACATGAACAATCAACATCATTTTCTGTATTTAATACCGCCGTTTATATCATTTATATTTTATTGTTGTATGTAATTTTATATATTATTGCACTTGTATTCGTTTTTGTATATCAATATACCCACGTTTTAAAAGGTGATTTAAGGGATATTGACCCTAAATTTCAATTATTGACAATAGTAGCGATTATATTTATTACAAGTTTTATTCATCTGTTAATATATAAATTCTTTTTTAGAAAATTAACTATTAATAAATTTAAAGAAATTGATAATTATGAAAAAAATATAGATAGTATTATTTTAAATAATATATCCCCAATTAATAAAGAATTTGATAATGATTTTTATGATTTATTGACAGATAGTACAAAACGTATTGAAATAGATAATATATTTTCAAGAATGGTTGAAGATATCGACCAACCATCAACAAAACTAGAAAAATATTTAATATTATATAATATTTATATGTATTTTGATGAATATATTTATATGAATGATGTAATTAAAGAGGAATTAAAGAATTATTTTAAATTAGGAGATGAAACAGTTAATACTAGAACATTTATATCATTTATAGATGCTAATGAACGAAAATTAATTAAATTATATCATGAGGATTTACCATTTTATAAACAAATACCCGTAAATAAATTAAGTAGTTTTCAGAAAGTTAATGAAACAGTTTCACAAAATATCAATAAAATTAATAAACATATTATTAAATTTTCTGGTACATTTTATCCTTTTTTATTTGCATGTATATATATATTTGGTATATTTCTATTCAATGTCTTCTGTACTTATATTTTATCAGATTTTATAATAAGTACTGAAGAAGATAATTTATTCTTTTCATTTCTATATACTATAACCCATAAATATAAAGACCTAATATTATATATTTATAATATTTTTAAAAAATAAAAAGATGATATTATTTTTATATTCATTTAGTTTATTTATAATTCTTATATTATTACTACAATTAATTATGATACTTTATAATATAGACTATAGATATAGTCTAGAATATGGATGTAAGAAAAATAACTAAAAAATTATTATTTTTTTATAATTTAGAATGAACGAATATTATAAATCACGTTATAATATATCTAAATTTTTTTTAAATATTGATACTGATACCTATAATAATTATCTTCATGTTATTATTCCATTATTATATTTAATACCAATTATATTATTTACATTACTTATAGTTTTAGCGTTTAAAATTATTAATATTACTATTTTATTATATTTAATTATATTTGTAATATTACTTATTGCTACTTATAAATTAATAAATTCTTTAAAATCAATTATTACTAATCCAATTATCAATAATTATTACGATTCTTATAAACTCGCTAATTTGATTTATAAAGAAAATTTCGAAAATTCGGATTATGTAAAATCATTCTTAAAATCTAAATTACTACAAAATATAAATAACATCGAGAATCTTTATGGTGATAAAGCCTTAATTCATCTAAATAATACATATGATATTTTACAATATGATGAAATCAATGAAGAAACAAGCAAATATATGACAAAATTATATATAAATGATTTTAAGAAATTTAAATTTTTAAATCAATCTATGCCATTTATTTATAATATTGATACTACTATTGTAATTGATTTAGAAGTCTTAAATAATAATTTTCCATCAGAAAAAAAATTACTATTAAAATATTTTAATGATAAGTATAATATTAATTTAAATTCCTTATATCAACCTTTTATATTTAATACAAATAATCAAAAAAAAATGGATAAATTAATTGATAATTTTAAATTCAATATTTATTTATATATATCTGTTATCTCATATTTCATATTAATATTACTTCAAGGAATATTAATTAATATTAGTACTCATATTACTTATATTTATTTAGGTATTATAATAATACTTTTAATATTAATGTATATTTATAATAATATATAAATGGGTGGTTCAAGTTCAAGAATAGAAAATAAACCTTTTACATGTAATAATAAAGTATCTGTAAGACAAAATCCTCTAGAATTTAATAATTTAAAACATGTACGATGTGTATTTTTCACTCAAGAAAATTATAATGCAAATTATCATATCCCAAAATCGACTTTAAATATTAGTTTTTATTCTACTATAAATAATCTAGAAAATGATATTGAATATAAAATTCAAGAAGTTTATAATAAAATTAATACTATTGCCCCTGCTAAAATTTTAAATCCTATTTATGTTGCATTTGCAAGAACTCTTGAATATAATGGAAGTGTATTTGATGACCCTACTTTAAAAAAAATTGATGTTAATTTCCCTGATAATAATTATTCACTTGCAATTAGTAATTATATAACATCATATTTAAATAAAATGAATAATTCAGACTTAAATAAGAAATATAAATCATTATCTTCAAATTTTTATGATTTTATTAATAATAAAATTAAAGTTATTATTTATTTTCCTTTTATGACCGCTGATTATAAATATATAACCAATTTTAAAGATATTATTAATAGTTCCGCATTTTTTACCAAAATTTTATTAGATACTGAATTTAATGGTTTACAAACTGTTAATACATTTGATGAAACTAAAATGCGTAAAAATTTATCTAAAAGTAAAAATCTAAATTCTAAAAAAATTAATGATGCTATTAATAATTTAAAAGAATCTGATAAAAATAATTTTAGATTTCGTGATGATTTATTATATTTATGTAATGAAGGTGGCTGTTTAAGTGAAAATGGCGGTGAAGATTTTAGTACTCTACTTCCAACCTTAACAGATAATGATACTGATAATGAAAATGTAGCTATTAAAATGTCGCCATTTTTACCTAATAAATGTTTAGCTCAGACATTCAGATTTAAATGTGGTATTTTATATCCAGACAATAATAATAAAAGTTTAGCAGAATTAATGAAAGTTAATACAATTATGGATTATTTAACATCTACTTTAAAAAAATTTATTATTAATGAAAGATGTGTTTTAGATAATAACAATAATATTAAAGATTTTTGTGATAGAGAATCTGATAAAGAACCAAAAATACAACAAACACCTGTTGATATTATTAATTATACTTTTTCATATCAACTTAGAAAACAATTTGATAGCGATTTTAATAAAGGTGATGTAAATCATTATAGTAAAGATTATAGTGTCAATATTATTAAAGAACTTATGTTTTTAAGAAATAAATATCCAGGAATTCAAGAAGTCGTATTTCCTTTATACAAATACGATAATTATAATGATTTAACTATTAATCCACCATGGGGAGCAATATTTATAACTGATGATTATATATTTAATTATAATGAAAATATAATATCTACCAAAATTTCATTTAATGATAAATATTATCTTGAAATGAATGATAGAGGTCATATTACAGTAAATTATGTTAATGATGATAGTATTTTTTATTATCTAAGTATAATTAATATTCCAAATCCTATAGCTATGGTTTTTTCTTCAAATATATCAATTATTTATAAAAACCCTTCAAATGGAAATCAAGAAACAAAAACAGTTGTTAATATAAATTTAGTTATTAAAGATGAAAAACATAGAGAACCATTCACATTTTATATAAATGATGATGGAAAAATAAGAGTATTTGCTAATGGTTTTATAGATGCAACTGATAAAGCATTTATTGATTATATTGATAAAAAAATAAATGAATATAATAAATATAAAGATAATTATGAATCATCTTTATATAATAATAATGAATTAGATATGAGTAAAGTTAATATAGAAGATGCAATATATTATGATGATGAAAAAAATAAATCATTGTTTAATTATAGAAATTTATAAATAAAATTTCAAATGAATAATTCAGGATTATTAATATTTTTAATAATATTATCAATTAAATATTTTTCATTACAATATTTGAACCCTAAATAAAATTTTAAATCTTTTGCCTTTTCCCATGCATTTATATTTGCCTGTTTTTTAATTTCATTTTTGTCTGTATAAATATCTGAATAACTTTTCAAACCAATATAATTATTTATTAGTTTTAAATTTTGAATAATTACTTCTTCATCAATATCTTTAATATAATTATTTAATTTATTCATTTTGTTATATAACACTTTTTTATGCAATTTTGGTTGGTGACATGAATTTGTCTGTTCTTTCGAAACAATTCCATTTTTTAAAATCTTATCTTCAATAATTTTTTTTACGATTTTAATATTTCTTCTTGACGGAAAATCAGGAATATTAAATGGTGCATGATTATTTATTTTTGTGAATAAATCAATTATATATTCATTATCTCCTTCAATATTATTAATTAAATATACTAAAATATATACAAATCTATCTTCTTTAAAATCAACATCATCTAACATTAATTTTTTAATTGCTTCATACCTATGTTGACCATCAATTAAATATAATTGGGTTGCTGTTCTTTCTTTAACTGCTGTTAATACCCATACAATATTATTTGTATTAGTTCTAATATTATTATATAGATTATCAACCATATCAGGCATTATTTCTCTGTTATAATCCCATGAACCAATACTTTGATTTAATGTCCTATAATCCATTTTAATTAATAATGAATTATCATTTTCAGATAATGTAATATAATTATTAGCAATATAATATTCATTATCTGCCATTCTATGAAAAAAATTATAAATATATTAAATCATTTTTTTTATATCCAATTATTATAAATGAACGACTGGCAAATAATAGATTTATATTTTAAAAATCATAAATATCCATTTACAAATCATCATTTAGATAGTTTCAGAGAATTAATTAAAAATTATATTCCAAAAACTATTAAATCATATAATCCTATTACTATGATTAAATATGATGAAAATGATAAATCTAAAAAAATTATGCAAGTTGATGTTTATGTTGGTGGTGAAAGAACAGACGAAATTTTTATTGACCATCCAATTATTACCGATTATACTAAAGATGGCAAAATTAATAAAATTTTAACTCCAAATGATGCAAGATTAAAGAATTTAACTTATGAAACACATATTTATGCTAATGTTTTTATTAAAGTAACTAATAGTGATAATGAAATTATAACATCTACTATTAAAAATGTTGCAATTGGCAGTATTCCTATTATGCTTCATTCTGATATTTGCGTTTTAAATGGAAATGGTAATAAAGTACTACAATTATTAGGAGAATGTATATATGATTGTGGTGGATATTTTATTATTGATGGTAAAGAAAAAGTTATTGTAGCTCAAGAAAGTTTAACAACTAATTGTTTATTTACAAATAAATTAAAAGATGATGATAATTTTAGTTATAAAGGATTTATAAGATGTAGTGCAGATAATGGTGAATCATTATTAAAACCTAAAAGTATTGAATTTTATTTGGTTAAAAACGATGATAATGTTACTAAAAATCATTCACATCAAAAAGGATGTATATTATTAAGTTTACCATCAGTTGAAGGTAAAATACCTTTATTTATTGTATTTAGAGCATTAGGTTTAGAAAGTGATAAAGATATTTATGAAGCAATATTTGGTGTTAATAATTCAAAAACAGAAGAAACATATTTTTATAATTTTATTTTACCTTCGATATGTGATAATTATTATATGTATGAAAACGAGAAAAAATATATTTATACTCAAGAAGACGCACTCAATTATATTAAATTTAGAGTTAAATATAAAACAATTGACCATGTTAAATATATATTATCAGCTGATGTATTACCAAATATAACTTTATTTCAAAATAAAAGCAAATATTTAGGTTATTTAGTTAAAGAATTTATTAATGTTTGTCTTAAAATAAAATTAGAAACTGATAGAGATAATTATTTTTATAAAAGAATTAATATTAGTGGCTTTTTACTTGCGGAACTTTTCCAAGAAGCATACGCAAAATTAAGAAAAGATATTCGAGATACTATGGACCAGTTTTATTATTATGGTGCATGGAAAACAAGCAATAATTATAAAGATTTTATTAATAAAGATAATATTTATCGTCTTGTTCGCAATGTTCTTATAGCTGAAACTTTTGCAAAATCTCTTAAAGGTCGTTGGGGTCTTGCCAGTGATGAAGACCCAGAATTAGGACGTGTTCAAGATTTATCAAGAATTAGTTATATTGGCTATTTATCACATTTAAGAAGAGTTAATATGCCAATTGATAGAAGTCTCAAAATAACAAGTCCACACAAATTACATTCTCAGCAATGGGGTATAATGTGTCCTTTTGAAACTCCAGATGGTGCTTCTGTTGGTTATTTAAAAAATCTAGCATTTTTATCAAAAGTTGCAGCAGGTACTGACCCTGAATATATTAAAACTTGTTTAAATGATATTGGTATTATTCCAATTGAATTTTATAATTTGCCATTAGATAAAAATATAACTAAAGTTTTTATTAATAATACATGGTTTGGTATTACTGAAGACCCTATAAATATTGTTCGTATTCTTAAAGCATATAGAAGAAATGCTTTTATAAATATCTTAACTTCGATATCATGGCATATTCAATTTAATGAAATTAGAATTTTTACTGAAACAGGAAGAGCTGTAAGACCTTTAATCATCGTTAAAAATGGAGAAGCTAAAATTTTTAATAATAAATATAAAAAATGGTTTGATATGATTATTGGTAAATATTATCCACATACAGATAAAGATGAAGAAATTTATTATAAAAATTATTATATTGACCCTCAAAGTTTAGAAATATTTAATGATAAAACTATTTTAGAAATTACTGAAATTTTAGAAAAAGATGAAGCAGTCATTGAATATATTGATGCTCAAGAATCTGATGTTTCTCTAATTGCTATGAAACCTGAAGAACTTAATAATTTTCATACTCATCTTGAAATACACCCTTCAACTATTGTTAGTGTTGTTACTGGAAATATTCCAATGTCTAATCATAATGCTGCTGCACGTAATGTTTTTCATGCAGCTCAAACTAAACAAGCTATTGGAGTTTATGCTACTAATTTTACCAAACGATTTGATACATTTGGATTTGTTCAACATTACCCACAAAGACCTATTATAAATACTCGTCATGCTCAATATACAGGAAGTGATTTTATGGTTAATGGTGTAAATTTAATAGTAGCTATTATGACATATTCAGGATATAATCAAGAAGATAGTTTAATTATAAATAGAAATTCTATTCATAGAGGATTATTTCATTTATCTTATTTTAAATCAATTACTGCAACTGCTAAAAAAGTTTCAGATTATGAAAGAATCCGGTTTGGTAATCCTCTTGATTATTATACTGATGATGATATTAATAAAAAAAATAAAATTAAAGTTCATGGTATCAAACGTGCAAATTATGATTTATTAGATGAAAGGGGTATTGTTAAAAAAGGGTCCTATATTCCAAGAGGACAAAAAGCTGTTGTTATTGGTATGATTTTAGAAAGAGAAACTTATAAAGAAGTTAGAAATGGTGTTTTTATTGAACAAATAAAAGAAACTACATATACTGATGTTTCTATAACAAGTGATGACAGTCATTATGGTTATATTAATGATATTTATTATGATACAAAAACAGGAAGTGATGTTGATACTATGATATGTAAAGTTAAATTCTTAAAAATTAAAATTCCTGAATTTGGAGATAAACATTCATCAAGACATGGACAAAAAGGAGTAATTGGTATGATTTTACCTGAAGAAAATATGCCATTCACTAAAGATGGTATAAAACCTGATTTAATAGTTAATCCTCATGCTATACCATCTCGTATGACTATTGGACATTTAGTCGAATGTGTTTATGCTAAATTATGTTGTCTAGAAGGTTATTTGGGTGATGGTACAATTTATATAGATATAGACCATAAAGAAATATATAATAAATTAGAATCTCATAATTTTGAAAAACATGGAAATGAAATTTTATATAATGGTCAAACTGGTAAACAAATGCATACAGAAATATTCATTGGTCCAACATATTATTTTAGATTAAAACATATGGTGGCAGAAAAAATAAATGCTCGCGGAAAAGGTCCAATGACGCAATTAACAAGACAACCAACCGGAGGAAGAAGAAATGAGGGCGGATTACGTATTGGAGAAATGGAAAGGGATAGTTTAATTAGTCATGGAATTGCAGGATTTATTCAAGAAAGTATGATGGAAAGGTCCGATAAATATAGATGGCAAATATGCAAACGATGTGGTATTATACCTAATTATTCCAAAAAAATTAATTCTTGTATATGTCCATCATGTGAAAATAATGAAAGTAGTATTATTGAAACTCCATATTGTATGAAATTATTAAATCAAGAATTGGAAGCTATGAATCTTCAAATGCGTTTCAATTGTGATTATGTAGAATTACCAGATAATATTATTGAAACTATTGAGAATGATGACGATGAACCAATTTATATTGAAGAAGAAATTAAATCATTTATTGAAGAAGAAAAACCAACAGGAAAAAATAAACAACCCAAAAAACCTGCAGCACCTAAAAAACCAGTTAAAAAACCCGCAGCACCTAAAAAAAAAGTAGTTGTTGAAAAACCTATTGAAGAACCTATTGAAGAACCTATTGAAGAACCTGCTGAAAAACCTAAAAACCCAGGTAAAAAACCCGCAGCACCTAAAAAAGAAGTAGTTGTTGAAAAACCTATTGAAGAACCTATTGAAGAACCTAAAAAACCAGGTAAAAAACCCGCAGCACCTAAAAAAGAAGTAGTTGTTGAAAAACCTAAAGAACCTATTGAAGAACCTATTGAAAAACCTAAAAAACCCGCAGCACCTAAAAAAGAAGTAGTTGTTGAAAAACCTAAAGAACCTATTAAAGAACCTATTGAAGAACCTAAAAAACCAGGTAAAAAACCCGCAGCACCTAAAAAAGAAGTAGTTGTTAAAAAACCTAAAGAACCTATTAAAGAACCTATTGAAGAACCTAAAAACCCAGGTAAAAAAACTACAACTAAAAAAGAAGTAGTTGTAGAAGAACCTAAAGAACCTATTAAAGAACCTAAAAAAGAACCAGTTAAAAAAACTACAACTAAAAAAGAAGTAGTTGTAGAAGAACCTATTAAAGAACCTAAAAAAGAACCAGTTAAAAAAACTACAACTAAAAAAGAAGTAGTTGTAGAAGAACCTGCTAAAAAAGAACCAGTTAAAAAAACTAC
>JACCED011603084.1_pt1 | contig 11773 bp, 18 predicted proteins | sample 7455021 | NCBI WGS metagenome assembly JACCED01 (sample SAMN15323456, study PRJNA562643) | freshwater metagenome | isolation source: river surface water | place: USA:Blue River Watershed | collected 2017-08-19
AAGGATTACCACCTGGCGCAATGGGTTGGGGTTGTAACACAGGTATTGGCTTTATTGGTGAGATGGGTTCGACTGACAGACATAGTTATGATATCTTGGGCGACATGGTTAGTACTGCGGCACGTTTAGAAGCACGTTGTAAAGCATATGGTGTGTTATGTATTATTGGTGCTGAAACATACAACCGTACTAAAGATGATTTCTTCTACTTGTGTATTGATAACTTACAACCTAAAGGCAAGTCAGTAGCAGACTTAATCTATACAGCACTACGTCCTAACGGTGAAGATTGGAGTAAAGACTTAATCAAGTATAATGAAATGCAAACACTATACAAGGCTAAGAAGTTTGATGAAGCCGCAGATATGTGTAAGAAATTAAAAGGCACATTTGGAGGACAAATGGACAAGTATTATAAAATCTGGATTGAACGTTGCGAATTTATGAAGCAACAGGATTTGCCAGACAACTGGAACGGCGAATTTATCGCCCACGAAAAATAATGTATACTCCTTTAGATTGGTGGTTTGACTATTCTGTTTGGCTTATGCTACAATATAAGTTTATGTCTCCGGCTAAGTTTATCAGCGTCAACGATGACATGGAAAACTATCTAAAACAGTTTAGTCTCAACGGAGTCAAATCCTTTAGCATCTGTAGATAATGTTTAAGTCACTATTAATTACATTGTTAGCATCGCTGTCTTTAAATGTTTTTGCCAAAGACCACAATATCACTGCCACATCTTGGCTTGTAGCAGACGGTACTGGGCGTGTGATTGATAGTGTAAATGCAAATCAAACTATGAGTATTGCATCTATTACCAAATTAATGACTGCTATGGTAATATTAGACACTAATCAAGATTTGAATCAACGCATAAATGACAAAACAAGGTTAGATTTACTACAGCTCATGCTAATTAGGTCAGACAATCATGCTTCAGAAATTCTCTGTCAACATTATCCAACAGGCAGAACAGGATGCGTCAACGCTATGAACTTAAAAGCAAAACAGTTAGGATTACAAAATACACGCTATATAGATCCTAGCGGTCTAGGAGTTATGAATACCAGTACCGCAGAAGAATTAGTTAAGGTAGTATTGACTGCTAGTCAATATTCTGAAATAGTCAAAGCATCCAACACTGCACACGCTAAAATAGAAACTACAAGTAAAAAGAAAAAGAAACATTACTTTGCATTTAATAATACAAACCCTCTAGTAGCTACAAAAGATTTTATTGTTAGTAAGACAGGCTATATTAGAGCCAGTGGTGGTTGCATAGTTATGATGCTGGATACAAAAATAGGACGCCGTATTGTCGTCCTATTAAATTCTAAGAATACACATACACGTATTCCTGAAGCTGAAATACTCGCTAATAGATATTAACTCTCTCCAGCTGCCGCAGTGCTGTCGTCTTCTGACTTTTCTTTCTTTTTACTTGGTTTAGGATCGTCCATACGAACTGCTTTATCAAACTGTTTGGATGCTTCGCGTTCAACTTTAACAGTTTCCATAACACGGTCACTTTCAATCATCTTACCACGCAAGTGTAATACTGTATTGACTTTTTGATTTAAACGAATCAAATCGTTATCTAACATACGTATTCTATCAATTAAAGCAATCAAAACTGTGTTAGCTTCACTGATAACTGGTTTAACTTCTTTGGTTGACCATTCCCAAACATACTTGATAATAAATCCAAGTCCAACTGCCATAACAATTGGAAAGCCATACTTATTAACTAACTCTACTACATCCATAATATCTCCTTAATCCCAGTGACCTTTTTCACGAGTTGGTTTCACTGGTGGTTTATTTTTAAATTGTTCGTAAGCATTAGAAGTTTTTGATTTACTCTGTCGTTCGTAGTGACGTCTAATTTCTTCTAATGTCCATAATGAATACACACTGATAGCTGCCGCAAAAACTGCCAGCAAATAAATTATAAGAAGCATATATCCATCTACATACATTAGATTATAAAACCTATAATAATACCAAAAAATAAACCAATTAAACCTGCTCGCCACATATCGCTGTCATGCCATATGGGTTGGTCTTGATCCATCCATCTTTTAATATGGTCGGGTTGTGCATCGTACCACGCCTCCCATTTACTTTTTTTGAACATTGGGTTTGTATCCTCTAACAAATGCTTCTATAGGTTCTACTTTAACTAACATTTGACGACCATCACAATTAACTAGTTTGAAAAGATCTCCGCCTTTCCAACCCAATCTATCACTATTAAACTCTTCATCTAAAATAATTCCGTTGGGACTACAATCCCAATCATAATCAATATACTTCACTTTAATCCCTTCTCGCATCGTTCTTGCCGTCGGCACGAGCGATACGGTCAACATCAGGCCTTAGTCCAAGAGCGTTACTGACGATAGTGTCAATACGTACCACGTCGTGATTCATAGTTTTAACACGATTGTCTAATGCTACAATGATTCCAGCCATGCCCTTAATACTGCCCAAAACTCCCTGTAAAAGTAGTTTAATTGTTAAGTATACAAAGTAACCACCCGCCAAAGCGGCTGCTACTGGCATGCCCAAATCACCTATGATTTTGAAAATATCGTTCATTTTTCGCTCCTAACTTGTTATATGCGTATTTATGGTGTTGACAAAATATTTGGGAGAGCTTATAATACTAGCATGGACACATTAACTAAAACACTAATTGATATGAAATGCCAAATTTTGGACATTTTGTATGCCAAACGCCTTGAAGGTTTCAAGGAACTCCCTGTTTCAACCTTGCTTGAAGAATTAGGCATGGACGAAGACGACAACATTACAGGGCTCGATCCTAATGATACTATCGAGCTTACCAGCAAAACATTGGATGACGTAGAAGGCGCTAAACGACGAATTAGAGCCTCCATGTTACATTAAGAACAATCTGCCCGTAGCTCATCTGGATAGAGCAACAGCCTTCTAAGCTGTGGGTAGGGGGTTCGAGTCCCTCCGGGCAGGCCATTTTAGGAAACATGATGAAAATCAATCTAGTTAGCGACATGCACTTAAACTTCGACGACATTAATATGCCGGGCGGAGACGTGCTCATCATGGCAGGCGATATCATGGAAGCTGGACATCTGCGCCAAGCAGATAATGCTAAACAAAATGTTTTCATTGCTGACAGATATCGCAGATTTATTAAAGAAGAATTGACCAAATATCGTAAGGTATTGTATGTCTGTGGAAATCACGAACACTACAGAAATCAATATCACGACACTCACGACAGACTGCGTCGTGAACTACCAGACAATGTGCATCTTCTAGAAAATGATAGCATTGAGATTGATGGTGTACATTTTTTTGGTGCCACAATGTGGACTGACATGAACAAGGGCGATCCCATTACTGTGAATCATCTCAAGCAGTCAATGAGTGACTTTGCTGGCTCTATTAAAATGGGCGACGGAGTCAAAGTTAATACTGCTTGGGGTGATAGTTACTACACCAGCAAGTTCACTCCTGGGTATGCCAAAGGCATTTTCCATGAAACTATAACGGTAATGGGTGCTTGGTTGGATGAACACAAGGATGACAAGTGTGTGGTCATTACACATCATGCTCCTAGTGAACTAAGTGTAAATGAATACTACAAACATGACTACCATATGAATGGTGGTTATCGTAGTAACCTTGAAAACTTTATAATGGATCATCCACAGATTAAAGTTTGGGTACATGGGCACATGCACGATGCTTGTGACTACACTATTGGAACAACTCGTGTTGTGACCAATCCACGTGGTTACAAGGGCTATGAGCAGTGTGCTGAAACTTTTGATCCTAGTTTCTTTTTTGAGGTTTAATAATGAGATTTACAGCAGAAGTTAAATACGATAAAGAAACTGATGAACATTATTTGCAGTTCGATCCCTCGGTCCTAGCCCAGATGGGTTGGGACTTTGGGGACACAATACTTTGGACGGATAACAAAGATGGCTCGTTCACGCTCACGAAAAAAATGGATAACGAATCCAGTGACGAGAAAAGTAATGACCAAACTAATGGAGCCCCTCAAGGCTGAACTAGTAGGATACCCATTAAGCAAAGACGAAATTAGCCAAATCATAGGTCGGCTAATTAGTGAAAACTTCAGAGTAGATGTTATTCAAGCTGAAGCTCCACAAGTAGATCCCGGTGACATAAATGTAAGTGCCTGTTACGATCCAGAATTGGACAGTATGAATCGCACTTGTATTGAGCTAGTTTTGGTTTATAGTCCGTATGATTCAATTTTGATAATTGATGATGAAGTTTTTGATGGCATAACCAAAAGACTTTGTGATGCAATTAGTCATGAACAAATACATCAACAACAGCATAGAGCTAGATTTTGGGAAGAAACTTGGTTTGATGACCCTGATGATGCAGAAGCATATCTAAGTCACAAGGATGAAATTGATGCTTACAGTTACAATATTGCTAATGAACTTTTGGACTACGCAGATATAAATCAGGTCTTGACAATATTAAATAGTCCTAGTACAATAAAACTTGAACACAGCGTAAACTTGTTTGTTTATATGCAGACATTTGAAAACAATTCAAATCACCCAGTAATTAAAAGGCTACTCAAAAAAATTACCAAGTTACTACCTGAGGTAGTAAAGCAGAGATAAATAAACTTACCATGAAGACAACCAAACAAAAATTTACATCCATCAAGACTGCTCAGTCGCAGGTTGTCTCTTTACGATTACCCCACAGTATACGAATATCCAATTAAGGTTGCGCCCCCGTAGTTTAACGGTAAAACAGCGGATTTATATCCCGTGTGCAACAGATAATTGGCCAATGTCGGTTCGACTCCGGCCGGGGGTACCAAAAAAATACTTGACTTAAACAATGCTAGAACTATATAATAACACATGAAGGAATTTGCCCGGATGGTGAAATAGGTAGACACAAGAGACTTAAAATCTCTCGCTTGAAAGAGCGTGCCGGTTCGATTCCGGCTCCGGGCACCAAACACTATGAGAAACTATTGGACTTGTACAAAATTTGCAGATTGGCTTCGTGGTACCACTAAACTAAAAATGGGTACCGCAGAGCAGTGGGACGAATGGGAAACTCGTGCCAAAGCACAATATCCTGTTCGTTGGTGGCTTGCTGAAGAAGGCCTTGATCACTTGCAAAAATTTGTAATGTATGTTCCAGATAAATTCTATGCCATCAAGTACTACATTAATAATCGCTGGGTCACTAAGACTCATGCTCTTACCGCTAGTCCTAGGGATATTAAGCGCGGTGAGTGGTGCGATGTTGGTAACAGATTTCTCCCTTGCCTCTTTAATGAGCTTGTTGACTTTGTTGAAGTTGAACTAGCTTGGTGGCATATTGCCTGGGACGAAGATGCTCGCAAACAATTTAAATCACCTTGGTATGCTACAGGTTGGTTCCGTTGGCGCACTTGGCGCAGTCCTGAAGCCGGACTAGCCAATCTTGAATGGCAACGCCAACTGCGTTGGAAGGAAGAAGAAGTTGGGCCTGATAGTAAAAACTTAGGTGAACTTACGCCACAAGCCGTTAAAGCTCAGGAAATTTTGGACTTGTATAAGTGGTGGACTGAGACTTATCGAAATCGTCCAGATCCATATGAAGCAAGTGGCTGGAGTGCTTACTGTGAAGCAAGTCGAGAAGCCAACGGTGGTCGTTTAAGTTGGGGCGGCGATAAGAGTCCCGAACTTAAAAAGATGAGTAACAAAGCTCATAAACTACTTCGTAAGATTGAAGAGTCTTACGAAAAAGAAGACGAAGCTATGATGATTCGTCTAATCAAAGTTCGTCATGGACTTTGGACATAAAAATTAAAAAATATTTGTAACAGACGTAGACATTTCTTTTTTCTACCTGTTATAATATATGCGTGTTGTAACTTTTAAGAAAGAATTGAATGTCTTATTTTCTCAAATCAGGAAATACTTTCCGTGTCAGCTCAAAAGAAGCTTTGGACTTGCACGACAAGTTGCCTGCAGGTAATTATGTAGTCAAAGAGATGCCTATGGATGGCCCTCTATATCTGGAACATATTGATTCATTTGAAATTAAAGGTAAGCGTTATGGTGATCTAGATAAGAACACTGATCGTATCCTTAACACTTTCATGGATCGTTCTGCATCTACTGGTGTTATGCTGGCAGGTGAAAAAGGTTCTGGCAAGTCATTGCTGGCTAAGAATTTGGCCATTGAAGCTGCCAAACGTTTGGATATTCCAACCATTGTTATTAATGCTCCTTGGGTTGGTGACAAGTTCAATGCATTCATGCAGACCATTGAACAACCTTGTGTTGTCTTGTTTGACGAATTTGAAAAGGTCTATAATTCAGATGACCAAGAACAAGCTCTCACCTTGCTGGACGGTGTATTCCCTAGCAAGAAGTTGTTTGTATTGACTTGTAACGACAAGTGGCGTATCGACCAACACATGCGTAACCGTCCAGGTCGTTTGTACTACATGATCGACTACAAAGGTCTTGACGCTGGATTCATTACTGAATACTGCATGGACAATTTGAAGCCAGAACTACAACAGCACACTGAAAAGTTGTGCCAGATTGCGGCATTGTTTGCTCAGTTCAACTTTGACATGTTGAAAGCAACTGTTGAAGAAATGAACCGCTACAATGAAACACCGGAAGATGCGTTGCGTATGTTGAACGTTAAGCCAGAGTTTGACTCAGGCAACAAGTTCAATATCAAACTTCAACTTAACGGTGAAGAATTGGCTGACACTGATTTGGAAAGCCAAGAATGGAGCGGTAACCCACTTCAAAGCCAAGTTAGCATCCATTACAAAAACTTTGCTGAACAGCAAGGTAATGAAGGTGATTTGGATTGGGATTGGGAACGTTTGCGATTCAGTGCTGTGGATTTGAAGAAAATTGACAGCCAAACTGGCAAGTTCGTATTTGTTAAGGATGGCGCAGTACTCACACTTAACAAAGTGAAAGAAAAGTCTTTCAGCTATTACGATGCTTTCTAACTAGTTGTTGTAGAAATACAACATTTTATAAGTAACAGGACTAGTTGACAATACCGACTAGTCCTGTTATACTTTGCACATGACAAAAACATACATAACATCAGATTTGCATTTTGGGCACAGGAATATTATGAATTTCTGTCCAATCTCACGAGCTCGTTACAAGAACGACTTGGAGTATATGAACGAGGCAATGGTCAAAGAATGGAACGAAATCGTTGAACACGACGACACTGTTTACATTTTGGGCGACGTTGCATTCTTGCCAGCTGACAAGGCTGTGAAGATTATGCGACGTTTGAACGGCCGAAAGATTTTGATTGAAGGTAATCACGACCGTAAGTTGTTGAACGACCCCGTGTTCCGTAGTTGTTTTGAAGAAGTACACAAGTATCTTTGGATGAACTATAATGGTACACAAGTGATCATGTTTCACTATCCGATTGCTGAGTGGGATCAAATGCATAGAGGTTCAGTACACTTTCATGGACACTTGCATGGTGGAACTAGCGGAATGGAAAAGTATCGATGTGTTGACGTTGGTATGGATTCTACTGGTTACATTGTTATTGAAATGGAAGACGCCATTCGTAGAGCTATGAAAGGCGAAATCAAAGGTCATCATAGGAAGGAAGAAGATGCCTAAGTGTTATCAATTAATTGGAGTTCCAGGTGCAGGAAAAAGCACCTGGATTTCTAATCAAGATTGGGCCGCAGACTGCGTAATTGTTTCAACAGATGAATTTGTTGAGGATTATGCTAGAGAATGTGGTTCAACTTATAACGAAGTCTTTAACGATTATATGCCAACCGCTGTTAACTTGATGGCTGAAAAAGTTGTTCGAGCACGTGAAGCAGGCAAGGACATTATCTGGGATCAAACTAGTGTCTCACTTAAGAGTCGTATGCGTAAGTTCAATATGTTGCGTGATTACGAACATATTGCTGTTGTGTTTGCGACTCCTGAAAAGGAAGAACTAGCTCGACGTCTAGCAAGTCGTCCTGGTAAAAATATTCCAGACCATGTTATGCGTAGTATGATTGACAATTTTGAAATGCCAACTGAAGATGAAGGCTTTAAAGAAATTTGGAGAGTATCGTGAAACAAGAACTAGACAAAGCACTCTGTGAAAAGTATCCTTTGATTTTTAAAAATCGTCATGGTGATATGAAAGAGACTGCTATGTACTGGGGATTTGAACATGGAGATGGTTGGTATCAAATCCTTGACAGCTTGTGTGGTAATATACAAAGTTACATTGATTGGAATAACCGTAGTGCTGTGGCAGGCTATAAAGATTTTCAGCCAATTGAGCAAGTAGTGGCGCAACAAGTTAAAGAAAAATTTGGCGGACTACGCTTCTACTATGAAGGCGGGGATAGACATATAAGTGGTATGGTACGCATGGCAGAATCGTGGGCCTCCTGTACTTGTGAAGTATGTGGTGCCCCTGGTACTATAAGGCATGGCGGATGGATTAAAACTTTGTGTGAAGTTCATGAAAACGAACGGCAACAACGTATGGCAGAAAGATTTAAAGATGTTTAAAGACAAGTTAAAGGAGTATGTAGAAACTAGTAACCTAGTCAACATGAAAGAATGTGGCGATGGTATCTACGTGCTCAAGTACAAGAAGAAAGTGTTTTACGACAACTTGTGGAATGAGTACATTGCCGAATGTCGTGGATCTATTGTGGACAAGGACTTTAACTTGGTTACATATCCATTCACAAAGATCTATAACTATGGTATCGAAAAGGAAGCACCAGTGCTTGCTTTAGATACTAAGGTAACTGCTTTCCGTAAGGTCAACGGCTTTATGGTTGCTTGTACTTGGTACAACGGCGATGTTTTAGTTTCTACTACAGGTAGTACAGACAGCGACTATGTTGCTATGGCTAAGGAAATGATGCTCAAGCACATGTCTTGGACTGATTGGCAACTAGGATTTACTAGGACAGATATGGACTGTATGACTGTAATGTTTGAGTGCGTTCATCCTGATGACCCACACATCATTCCAGAAGTACCAGGTATGTATGTATTAGGCTATCGTGAAAACACTTGGGGTAGCAAGGTCGGACACGACAAGGATACACTATGGCTCTTGGGCAAGGTGTTCAACTGTCATGTTCCAGAAGCCATAGAAACTACTGTGGGCAACCTAGTAGAGGCTACTAAGAACGTTCGTCACGAAGGATTTGTATTCTATACTGAAGATGGCGTGAGTGCTAAGATCAAGTCACCATACTACTTGACTTCGAAGTGGGTTGCTCGCAATCCACGTACAGACAAGTTGGTTGACCTGAACAAGGATATCAAGCACAATCTTGATGAAGAATACTATCCACTAGTTGACGCTATCCGTGCTAACATTGTTGAGTATACTGCTATGGACGAGCAAGCTCGTCTGGCATGGGTGCGTGAGCAATTAGCATGACACATAGGCAATATTATTGGAAAGAAATGAAGAGGTGTGTTCGAGCATTCCTCTTCTATTCAAAAGGATTCCTCCTTAATAGGAGAGTGTAATGGACATTGGACCACATGACACCTTTGTTGTTAGGAAAATAGAAATGTCGCCTTGGAAACCATGGTTTGCTTGGAGGCCGGTAAAGATACAGGGCAAGCGTATATGGCTCAAAACTATATACCGCCGTTGTATCAACACCTATGTTGACCATGATAACTGGACTCGTTATGAGTATGGTACATTGTTTGATTTGATTAAAGGTACTCAAAATGAAAGATGAAAGTCATTTACCTGTAAGTGAGCAGAGTCTTGTATATCGTTTGAGAAAACGAGCAGAAATTAGACGTCAAAATCAAGATCGAAAGTCAGTTCAAGAAGGTCGCCCTGACCGTATTTCTGACCTTTTAGAAGAAGCCGCCAACGAAATTGAGCGTCTAAAAGCTCAATAAAATTCCTATTTTGGTAAAATTAGGTATTGACTCTACCTGGTTTTTCCATTATAATATACACATACACTAACAAACACAGAAAGGTTTTTCAATGCTATTGCAAACCGCTCCTCAAAACGAAGCGATCATTTCAAATGTTGGCGAAATTGGTGAATTCCGTATTCGTAACAGTGCCAAAGCATTTAACATTTTGAGCTCGGGCTTGTATGCTAACAAGATCCGTGCAATCGTTCGTGAGCTTTCTTGTAATGCTGTGGACAGTCATGTGGCTGCTGGCAAAAAAGAAACTCCCTTTGATGTACATCTTCCTTCCCAACTTGAACCTTGGTTTGCTATTCGCGACTACGGTACTGGATTGAGCCATGAACAAGTTACCAACATCTACACTACCTATTTTGAAAGTACTAAGACAGAGAGCAACGACTTTATTGGTGCGTTGGGTCTTGGTTCTAAGTCTCCTTTCAGTTACACTGATAACTTTTCAGTAACTGCTATCAAAGATGGTGTTAAAGGTATCTACACTGCCTTTATCAATGACCAAGGCGTTCCCAGCATTGCTTTGATGACCACTGAACAAACTGAAGAGCCTGCTGGTGTTGAAGTTAAATTCAGCGTCAATGACCGTTGGGACTTTGACAAATTCCGTCAAGAAGCTCGCGAAGTTTATCGTTACTTTAAACTGCGACCTGTGGTCAGTGGTGAAGTGGCATTTGAATTCCGTGACATCGAGTACGACACTCGAGACATTATTCCTAAGGTTGACTCCTACAAGGATACACGTGGTAGCCGTGCTATCATGGGCAATATTGCTTATCCTATTGAAATTCCTAATGCTGACCAAACACTTGGCGATTTGCGTCAACTGTTGAGCTGTGGTTTGGAGATGCACTTTGAAATTGGCGAGTTGGACTTCCAAGCGTCACGTGAAGGCTTGTCTTATATTCCTCAAACTGTTACAGCTATTAAGCGTAAGTTGGAGGCGGTCAATACTCAATTGGCAATTCATATTGCTAAGGAAGCAGATGCTATTCCTAACTTGTGGGACCGTGCTGTATTTTTGAGCAAGAAGTGTCACAACAATCTTTGGAGTGCGGCTGTTAAGAAGTATGCGCAAGATTCCAAACTGCCTACTTTTGATGACAGCCGTTATGGCGGTACTATGACTTTCAAAATGAAAGTTGACGAGCTTGCCAAAAAGTACAACATTGTTGTTCGTGGCTTTGCTTATCAAAAGCATACCAAGGCATATCCTAACAAGAAACAAGACTCACACTACAGTGATACTCGTAATGCACAAGGTCATTATGATATGTACCACTATTGGGGCATTACGGTTTCAAAGGATGTGAAATTTGTTGTCAATGATACCAAAGTTGGCGCCGTTGAACGTGCCAAGTTTCACTATCGTTCTACCAAACCTCAAGACAATGCTGATGTTTTTGTTTTGGAAAAAGCTAACAAAGACAAAGAAATGAATCTTAAGGCATTTTTCAAAGCAATTTACAATCCGCCCGAGGGTGCTGTTATGTTGGCTAGCGACCTTGTAAAGAAGGAACGTGCTGATAGCGGTTTGGGTAAGAATGTTACCATACTTGCTCTTCAAGAACGTGGTCACGGTGGATACTATCGTGAACGTGAAATGGTTTGGCGTGATGCTGGTAAAGCTGATTCGTTTGATGACACTCAGACTTACTATTATCTGCCACTCAGCGGCTTTGAAGTTCAAAGCAAGTTTGGTATGAACAATGTCAAAGAGTTCTATAATGACTTGAAGGACTGTGGTATCCCTGGTCTGCAAACTACCATTTATGGTGTGCGTAAAG